>Ga0123338_10005613_pt1 | contig 10695 bp, 7 predicted proteins | sample grotaG_FD_89793 | JGI IMG/M metagenome (GOLD analysis project Ga0123338, IMG submission 89793) | Glacier valley bacterial and archeal communities from Borup Fiord, Nunavut, Canada, to study Microbial Dark Matter (Phase II) -... | ecosystem: Environmental > Aquatic > Freshwater > Ice > Glacier ...
CTGACCGTCGTCATGACCCCCGCCGTCATCCGCCGCATCGTCACCGACAACCCCGGCTGCGTCATGCTGAAGCACGAGGACTGGCCCGGCCTGGAAAAGATCAGCGCCCTGCGCGCCTGGCAGCGCGACGGCACCCTGCGCCCGCTCAGCATCCTATGCGGCAACGGCGCCCTGTTCCTGGACTTCGAGATGGAGCGCGGCGCGGACGGCGCCATGACCGGCTACGCCTTCCCCGAACTGCTGATCGACGTCGTGCGGATGCAGGCCGCCGGGCAGCGCGACGCCGCGCACGACCTCTTCGACGCGCACCTGCCGCTGCTGCGCTACGAGCAGCAGGCCCGCATCGGCCTGGCCGTCCGCAAGTGGGTGCTGATGCGCCGCGGCCTGATCGCCAGCGACGCCCAGCGCAAGCCGGGGCCGGGCATCAGCGCGGCAGCGAAGGCTGAGGTAGAATACCTGCTCGGCCGCCTGGCCCGCGTGGACCGCCGCGCTGCCCCGGCACTAGCCCAGGCAGCATAGTCCGTTCCATCTCTCCCTGCGGGGTCAAACCGCAAAACGGTTCACGGCCAGGGGAGGGGAGGATCAGCACCGCCTCTCCGCCATCCGCGTCGTTGTCGGCTGGCCCAAGCCACTGGTGGACGACGCAGCGACAGCCTCAACCCGAAAGGCGGAGCCGCGCCAAGGCCGGCACCGACGCACACCATCGCCTGCAACCGTTCCACGTCGCCCCGCGCAGGCGTAGCATGGCAGCAACCAACAATCCGGAGGACCGCCCGATGCCCCGCTTCCCACGCCGAACCCTTCTCCGCACCACAACCGCCGGCGCCGTTCTGGCCGCTGCCCCCGCCGTCGCCCCAGCATCTGCCCAGGACAAGCCCGCGGTCCCCGGCTTCGCCGCACAGCGCGCCACCACGGCCCCTCCCGTCACCCGCATCGTCGCCCGCTACGCCGTCACCGCCCCCATCGAGCAAATCCCCGCTGCCGTCCGCAAGGAGGCCGCCCGCACCCTGCTCAACTGGACCGGCTGCGCCGTCGGCGGCTCCGCCAATCCCGCCCCGGGCCGCGCCATCGCCGCACTGCAACCCTTCTCCGGACCGCCGCAATCCAGCCTGTTCGGCCGCAAGGAGCGCCTGGATGCCCCCCACGCCGCCCTGGTCAACGGCATCAGCTCCCACGTGCTGGACTACGACGACACCCACCTGAAGACCATCATCCACCCCGCCGGCCCCGTGGCCTCCGCCGTGCTTGCCTGGGCCGAGTACAAGCCCACCTCCGGCGCCGACCTGATGCACGCCCTGGCCCTGGGCTGCGAAGTCGAGTGCCGCATCGGCAACGCCGTCTATCCCGAGCACTACCAGGCGGGCTGGCACATCACCGGCACGGCGGGCGTCTTCGGCTCGGCCGTCGCCATGGGCCGTTTGCTGAAGCTGAACGAGCAGCAGATGGCCTGGACCCTCGGCATCGCCGCGTCGCAGCCGGTGGGGCTGAAGGTCCAGTTCGGTTCGGACACCAAGAGCTTCCACCCCGGCCGCGCCGCGCAGAACGGCATGGTCGCCGCCCTGATGGCGCAAGCCGGCTTCACCGCATCCGAAGTCGCCATCGAGGGGTTCGACGGCTGGGGCCAGGCCATCAGCACCAAGCGCGACTGGAGCCAGGTGGTGGACGGCCTGGGCGAGCGGTGGGAGCTGGCGCTGAACACCTACAAGCCCTTCGCGTGCGGCATTGTCGCGCACCCCTCCATTGACGCCGCCATCCAACTCCGCACCGCGCACGGCTTGCAGCCAAACGCCATCCAGTCCGTGGACATCAAGGTCAACCCGCTGGTGCTGAACCTGATGGGCAAGACCGCGCCGCAAGCCGGGCTGGAGAGCAAGTTCAGCATCTTCCATGCTGTCGCCGTAGCGCTAGTAACGGGCCGCGGGGGCGAGCAAGCCTTCACCGACCGCGCTGTCGCCGACCCGGCAGTCCTCGCAGTCCGCGGCCGGGTCCAAGCCGTCACCGACCCGGCTATCAAAACCGATCAGGTGGACATGACCATCACCACCACAGACGGCCGGCGCCTGCACCAGTTCATCGAACACGCGATCGGCAGCCAGGCCCAGCCGATGACCGGTGCGCAATTAGAAGACAAGTTCACCGGCCTGGCAGAGGAGGTCCTGCCACGCGACCGCATACGCCGCTTGATGGACCTGTGCTGGGGCGCCTGGGACCTGCCGGACGCCGGTGAGATCGGCCGGGCAGGGGCCGGTATCTAGCACCAAACGGCGTTGATGATGACCTTGTGGTGTTCCCGTCATAGCGGGCCGCAGTTGCGGCACGGCTATCCAGGGGCGGCGCTGGCGGTTCCTGGATCGCCACGTCGCTCCGCTCTCCACGAGTGCGGGCCAAAGTGAACGCCGGTTGGTATGGTTCAGGCTTCGACAAACCTGCCGGCAGCCCAATTCTCCATCTGCAACACGGTGCCGCGCTGCCGCAGTGCGTGACTGGGCCAGGCCGGATGCACTCGGCAAGATATAATTGATAGGGGTTCGGCCGACGATGAAGCTTCAGCCAAACCAGCTACCGGAGACGACCCCTGGCCTGACCAGGGATGTGGAGCCAAGCTGCCACATGCTGCGATGCACCGGGCCAGCCCAGCCGTGATATGAACGAAGACGGGGCGCCCGGCATAGCCAAGCGCCCCAGAGCCGTTGTCAGCCGCGCGGGCCAACCTGCGCCATGACCGTCAGGACCGGTGCCGCAGTGCCCAAGTTGGCGAACGCCCGGAAGCTCGCCGCGGCGCCGGCAGGCATCGAGTTCGCGGTCTGCACCGGCGTCTCGTTGCCGGTGTCAGGCATCGCAACGCCGGCATACGTGCCGAGCGCCGAGCCAGGGCGGCCGGCGAGGACCGGGGCTGTCTCCGACCCCGTATCGGCCGCCTCTGCCGAGATGACCGAGGTGACGCCCGGCGCCTGGATCGAGAACGGCTCGCCGTTGCCCTCGGCAGCGAAGGCGGGAAGGGCGCCCAGGGTCAGCAGGGCGGCGGCGGCAATCAACTTGAAGTTCATGGTATCTCTCCTTGTGCAGGAGGTCCGTCGGGATAGGCGGGCCAGTGTCCTGTCTGGCGGCAGCGCCCCGGTCGGGTGCGTCGCCGTCGCAGCCACAGTTGGGACAGCCTCCGTCCCACCAGAATGCTGCACGTGCGAACAAGACCTATGCCGGAAAGTATGAGGCCACCCAGCCTACGCCGCGCCGTATGACGAGATGGCCGGGTCCAGCCGGAACTCGTCGGCCAGGAAATCAATGACCGTCCGCGTGCGCAGCGCCAGGTGCCGCCGGGTCGGATAGACCGCATGGATCGGCACCTGCCCGGCGCGGTAGCCGCCCAGCACCGCCCGGACCTGCCCCGTCGCAAGCTCGTCGCCAAACATCCAGGACGGCGACAGCGCAACTCCGATCCCGCCCAGCACCGCCTCCCGGACGGCCTCGCTGCTGTCGGTGCGGAACCGGCCCCCGACATGCACCGCAACCTCCCCGTCCGGGCCGTCGAAGCGCCAGTCATGCGGCGCAGCGAGCTGCAGGAAGATGACGCACTCGTGCCGGACCAGGTCGGACGGATGCTCCGGCGTCCCGTTCCGAGCCAGGTAGTCCACCGACGCGAACACCTGTCGCGGCGACGCGCCAATCCGCCGCGCCACCAGTCCGGCGTCGCTCACCCGGCCCGCCCGCAACGCCAGGTCCAGGCCATCCGCAACCAGGTCGGCCGTGGTGTCGGACATCCGCAGCTCCACCAGCAGGTCCGGGTGGCGGTCCATCAGGCGCGGCATCAAAGGAGCGACGTACAGCCGGCCGAAGCTGGCCGGGGCGGCGATCCGGACCAGCCCGCCGACCACCGGTTGCCCCCGGCCCACGGCGGCTTCCGCCTCCTCCACGCTGTCCAGCACGCGGCGCGCATGGTCCAGCAACGCCCGCCCCTCCTCCGTCAGCGTCAAGCTGCGCGTGGTGCGCTGGATCAGCCGCGCCCCCAGGTGCTCCTCCAGCGCCGAGACTTGGCGGGACACCGCCGGCTGCGTCGTGCCGGCCTCGCGCGCGACGGCCGAGAACGAGCCGCTCTCGGCGACGCGGAGGAAGACGCGGAAGGCGGCGATAAGGTCCATGCGTCCTGCGTTTCGGCCCTATCGCCTGGGGCATAGATGTTACCGGGGCATCCGCCTTATCATCCCTTCGGGGCCGGGCCATCTCCGGTTTACGCAGTGCAGGGTCAAGGCGGCCATGGACGTTTCGCAGCAGGATCCGCGGTACTACCCGCGTGCCGGACGCCGCAAGCCATCCTTGGCTGAGCAGCTTGCCACGTTCCACGCTGCCATGCTGGCACGGATGACGCCAGGCGATGCAGCGGCTGTCCGCCACTACGAGCAGTCGGTCGCCACGGCCGGCGCCGGGCTTCTAGCGGTTGGCGACGCAGCGCCCGACTTCACCCTGCCGGACCAGCACGGCCGCCCCGTGCGCCTCTCAGACCGCATGGCACTTGGTCCGGTGGTGCTCGTGTTCATACGCGGCGGCTGGTGCCCGTTCTGCACCATGATGCTGCGGGCGTGGGCGGACGCGGCCCCTTCGTTGCACGACGCCGGTGGCGACCTGCTGGCCGTGTCGCCCCAGCCCGTGCCGGCCTGCGGCGGCGTCGCCGAGTGCAACCTGTTGCCCTATTCCGTGCTGTCCGATGGGGACGGCATCGCCGCCACGGCCTACGGCGTGGACTGGGACGTGCCGGCGGCCGACCGGCCACTGCACCAGCGGCTCGGCCATGACATCCTGGCCGGCCGGGCCGACGGACGCTGGCGGGCGCCTCTGCCTGCCGTGTTCGTGGCTGGCATGGACGGGCGCATCGCCCTGGCCCATGCCGACCGCGTGCTGGCGTGTCGGCTCGACCCGGCAACCGTTGTCGGCGCCGTGCGTGCATTGGCGCCCGGCGGCAACGGCCACGCCACGTAGCGTGTTCCGCCCATGTTGTCCCGGCCGTCATAGCCCGCAGCGCAAGGCAGGTCCTGCAACGCATGGCCCGGCGGAGCAGCCCGGCGATCCCACAGCGGCATTCATACCCCGCACGGCCCTGCCCAAACCCGCGGCGCCTACAGCAGCCGCACAAGGCGGTCGAACTCCGCCACGCTGAGCGTCTCCGCCCGCCGCTCCCCCGCAATGCCGGCGCGCTCCAGCAGGGCTTCGCCGCCCAGCGGCCGCAAGGCACCGCGCAGCATTTTGCGGCGCTGTCCAAAGGCCGCGGCCGTCAGGCGTTCCATCGCCGTAAACAGGTCCGCAGGCGGCTGCTCCGGATGCGGCTGCAAGCCGACCACCGCGGACCACACCTTCGGCGGCGGCGTGAAGGCGGCCGGCGGCAGGCGCAGCAACAGCGCCGCCCGGCACGTCCAGCCGGCCAGCACCGACAGCCGGCCGTAGGCCCCCGTGCCCGGCGCCGCGGTGATGCGCTCGGCCACCTCCAATTGGAACATCAGCGTCATCCGCTCCCACTGCGCGGCCTGGCGCAGCCAGCCGATCAGCAGGGGCGTGGCGATGTTGTAGGGCAGGTTGGCCGCAATCACCCGCGGCGCCGGCACCAGCGTGGCCAAATCCAGCCGCGTCGCATCCGCGTCCAGCACGCGCAGCCGTCCGGGGTAGGCAACCGCCAACTCCTCGATGGCCAGGATGGCGCGGGCATCAACCTCCACTGCGACAACCCCGGCGGCGGCTGTCTCCAGCAAGGCGCGCGTCAGGCCGCCTGGTCCCGGGCCGACCTCCACGACATGCCGGCCGGCGAGGTCTCCGGCCTCCCGGGCGATGCGGGCGGTCAGGTTGGCATCCAGCAGGAAGTGCTGCCCCAACTTCCGGCGCGCATCCAGCCCATGCCGGGAGATCACGTCGCGTAACGGTGAAAGGGTCAACCTGCGCCCTGCTCCCTCTCCTGACGGGGTCAAACCGTGAAACGGTTTACGGCCGGGGTGAGGGAAGCCAAGCAGCGCCCGCTGGAACGCAACAGGCGTTGGCATGTCAGCCCGTCGCAAGCAAGGCCAGCGCCCGACGCTTTTCCCTTGCCCCGACCGTCAACCGTCTCACGGTTTGACCCCGTAGGATGGGGAAGCAGCAAGCGGATCAGGCGCGCTCCTCCATCACCGCGCGCCGGCGCAGGTCGCGCTGCAGCTGCCGGGACGCCAGCTCGATCCGCTCGCCAAGCAGCCGGTTGCTGACCTCCTCTTTGGACGGTGCCGCGGCGGTCTTGATCTCGCGGGAGCACACCATCAGCACCGCCACGCCCTCGGTCGCCACCACCGGCTTGCTCGGCACGTTTGGCGTCAGGCCGGACAGCAGCGCACGCAACGGCGGCGAGCCGACGCCCTCCAGCCGGACCTCGCCGGGATCGGACGGGCGGGTGGCGCCCGCGCGGGTGTTGGCGGCCTCCATCTCGGCGCAGGACTTGACGGTCTTGGCGATGGTGCCGGCCTGTTCCACCTGGGCGCGCTGCTGCGGCGTCGGCGCGGCCGGGTTCAGCGGCGTGCTGAACGGCATGAACACCTGGCGTATCCGCAGCACCGTGGCCTGGTCGCGGCCGATCTCGCGCTTTGCAGACAGCGACACGATGCTGATGCCGCCGGGCACCGCGATCGGATTGCTGACGGCACCGGGCGGCATCTGGGTAACGACGGCCGCGACCTCCGGGTCAAGCTGGTTGGCCCGGACCCAGCCCAAGTCGCCGCCCTGCAGCGCCGTCTGGCTCTGGCTAAACTGCGCCGCCACCACCGGGAAGGGCGCGCCCGCCCGCAACTGCGTGATGACCGTGTCGGCAAACCGTGTCGAATCTGCCCGCTTGGAGGGGTCCTCGATCGGGATGAAGATCTCCCGCACCTGGTACTCGGGCTTGCCGATCTGGTCCTTGAAGAGCCGGGTCTGTTCGGCAACGTCGTTGTCGGTCACGTCCGCCCGGGTACCCAACTCCTGCCGCAGCACGCGGGTCCAGCCGAGCTGCACGCGCACCTGGTCAATCAGCGTGCGCAGGGCAACGCCCCGGCCAGTCAGGCTGGCGCCCAGCGCACCCTTCGGCATGCCGTTCCGCGCCTCGATCTCGCCGATGGCCTCCGCGATCTCCCGGTCGCTGACGGCGATCTTGCGGCGCTGCACCTCCTGCAGCCGCAGGCGCTCGTCCACCAGTTGCCGGGCGACTTGCGGACGCAGCCGCTCCAGCACCTCCGGCGTGACGGGCAGGCCGGTGCTGAGCGCAAACAGCCGGCCGCGGTTGGCGATGTCGCCCGTCGTGATGACGTCGCCGTTGACCACCGCGACGATGCGCTCCTGCCCGGCCGTGCCGGCAGCGCCGCCGGCCGTGCTGGCCGGGCGTCCGGCCGGTCCCGCGGGCGCCGCCGCCGGCACGGCTTGGCGCGGCTGGGCCGAAGCAGGCCATGCAGCGGCCGCAAGCAGCAGCGCGGCAACGGCGGCAGGTCTGCGGAAGGGCGCCATGCGGCTAATCCTAATCGGGGCCGGGATCAGCCGGGATGGAACCCGAACTGGCCAACGGTCTTAAGGGTGATCTGCAACAGGAACAACGTCGAGCCGTTGTCCCCGTTCAAGGAGCTATAGCGCCGGCTGAAGTTGGCGTCGAATATGAAGCACTCGTCCTCATACGTCGCCCGCACCCCGGCACTGACCATCCGGTTGCTGTTCACATCCCGCCGCGCACTCGCCCCCAGCTTGTAGTTGCCGAATTGGGAACTCAGCCCGGCCGTAACCTCGTTGCGGTGCTGCAAGTAACCAGTCGGCACAACCTGCGTGTCATAGAAGTTGTAGGGCGTCACGGCCGAGTAGATGTAGCCTCCGCTCATCCGGAACAGCGGCGTGCCCGTGCTGCCGATGGCGTCCGCGAAACGTATGTTGCCATTGCGGTTGTCCACCCGCGTGCGCCCGGTCAGGTCCAGCCACGGGGCCGGGGACAGGGTGGTGCGCGTCACGATATCCGACGCCCGCCGCTCCAGCCCCGACCCCACGGGGAACGTGTCGTCCCGGTGCGCCCGGTAGCTTTGCCCCACCAGCGCGTCCAGGTTGGCCCCGGCGACCGACCAGTTCAGGTGCAGCCCCACGTTCGCGCGCACCCCGCCCTCCAGCCGGTCCACCCCGGGGAATTTGTTGAGCGCGAACAGGTTCTGGTCCGTGAATTCGAAGTCCAGGCTGTCCTCGTTCGGCACGCGCTGCGCCCGCAGGCCGCCGGTCTGCGGACCCGCGACGACCTGGGCGATCGGCTCGATCACCTGCGTCCCCAGCCGCCCGCCGTCCCGCACCAGCGGCCAGCGCACCTCGACGGCCACCTGAGGATGGTCGCGTACGGTCTCTGCTCCGCCGACCGGGACGTAGTTGGGATTCTGGTTCAAGCTGGTCGCCGTGTAGCCAGCGGCGACGTTCTGCAGCGTCAGCCCATAAACCTCGCCGAACGCCCCGGCGAAGGGCCGCTGCCAGTTCAGCACCGCCGCGGCGCGCTGCGTGTTGGTGCCGACCTGCCGGACGACGTTGAAGTTCACGGTATCGAAGCTCAACCGTCCGCCCAACGCGTCGGGTTCGCCCATGAAGCTGTACTGGTAGCGGGGCAGCACATATGGCAGGCGGGACTGCTTGATGCTGTCCACCAGGCCCTGGTAGGCGATGCTGTCCAACCGCGTGTAAGCGCCGGTGCCGAAGCCTTCCAGGAACACCCGGCTGGTCAGCACGTCGCCGCGCCCCGTCACGTTGTAGTCGCGCAGGTAGCGGGCGCTCGAGGCGCGATCAACATCGAATCCGTAGCGCCAGGTATCGTCATAGGCGAAGTCGCCGTGGGCGAAGATGTCGCCTTGCAGCTTGCGCTGGTCTATCCCAACCCCCGCGTCCACGCGCAACGTCCCATCGTTGAAGCGGCGACGATATTGAGTGTTCAGGTTAACGTAATTCTGGGTGTTGAGCGTCGGCGTGATCGTCGCGTCGGATTGCGGATCAATGGCCCAATAGTACGGGATGCGCGCGAAGCCCCCCAGGTGCTTGCTGCTGCCGAAGTCCGGCACCAGGAAGCCGCTGGCCCGGCGCACCGATGGGTCGGCGTGCCACAGATAAGGGAAGTAGGCGACCGGCACGCCCATGAAGTCCACGACGGCGTCGCGGTACTCGATCTTCTTGTTCTCCCCGTCCTGCACGGCTGCCCGGGCACGGATTTGCCACAGCGGCGGCCGCGTCGGGTCGGCGGCGCACAGGTTGCAGGTGGTGTACACCGCGCGCGACAGCTCGTTGATCTTACCGTCGGTGCGCCGGGCGCCGTTGGCGACCAGCCGGCCGTTCTCCGCAAGCAGCGCACGCATCCCGCGCAGCACGCCGTCGCGCAGGCCCTCCGTCAGCTCGGCATAGTCGCTGAACAGCACCTGGCCGTCCGGCTGCACCATGACGACGTGGCCGGACGCCGCGGCGACGTTGGTGTTGCGGTCGAAGGTGATCTTGTCGGCCCGCAGGATGTTGTCGTTCTGCCAAGCCTCCACGTTGCCGCTGGCGGAGACGACGGCGTTGTCCCGGTCGTACTGCACCTCGTCCGCCGTGAAGGCGACCGGGTCCGTGCGGTTCAAGGGCACCATGGGCGGCGCGCCGGGCGTGCGGCGCAGGCCGGCAAACTGCGCCTGCGCCGGCGCAGCCGCCAACAGCCCCACCACGATCGCAGCCGGCGCTCCACCCGAGAGGCGCCAGCGCAGACGGCCCGTGCGGATCGGTGGGGTGGGAGTGATGCCGGCCATGCGTCACCTTAGCCGGGCTGCGCCGCAGAACAAAGGGACGGCTGCTGCCACTCCCTCTCCCTCCGGGAGAGGGTTGGGGTGAGGGGGCCTTCGCCGCGGCGCGGCACACAGGCAGCGCGGGCGGCGCTATGATCTGCATCGGCCGCCCGGCCCGCCCCCTCACCACCACCGTACACCGCTGCACGGCGTAACCCCGAAGAAGGAGCGGGCAGGCACCCTACTTCAGCGTCGCCTCGACCGCCTTCCAGCCGGTCAGCAGGTTGCCGATCACCGTCTCGCCCACGTTGTTGGTGCTGACGAAGCGCGTGCCGGCCGGCGCCGTCTGCACGCCGATCTCCTTCTGCCGGATGAACGGCGAGTCCGGCGCGTTGATGTCTATGCCGGCCTGCAGGTTGCCGGGCCGGAAGCCCAGCGCCAGCGCCGCCCGTTGCTGCTCCGGCTCCAGCAGGAACTGCATGAAGGCGATGGCGGCCTTCTTCTCCTTCTCCGGCAGCATCACCGTCTTCTTGGTCGCGGCGTCATAGGTGGCGTTCAGCACGTAGTACGGGTTGTCGCTCATGACGCTGCGGGCCGGATACACCACGCGGTAGGACTGGCCGTGCTGCTTTTGCGCGGTGTCGGCATACTGGATGGCCAGGCTCTCGTAGGTGACGACGCCGGAGTAGTCGGAGGCCGGGCCGTTCAGAAGGAAGGTGTCGCGAAACAGCGTGCCCGTGCTGGCCACCTTCCAGTTGTTCAGCGACTTCCCGTCCGGCGCGGTGTAGAACGCCTTGACCTTGTTCCAGAACTCGGTGTTGCGCGGGTTTACGGCGTTGGCGTCCAGCCCGCCGCGCCCGGCGCCGCCGAACTCGTAGGCCATCAGCAGCAGCGTGCTGAAGCCGGAGTTCGATTCGTCGGGGTTGGTGGTGTAGAACGTCGTGAAGTTGCCATTGGC
>Ga0123338_10005615_pt1 | contig 10689 bp, 5 predicted proteins | sample grotaG_FD_89793 | JGI IMG/M metagenome (GOLD analysis project Ga0123338, IMG submission 89793) | Glacier valley bacterial and archeal communities from Borup Fiord, Nunavut, Canada, to study Microbial Dark Matter (Phase II) -... | ecosystem: Environmental > Aquatic > Freshwater > Ice > Glacier ...
CTCGCCTGGCGCAACATCCCGTCCGATACGCCGCGCGGCAAGCTGATGATCCAGCAGCTCAACGCGCTCGAGGACGGCCTCAAAGCGAACACGCTTCCCCTTCCCGCACAGACCGCGACCCGCCCCGGCCCGCTGAAGCTCGGCATCGTCTACCGCGACGACGCGCAAGGCCAGAGCAACTTCGGCGCGATCAGCGCCGATCTCCAGTGGAACGGCGCCGGGCTCTCCGCGGCGTCGAACGCGGCGTACGTGAAGATCAGCCGCTACAACCCGTCGAACGCGGCGATCGACACCGCCTCCATCGTCACCGACTTCGTGGCGGCCAAGCCCAACGTCATCGCGGTGTTCGGGACCGCCGAGTCGATCACGGGCTTCCTCGTGCCCTACGAGAAGGCGATCGAGGCCGCGGCGCCCGGCGGCGTGAAGCCGTACTACATGCTGATCGATTCGAACAAGATCAAGGAGCTGCTCGACGGCACCGTCGCGGCGGGCGTTCCGGCGAACCTGCGCGTGCGTCTGCGCGGCGTCGGCGTCACGTCCGAGGCCGCCGCGCTGCCGGTGCTCAACGCGTTCAACTCCGCGTACACCGCGCGCTACGGGACGAACCCGCGAGTGTCGGGCATGGGACAATCGTACGACGCGATGTACGCGCTCGCGCTCGGCCTCGCCGCCACCACCGATCAGCGTCCCACGGGCACGGCCATCGCGAAGGGCCTCGGCTTCCTCGGCGACGGACAGGACGTGGTGATCGGGCAGGGCAACGTGCGTACCGCGTTCCAGCAGCTCGCGAACGGCACGCACATCACGGTGCGCGGCACGTTCAGCGAGTTCAGGTGGGACGCGAACGGTGACCTCGCCGGCGGACTCGTCGAGATGTGGTGCGTTAGCGGCGGCACGCCGAACTTCTTCGCGAGCTCTGGTCTCCTGTTCGACGTCGCCACGCTCACCGCGAGCGGAGGCTACGTGCCGTGTCCTTGAGCCGCGTCGCGGCTCGCCGTCGGCGGCGTGCTCGTCGCGGGCGCGCGAGCAGCGCGCGCCTCTACTGCCTCGAGCGCTGATCAGTAGCCGAGATCGGGCTTGGTCGTCTTGGCGGTCGGCGGCGGATCGGGCGCGGCGGTGTTCGTGTTCGTGACCGGGGCCGGGGGCGGCGGACGCCCGCCCGCCGGTGGGCGGATGACCAGCGGCGGCGGAGGGCGGCGGCCCCCCGTCGCCGTTGCGGCGTCGCCGTCGACCTGCGAGACGGGCGCCGTGCCTGCGAGCGTGCTCGTCACCACGGGCACCGGCACGGCGGCGGGGATGGACGTATCGGGCGCCGCCGGCGCGGTGCCCACGGCGACGGGATCACCGGCGCTCGCATCGCTCGCCGAAGCGATCGCGGCCTTGTTGCGCGAAACGAACACCACCGCGCCCACCGCCGCCACCGCGACGAGGAGCAGCGCGCCGGTGATCGCGATCGGACGGCCCAACGCGGGCTGCGGCGCCTGCGAGAAGCGCGGCGGGCTCGCGAGCGCCATCGAGGTGCTTGCCTCGGGCGGCCGGCCGTAGCGCTGCGAGACCGATCCCGATCCGGAGCCCGACGGGTCGCCGCCCAACGGCGGCTCGGACATGCCGGGATGCCAGACCTGCGGATAGCCGCCCGAGATCTGGAGGCCGACCGTGTTGCCGCTGCTCGTGCCGCTCGGCTGCGACGCCGTCGCCGGGACCGCAGGCAGCCGCACGATGCCGATCCCCCTCGCAGTCTCGGGCGACTGCCGCAGGAGGCGCAGCTGCTCCGTCACCGCAGCCGACACCTGCGCGCGCTCGTACGCGAACCCATCGGCCATCGCCGTGCCCAGCTCGCGCAGCGTGTGGTGCGCGCCTTCGCCGGTCTCCGCGAGGTACGCCTCGATCTCGAGGCGCAGCGCCTCGGCGGTGGGGAAGCGCGCGTTGGGGTCGGCGGCGGTCGCGCGGTCGACGAGCGCGAGGAGCCGCGGAGGAGCGTTCGGCGCCACCGCGGCGAGGCGCGGGACGTCGTTCGACATGAGCTTCGCGAGGATGGTCTCGGTGCGCAGCTGATCCCAGAGGCGCCGGTTCGCGATCGCCTCCCAGAGGATGACGCCCAGCGCGAAGACGTCGACCCGGCGGTCCATCTCCGTGCCCATCACCTGCTCGGGCGCCATGTACGGGACCTTGCCCTTCATGACGCCCACCGTGGTCTCGTGGTTCGAGCTCAGCGCCTTGGCGACCCCGAAGTCGACGATCTTCACCTGGCCGTCGTAGGTGACGAAGATGTTGTGCGGGCTCACGTCGCGATGAACCACGTCGAGCGGAGTGCCGTCGAAGTCGCGCAGCCCGTGCGCGTAGTCGAGGCCGCGGCACGCCTCGGCGATCACGCGCAGGTGCACGCCGAGCGGGAGCTTGTGCTTCTTGCCGAGCCGCGAGCGCACGCGCACCAGCGACTGGCCCTCGAGGTACTCCATCGCGATGAACGCGCGGCCGCCCTCGACGCTTGCTTCGTTCGTCTGCACGACGTTCTGGTGACTGAGCCGCGCGGAGAGGCGCGCCTCGTCGAGGAACATCTCGAGGAAGCCCTGCTCCTCGAGGAGCGAGGGCTTGAGCTCCTTGATGACGCTCAGCTTGTTGAACCCCGCAGGCCCCTGCGCCACGGCGAGATAGACGTTCCCCATCCCGCCCTGCGCGAGCTCGATGATCAGCCGGTACTTGCCAAGCTGGAGCGAGGGGACAGGCTGCGTGGTCATGGCGACGAGGAGAGGAGCGTAACCCACCCCGCTGCCGACTCGAACGTCTGCGGTCGAGGATGTGGCAAAATTTAGGCGCTCACGTCTTCTTCGGCACGACGGTGGGGCGGCTCTCTTCGATGGCGTCGGGCGGCACGGTGGTGCCGGAGATCGGCGCATCGGCCAGAAAGCGCGCGAGCATCGCGTCGCGGCCGGAGCCAGGCGGCATCCGCTCCTTGGTCTCCGAGGGCGGAGGCGCGGTGGTCGCGTTGTGACGGTCGACCTCCTCGTCGTGCACCTCCTCGAGCTGCGGCGGCTCGATCGTGGGCTGGGGTACCGACGGCGGACGGATGGTCAGCGCCTCGCTGTCGATCGGGTGCGCTGCGCTCGGCGGCGCCATGAGCCGCGCGGGCGGGACGATGCGCGGCGGCACCGGCTTGATGATGCGGACCGGCTGATGGATCTCGTCCTGCATCGAGGACGGCGGCGCCGAGTCGTTGCGGGGGTCGCGCTTGCGCGGCCGCTCGGAGCGCCGCCGCGGCAAGGCCGGCGCCGGCGCCTGGCGGAGCGAGGGCATCGAGGCCAGCGACGCGTCGGAGACCGGCACCGGCGGACGCTTCGTCACCGCGGGTTCGTCGCCCATCATCGACCGGAGCGTCTGCTCCGGCGCGGGGCGCGGCGGCGGCGTGGCGTCGAGCGCGCCTCGTCGCTTCGCCGCCTGCGCGGCGACCACGAACGCGCGCATGGCCTTCGCCTGCTGCTCGTCGGCCTCGACGCTCTTCGCGATGAAGCGCATCGGCGAGCCCGGCGGGAGCGCCGCGAGGTCGAGGTCGATGGGCGTATCGAGGAGGTTCGCGTACCCGTCGTAGAGGATCTTGATCGGCGGCCGCACGTAGTCGAGCGGCAGCGCGGGCGTGCCCATCACGACGCCGAGCTCCCCCGTGTTGAGCGTGACCATCGTGCCGGCGGGATAGATGCCGAGCGCGCCGATGAGCAGCTTCACCAGCGCCCGCTCGGTCCCGTCCGACGCGCGCGTGGCGAGCATCTGCAGTCCGTCGTCGATGCTGAGCCCGCCACCGGCGCCCGCGCCGCGGAGCTCGGCGAAGGCGCGGGCCACGCCGATGATACGCGCGAGGAGCGTGGGCGGACGCCGCCCCTGGTACACCGCGCCGTGGCGATGCGCGCGCCGCATCGACCACACCTCGTAGAGCAGGGCGGTACGCGCGCGCGCCGGCGCGTGCATGCGTCCGAGCGCGGTGAGCGCGACCACGGTGCACGCGGGGACGCGATCGAGCTCGTCGTCGTTGAGGAGCCGCTGCGGTCCCTCGCCGGCGCCGCCCAGGACCACGCGCCCGGCATCGTAGAGGAGCGCGGTCATCGCCGCGTTCGCGAGCACGGCGCGGTCGGTGGTGAGCTGGCGCGTCATGGCGACCGCGAGGATCGCGCTGCTCACCGCGATGGTGGAGGCATCGAGCGAGACGCCGCCGGTCGCGGCCAGCGCCACGAGCAAGCGCGCGTCCTCGTCGGCCCGCGCCACCACCTGCTGCGCCACGCGCTTGATCCGGCGCGGCAGCTCGAACTTTCCTCGGCGCACGTCACCGAGGACCGACTTCACGGTGAGCACCGAGGTCGCGTAGGTGCGGGCCGCGCGTTGCCCCGGCGACTCCTCGCGCGCCGCGCCCGTCGCCGCGAAGCGCGCCAGCCCCGCGTTGATCCCGGGCAGGGCGTTCGCGGTGATACGTACGACGAGCGAGCGATCACGCTGCACGTCCGCGAGGAGCTTGGCGAAGATGGCGATGGCTGGGCGATCGAGCGTCCGCGAAAGTGTCAGCTCCGTCACCCCGCACGTGGCCAGCAGCTCGCCCAGCTCGGAGGCGAGCGCGTGCGTGTCGCGCGAGGCCTTCAGGATCTGACGGTTCACGAAGATGGCGTCGCCGAGAAACGACAGGCTGACCGACTCGACTGCCGCGTGCGCGCAGTAGTCCGCGACGGCGCTCACGGCGGTCGCGGTGAGCGCGGTCACCGCGTCGTTCGTGACATCAGCATGGAACTGACACGCCTTCACGAGCCGGTAGACGCCGTGCACGACGCCGGCCGAGAGCTCCTGGAGGACCGCCGGGGCCTTCGCGGGCTCGTCACCGCTGTCGCCGCGATGACTCATGGCAGCTCGAGCTTCTTCCGGCGCGAGGTCTGCGCGGGCTCGCCAGCGCCGCTCGCAATGTTCGCGGTGATGCGTTCGACGGCCCGCTCCGCGGCCTCGCGTACGGGCGTGGTGTTCCACCAGCGCTTTTTCGAGGCCTCGACGGCGGCCTCGAGCGCCTCCACGGAGGCCATACCCGCGAGCAGGTCGGCGCAGAGCACGCGCGTGGTCTCCACCGCCTCGGTGGGAATGATCTGGTGCTCCTTGAGGAGCTCCGAGCAGACCGAGGTAGCGTGGCGCGGGTTGAGCGAGACGAGCGAGTGCAGCCACAGCTGGCGCTCCTCGACGGAGAGCGTGTGGAACGTCGGGTTCTGGATCTGGAGCACGACGGCCGGGCCGGCCGCCACGAGCCCCCGCTCCGCCACCAGGGCGAGCGCGTCCTGGCGCGCCGCGGGCGAGGGATCGTCGAGCATCTTCCGCACCTCGACCCGGACCTCGTCCTCGCGATCGCTCGATACCTTGGTCAGCGCCTCGATGCGCACCGCGAGGAACGGATTCGTGCGCGCCGCCTCGAGCGCCGTCGTGGCCGGCGCGGTCTGGAGCGCGGACAGAAGCCCGACCAGCAGCATGCCGACCTCGGCCGGGGCGGTCTCGAGCAGCGTGCCGAGCCGCGCCTCGTTGCCCCGTGCCCACTGGTTCACGTACGCGAGCAGCACCGCGCGCAGCGGCTCCGAGCGCGAGCCGCCCCAGCAGCTGCACGTGAGCTCCAGCATCGAGGCCTCGCCAAGGTTCGCGAGCGCCCGCTCGATCCCGGTCACGATGGCGGGGTCGACGTCCTTGGTGATCGCGGGGTCGCGGCCTTCGCGCTCCACGGTCTGGAGGATGGTGGTGACCGTCGAGGCGGGCAACATGACCTGCGCGATCGCGCTCTCGAGCTGCCGCGCGTCGGTCGGGACGCGCGTTCCGAGCGCGGCGCGGAGGGCGTTGAACACCTCGAAGATCTCGCGATGATCGTGGAGCGAGAGCTCGTCGGCCGTCCACTCGCGCAGCGCGTCGTCGAGCTGCTCGACGTCGTCGTGCGCGCGCGCGTCGACGTAGCCGTCGGCAAAGGCATCGACGAAGCGCTCCAGCCAGCGGTCGTCGGTCAGGTTCAGCTGCGCGCCCATCGTGGCCCGCTGGAGCGGATCGAGCGCGAGCTGCGCTGCAGCCTCACCGCTCTCGCGCAGCTGGGTGGCGAGGTTGAGCCGCATCGCGCGACCCTCGAGCGAGGTGTCGTGCCAGTCGCGGTCGAGCCCGGCAGAGGCCGCGAGCTCGCGCGCGAGGTCGGCGCTGCCGCGCAGGACAGGATCGGACTCCGCGCCTTCGCCTTCGCCCTCGGCAAAGGCCTCGATCGCGACGTACGCCACGTGCTCGAAGCGGCGATCCCAGAAGGCGGTGACAGCGTCGTCCTCGGAGGTGACGCCGCCGACGACGTCGCGCAGGAGGATGGCGACGAGGTCGCGGAACTCGTCGGCGGTGAAGCCGTCCTTGATCTGGATGTGGCGCACGCCGTCGGCGAAGAGCTGGTACGGGATGCGGTCGAAGGGGATCCGATCCGGCGCCCACACCGGGGCGCCGGCGAAGAGGAACGCGCCGGGACCCACGTCCCAGCGCACCGACTCGGGGTTGGCCGCGAGCGCGTCGTTGATCTGCTGGAGACCGCTGTCGAGCGCGCGCATCGCGTGCGGGTGGGTCCAGCCGTACTGGCGGACGTCGGCGAGGCACGTGCCGACCTGCTTCCACACCGCGATGAGCCGGAGCTGGGTCTCCTTCTTCTCCTCCGGCGAGAGCTCCTCGACGACGTCGATGGCCTCGTTGCCGCGCGTGCGGAGACCGCCCTCCTTCTTCGGAGCGGCGCGCACGAGCTGCCCGGCCCGCAGCGCGGCGAGCAGGCCGAGGACCTCGCTGCGCATCGACGCCGCGTCCTGGAAGCGCTTCTCGCGTTCGAAGGCGAGCGCGCGATCGATGCACGCCACCACCTCGACCGGCAGATCCGGCTCGAGGTTCGCGATCGAGGGCGCCGCCTGCGTGGCCGCCATGACGAACGACTCCGCCTCGGTGCGCGCATGGTTCAGGCGCTTGCCGGTGAGCGCCACGTGCATGCACGCGCCGACCGAGAAGATGTCGCTGCGGCCGTCGACCTGGGTGGTGAGTCCGAGCGCCTGCTCGGGCGCGATGTACGAGGGCGTGCCGATGGCGGTGCCCATCCGCGTGGCCTCGACGCCGGAGCCGGGATCTCGCATGCGCGCCACGCCGAAGTCGAGCACCTTCACCTCCCCGGCATCGGTGATGAAGATGTTGCCCGGCTTGATGTCGCGGTGGACGATCCCCACCTCGTGACAGCGTGAGAGGAGGTCGAGGACCACCTCGAAGATGCGGAGCGTCTCCTCGAGCGGGACCTTGCCGCCGGTGCGATGGCGCAGCTCGTTCAGGGTGCCTCCTTCGAGGAGGTCCATGACGAGGAACGGCTCGCCCTCGTCGCTCAGGTCGTCGTCGGTGACGGGGACGCGCGCCGGATGGTCGACGGTGTTCGCGATCTTCCCCTCGCGGAGGAAGCGCTCGCGGATCTCCATCTCGCGCGCGAACTCCGTGTGGAGGATCTTCACTGCGGCGCGCGTGCCGTTGCGGTGCCTCGCGGCGAACACCGCGCCCATGCCTCCGACGCCGAGCAAGCGCTCGAGCGACCACTTCGCGTTCAGCGTGGTGCCGATCCGGGCCTCGGCGGCACGGACTGGGTCATCAGCGTCTCGTCGAGCGTCTCGTTGGGATTGCGGGGCGCCGGCCTCGGCCATCAGTGCTTCATCGTACACCGTGCCGTCCACGCGTTCATCGGCCACGTTGCCGCGTCGTACACCGGAAACGTGGGGTCCCGTCCGCCTACAGCGGTGAGGGCACGTGCCTTGCGTGGAGGTCGTGCTGCAGCAGGCCGCCATCACGAATGGGCCGGCGAATCCCCGACCTCGGACCGGTTGCTGCTGATGGGTCCCCGCAACGCTGCGGGGAGCCACCGTCAGCTGCGCTGAACGACCGCGCCCCACAAGGAGACCATGCGACGCTCTCTCTTCCTCTTCTTTTTCGTCAGCACCAGCGTGGCCTCGGCCACGGGCTGTGCCTCGATGTACCACCTCGACGAGTACACGACCGAAGGCGAGAAGAAGGGCCTGACGCCGACGCTCCCCGGGCCAGGTGACGACGGCGGCGCAGCGCCGGACGCCAGCACGCCGGACGCCACCGTCCCCGGTTCGCTCTGCAACACCAATGGTGAGTGCAACCGCTTCGGGACCGGCGCCGCCGCGGGCGCGATCGCGAGCGGCATCACGCCGTCGGTGTGCGTGAAGGCCACCGGGCGCTGCGCCGCGCTCACGTCGCTCGACTGCCCGCGCGTCGCCGGCAACTATCTGGACGACGGCGCGGTGGTGGTGGGCACGCTCCTCGACGATGCCGACGCCACGCTCGAGCAGGCCGCCTTTCTCGCGGCCGAGGAGCTCGACTCGTCGCGCGGCGGCGGCGGCCTGCCGGCGATGAAGGGCGGCAAGGTCCGGCCGCTCGTGGTGGTCGGCTGCAACGCGTCGCCGGACGTGACGCGCGCCGCGCATCACCTCGTCGACGACCTGCACGTGCCCGCCATCGTCGGCCCCACGGCCGGTGACGACGTGATGACCGTCACGCAGCAGATCAGCAAGCAGGGCGGCACGCTCCTCATCACGCCCACGTCGCTCGTGTCGTCGATCTCGAAGCTCGCCGACAACGACCTCACGTGGCGCGTCGTTCCCTCGGACACGCAGCGCGCCAAGCTAGTCATCGCGCAGATGAACGACCTCGAGAACGTGCTCCGCACCACCCGCGCGCTCACCACGGTGAAGCTCGGCGTCGTGCATCGCACCGATGCCGCGGGCCTCAGCGCGCGCGACTCGATCAGCGGCAAGCTGATCATCAACGGTCGCTTCATCAACGACGCCGCGAACACCGCGAACGTCAGCCTCGACGGCTACACGACGAAGCCCGCCGTCACCTCGCCGCTCGCCACCGTCGTCACCACGTACGCGGGCACGTTCAAGCCCGATCTCGTGTTCGTCACCGCGCCGGAGCAGGTCACGGACCTGATCGTGCCGCTCGAAGCGGCGCTGACCGCGGGCCGCGTCGTGAACAAGCCGTATTACATCTGCACCGATGCGGTGAAGACGCAGGCGTTCCTCGACGCCATCGACGCCGCGGCGCTCCCCGCCGACATCCGGCGGCGCGTCCGCGGCGTGGGCGTCAAGCCCGACACGGGGAGCGCTCCGGTGCTCGACACGTTCGACGCCGCGTTCGCCCAGCGCTACGGCCGGGCGCCGAGTCCGTTCCCCGCGGCGCTCGCCTACGACGCGATGTACGCCGTCGCGTACGCCATCGCGGCCACCACCGACGTCGCGCCGAGCGGCGCGAGCGTGGCCAAGGGCCTGCGCGCGCTGGGCGTCGGCGATGCCTCCACGGTCGGCGCTGCGCCGAGCGCGAGCATCATGGCGAGCCTGGCCACGGGCACGTCGGTGTCGCTGCGCGGCACGGGGAGCGTCCTCCAGTGGGATCCCAGCGGCGACATCGCCGGCGGGACTGCCGAGGTCTGGTGCATCGGGACCGCCGCGCCCGCGGCGTTCGCGAGCGGTGGGCTGACCATGGACGTACAGACGCAGGTCGTCGGCGGCGCGTTCGTCCAATGTCGTTGAGTCGAAGGTCCGAGGAGAGGAAATCCATGTCGACATTTTCAGTCTCGTTCGTCGTCGGTGCGCTGGCCCTCGCCACCTGGGCCTGCTCGTCCTCGCCCGCGGAGCCCTCGCGCAGCGTCGAGCAGCGCCTCGAGGGGAGCGACGCCCTTCCCGACGGCGGACCCGCGGCCTGCACGCACGCGGTCTGCGCGACCGGCGAAGGCCTCGTCGCGGCCTGCGATCCGTGCGCCACCGCGCTGTGCGCGGCCGACCCCTACTGCTGCAGCACCGCGTGGGACAGCACCTGCGTCGGCGAGGTGACCTCGATCTGCGGCAAGAGCTGCACCGTCGTCCCCGACGGCGGCGCCGGCGGCGAGTGCGCGCATCCCGTCTGCGCGGCCGGCGGCCCGCTGACCGCGTCGTGCACGCCGTGCGCGACCGACCTCTGCGCGCAGGATCCGTACTGCTGCAGCGCCGCGTGGGACGCGACGTGTGTCGGCGAGGTCGCTTCGATCTGTGGCCCCATCTGCCAGTGAGGAACATGCGCACTCTCACCCTTCGTTCGTTCCTCTGCGCCGTGCCTCTCGCGGTGACGGCGCTCGCCACTTCGCCGGCGCTCGCCGACGACGCCGCGAACACCGCGACCGCGCGCGCGCTCGGCGTTGAGGGCGTCACGCTCGCCGACGCCGGAAAATGCCGCGAGGCGGCGGAGAAGCTGGAGCGCGCCGAGAAGCTGCATCATGCCCCCACCACCGCGACGCGGCTCGCAGAGTGCGAGATCGAGCTCGGTCGCCTCGTGAGCGGCACCGAGCGCCTCCAGCGCGTGGTGCGGGAGCCGCTGCCGCCGAACGCCCACCCTGCGTTCGTCGCGGCGGCGGCGCGCGCGCAGAAGGATCTCGACCTCGCGCTGCCGCGCATCGCCACCCTGCGCCTGTCGGTGAAGGCGCCGGCCCTTGCGAAGCTGACCATCACCATCGACGACGAGCCCGCCTCCGACGCGATCCTCGACAGCAACCGCCGCACCGATCCCGGGACGCACAAGATCGTGGTGACCGCCTACGGGTGCAAGCCCGCGGCAGTGACGGCGCAGCTCGAGGAGGGTCAGACCAAG
>Ga0123338_10005619_pt1 | contig 10685 bp, 9 predicted proteins | sample grotaG_FD_89793 | JGI IMG/M metagenome (GOLD analysis project Ga0123338, IMG submission 89793) | Glacier valley bacterial and archeal communities from Borup Fiord, Nunavut, Canada, to study Microbial Dark Matter (Phase II) -... | ecosystem: Environmental > Aquatic > Freshwater > Ice > Glacier ...
ATTGTTGAAGACGAAGTATACGCTGCCCGCAGACTTGAAAACATGATAAAAGATTATGACCCGGAAATTATTGTAGCGGCAAAACTAGAATCAGTATCAGAATCGATTGCCTGGTTCAAAGCTTATGAAGAGCCTGATTTAATATTTCTTGATATACACCTGGAAGATGACCTGAGTTTCGCTATTTTTAAGGAAGTTCCAATCTGCTGCTCAATTGTCTTCACTACTGCGACCGACGAACTTGCAGCCCGAGCTTTTCACCTGAAAGGAATAGATTACCTCCTGAAACCAATCATTCAGAATGATTTGCAGGATATGATAAAAAAATATAAAAATCAGCCTAAATCGCAAATTCCAGTTAATCCTGATATTTTTAACGAAATAATCAATCAAAAGCAACCATGAAGACCATTATTATCGAAGACGAAGACTATGCTGCACGCCGACTCGAAAACATGATCAGAGAATGCGACAGTTCTATTGAAATTGTGGCTAAACTACAATCCGTGAAGGAATCTGTCGCATGGTTGAAAAACAATCCGCATCCCGACCTGATCTTTCTTGATATTCAGTTGGACGATGATTTGAGTTTTTCAATCTTCAACCAGGTTCTGGTTCAATCCCATATCATATTTACAACAGCCTTCGACGAATACGCCATCCGGGCCTTCAAATTCAAAAGCATCGATTACCTGTTGAAACCCATTCTCAGGGAAGAATTGTATAACGCCATCAAAAAATTTAAAGATATGGTGTTGCCAATGAATCAGACAATTGACTTTTCATCGCTTTATGATCTCATTTCCAAAAAAAATATCACTTATAAGGAACGATTTTCGGTCATTGTCGGCCAGAAGATAAAAATCATTACTGTTTCCGAAATTGCCTATTTTTATTCTTTAGAGGGCATTTCGTTTATGGTGCTCAAAAACAAATCAGAATACGCATTGGATGACAGCCTCGATATCATATCTCAGCAGTTAAATCCAAAAGAGTATTATCGCATTAATCGCAAATACCTTATTAAGATTGAATCGATCGCTAAAGTGCATATATTTCCAAAGAGCCGCCTGAAACTGGAACTTTCACCTTTGCCGAATGAAGATTTATTTGTGAGTATCGATAAGGTGACTGCCTTTAAAAACTGGCTTGATAATAAATAAATTAGCATTAGTAAAATTGTGTTCTTTAGCATATAATTAAATTATGGCTCATATTTAAGAATAAATTAATTTGATATGCATTATGAAAATAAAACTTTCAATCATATTCTGCTCTCTTATTGCTTTCTTTCTTTTAGAAAGCAACGGGATTAAAAGTTCAGTTCAAAGTGATTATATAATTCAAAAAAAGGATGGACAAATTATTCTGGCTTATAAAGCATTTGAGGATTTTCTCAATTCAGACAAAAGCTGGAAAAGCTACAAATCTATTCTGCTAGATCCTTTCCCTTCTGTTCAGAAAGTTCATAATCGAATGATTGAATGGGGCAGTATTGATATAGTGAAATTTCCAAAGGAGGTTGAAAACTTTAAAAAAGACGACTTTGAGAAATTTATGACCCAATACGACTTAAAAACTATTAATTACCTTTATGACTCTGTTATTGAAATGGCACATAAAGTTTTACCACCTGTAAGTAATAAGAAAGTCGATTTGTGCTTTTATCTGCCTTATGGAGGTTGTTTTGTTATACCTGAGGATAGTTTAAATACAATTTGTGTTTCAATGTATATTGATCCGGCTGAAGCTGAGAAAATTATGGCACATGAATATTCTCACATCCTTCATATTGACAGAAAACCGAAAGAGACACTTACGCTGAGAGGAGAAGTTGTCTCGGAAGGGATGGCAGTTTATCTTACAAACCGGATAATTAAAATTGATGTTTCAAACTCCGTACCTTTTATGCCCAAAAGTTCCTTTGAATGGTGTATGAATAACGAACAACAAATTAAAGATTCAATTAAATTGGAACTTAATGATACAAGTCAACGGCTATACAAAAGATATATTTCAGATGGAGCAGGATTCTCCGTACCGCCAAAAGGATTTGTTGAGAAAACGGCATATTTTATTGGATATCGGATAATTGAAAAATGTATAAATAAGGGTATGACGATTGAGGAAATATGCTCGCTTGGTTCTGAAGCAGTTATAGAGAAAAGTGAATACTTTAAAAATAAGTAAATACGAGCCAAAACCTGCAATGTGAAAAATTGGGGTTTAATTAGGTTATTTTAGGTTTGTAGCTCGGGGCAAATTAAGTGTACATTGAAAGTAAAGCGCTCCGCACTCCCGACTTTTCATAATGCCACCGGTCGGCTAAAAAGTTCAGTAAAGTTTTTAAGGTAAATAACTTCAGGTTAAGTATACAGACCTGTGGGTAGTGAACAGCCCCAAAGGCGAATCAGGATTGGTTTGAAAAATAAGATAATATGCTGTTATTGAATACATTTATATTTTCATTTTTCAATACATATGCATATCTGAATTAAATAGTTTTATATTTGTACCGTATTAGTATAGTAGCACACAAAACATTAAGTATTTAACCTATGATTCAGATTAAAGACTTGATTTTGCATATCCCGGTTGGTATTTGGATAATACAACCAAAGATTAATAAAATGATGGAGAATTAAAATAACTTGACAGCAAAACACGCAGTTATACACCAAAAGTCAAGCACTAGATAAAAAGGAGAATTATGAAAACAATTAAATCATTTTTCCGCTTCGTCTTAAAAATGCTCAAATGGGGATTTCTGTCTTTTGTTGTGCTGGCAATAGTTTCGGCTTTATACAACCTTACACTTCCCACAGAATCGAAAGTAAAGGATTTATTAACTCAAAATGAGAAAGCTTGTATTTCCGAAGCCATGAATTTGCAACAAAAGATGGGTAATGAAGTATGGCACGGATGGGGTGACCTTCAAATTCCTGTTATTGTATATAATGAAAAGTATGCATTTTTAACCGGTTGCTCCAATCCGTCTGCAGGGTGGATTAAAATGCCGAAAGAAGAATTAAGAGGCACAGCGTGGAAAGTTGTTAAAAATGATAGTTTCGGTGGATCTTCTTACTATCGGCAGATCTTGCCAAATCCGGATATTACCCCCGAATGTTTTACAGTAAAGGTGGGAGAAAGATGGGTTACAAGCATGCAAACCAAAGAATATGCTGCTGTTACATTTTACAAAAACCTTCACAATGAACTTCCACCTGTTTTGAACGTTATTTTTCCATACAAAATATTCTGGCAGTTATTAATGGGTTCGACAGAGAATTATATTGCAGGTTTGGAACACGAAGCTTTCCATGCTTTCCAGGGTACTGAAGTTCCACAACGGCTTGCCGAGGCCGAAAGTCCCCCGTTTTCAAAAGATTATCCATGGGAGAAATCAGGAAATGGATGGAATGAGGAAATTAACCTGTTGATGGAAGCATACCATACTAAAAGCAACGAAGCAGCTTCAAAACTTGGGGCGCAATTTCTTGCGAAACGAAATGAACGAAGGGAAAAGTCGAATCTATCGGATGAAATTATCCGGTACGAACAAAAAAGGGAATGGCTGGAAGGTCTTGCAAAATATGTGGAACTGAAGATTGGTGTGATGGCTTCTGAAAACAAAAATTATAAACATGTAATTGAAATTGAATCTGTTCCAGGATTTAAAAATTATAAAACCAGCGCAAGTCGCTTCAAACAACAAATTGGAGATGTGAAAGGAATTGGTAACCGCCCTGCTGACACTCGTTTTTATTATACCGGCATGCTTCAGGCTGTGATGCTCGACCGTTTGATGCCTGATTGGAAGAAAGAAGCCTTTAATGAAGGTGTGTACCTTGAAGATCTGCTTGAAATAGCTGCGAAAAATTACTTAAATAAATAGAGCAAATGGAAGGCAAAAGAAAAAGAGAGATTACTTTAAAACGAATCAGTAAAAAATCAATTAAAATGTTGACAATAATTGTAACAATCTTTTTGGGCTTAATATTCACTCTTTTGAGTGTGCTATGGGCATACAGCCCAGGAAAACCTGAGCCATACCTGGATAAAAGCGGAAACATTCTTGCTGGCAGCATTTCCGAAAAAACATTTGTTAATATCTGCGGTGTTAAGCAGGGTATGTTTATTAAAGGTAAAAACACAATTAACCCGGTACTTCTTTATATACATGGCGGCCCTGCTTTCCCGAATTATTTTCTCATTGATAAATATGCTCCGGGACTTGAAGACAATTTTACCGTTTGCTATTGGGAGCAGCGAGGTGGCGGACTGTCATACAGCACTGATGTTACCCTTGAAAGCATGACTTTTGAGCAACTGGCATCCGATGCCATTGAAGTAACCAATTATTTACGTAAACGTTTTGGTAAAGAGAAAATTTACCTGATGGCACATTCAGGTGGAACCCCATTTGCCATACAGGCTGCTGTAAAGGCACCACAATTATATTTTGCTTATATCGGTATGGCACAGATTACACGGCAAGTTGAATCAGAAAAAATGGCCTACAAGTATATGATAGAGCAATTTACGATTGCCGGAAATAATAAAGCCGTTGAAAAGTTCAGGCAATATCCTGTTTTTGAATCTGATTCATTCGTTATCCCATTCTACAAATCTTTGATTCGCGACGAATCCATGCACAAACTGGGAATTGGAACAATGCGTTCAATGAAATCTATTTTCACCGGAGTATTTATATCTGTTTGGTTGTGTAAGGCATACACCTTGAGTGAGAAGTTAAATATCTGGATATCAAAGTTTTCATTCATTAAAAAGACAAAATTGATTGATCAGCTATTTGCAACAGATATTTCTACCCAAGTTCCAAAACTCGTAATTCCGGTATATTTTTTCAGCGGCAAATACGATTTAACGGTGAATATAAACCTGTCCAGGGCCTATCTTGAAAAATTGGATGCACCGGTTAAAGGTTTCTACACTTTTCATAATTCTGCTCATAGTCCTATATTTGAAGAGCCTCAAAGATTTAATGAAATTATGATCAACGATGTTTTAAACAATACCACTACATTTTCCGACACGAGATAGAAGCTATAAATCGACGGATTTGTGTATTTACAATGTCCATAATCATTCTCAGCCGACAATCAGACTACTTTGGATCATATCATTTTAAATGAAAAACTAAACATAAAATAAGAAGAAAGAAGCCTGAAATTTTCATTCCAGGCAGGAGCTAATAAAGGCAGTATAACCATCAGACATTCATATACGCATATGCCAGAAACATGTTTACTGGAGTTCAGTGTAATATTTATAATAAACCAACATGGGAAAATTATCCTCTATAATATTGTTATTAATTTTAAGTTTTTCCTCAAGCGAACAAAATGTTGTATCAAATGAAATAATTATAAAAGGAAATGTAATTTACGATTTCACACTGGCCGAATTATCAACTAAATACATAGCGACAAATGACATTTTTGTTTTGTCGGAGATAGCTGGTTCAGAAGGCATAAAGCTGCTATATAATCACGCAAGCTGGTCAGGAAATAACGCAGAAAAACTCCCGTTAAAAGAATTTGCTAAAAAAATAATTGACAGAAATAACAATGTAAATAATATAAATGCAATTCTCGGAAATATTCAATATGCGAAGGATAGTGTCGCCTCTAGCGATTATCCTCAGCAGGTTTGTCTGAACTATTTACCTAAAGGATTTTCATTCTCTTCCAGGCTTTGTTATACAGTAGGATATGATCTTGGTATAACTTATTTGAATAATTCAAGCGTGAATATTTCACACAAACATTATCTGGATAACTGTTCAGAAATAAAATATTATTCAATTCATGAGCTGCATCATGCTGGTTTTAATACGCTGAAGAAAAACCGGATGCCATCACTTAATATATCTACGTATGGAGAGATGTCCAAATTGATTGCATACCTGACACATCTTGAAGGAATGGCTGTTTATGCAGCCTATGACGAGCGAAAGAAAAATAATTCGCTCAACGACGATCCTGATTATATTGCTCTTCAGGATACATTATTGATGAAAAAATTAATTAATCGATACTTTGAAATTTATAATCACTTCATGGTAGATACTATTGATACTTTAACAGAAAATGATTGGTCAATGTTCAGAGAACTATCGTCTGGTGATAGATTATGGTACAGGGTCGGCTCAGGGATGGCAGAAATAATTGACAAAAAAACAGGAAGGGAAAAACTAACAAGTTTAATTTCTGAACCATCTGAAAATTTCATTAACACATACCTATTACTCAAGGACAAATAAATACTGCACATATCACGTGAAGTATTTATTTTACACTAATATTCCTGCATGGAGCCATCCATGTGCCGTTTTTTTTAAAGCGTTTGGCTTGATCCAGGGCAAATAGCTCAATGCCTGTATTTCAAACCTTGCAGGAGTATCAAATATGAATTACAGTATTTTAATTGATCAATTGCGTCATTCAATCAGAATTAGTTTCAGAGCTTACCGCTCCACATTAATTTTGCATCAGTAATCAATATTAAAAACAAAATGAAAAACATTACAATCACTTTAGCATTCCTTTTTATTGCGTTTTTTGCGAATGCGCAGGAAAATGTTGCCGGCAACAATGAAAATACCGGAACTCTTTTCGGTAATAACAAGGAAGTAAAACTTGGCTGGTTTGTCGGTTTCGACAATGGCTACACCCAGTTTGACAAGCGCGATGTTCATATGAGCGGTTTGAATGCCGGCCTGATCATCAACCACAACTTCATAGTAGGATTTTCAGCATCTGGCTGGACCAACCGTAAAACCATGTTTTACAACAACATCTCTGATACAACCGGCGCTTACCTGGAAGGCGGATTTGGCAGGTTATTATTCGAATATACCATGAATCCGCAATCGCTGATTCACCTCACCTTTCCTTTGATGATTGGAGGAGGCGGAGCCAGTTATGTTACGGGTAATGAAGATTATAATTGGAAAAACGATGACTGGAATACACATCACAACGCGATTGATACTGATCTTTTCTTCTCAATCGAGCCGGGAATTCGCGCCGAATTGAATGTTTTCAGGTTCATGCGCCTTAATGCCGGTGTAAGTTACCGTTATGTTGGCGGACTTGAATTAAAGAATACTTCAAATGATATGATGAATAATTTCTCAGCTACTGTCGGGTTGAAATTCGGAAAATTCTAACAAATATAAAACTGCTCCGACCAAAACGGGGCAGTTTTACTATAAGCACTTTTCATTGTCTTCTCCTTTATTTAACTTCGCAATAAATTTCTTTCGCTCTGGTTATTAACTGTTTTCAATTGAAATAAAATGATTGTCAGAAACATCTGATTCCTTGGCAAACTCAATCTTAGTAATTCAGCAATTCAAATCAGCCCTTAATCTTATGAAAAAAAACCTTTTACTGATCATTATTTTTACCGTTTCATTTTATTGCAACGCGCAGATAAGCAATAAAATAACGATTGGGTTAATTGAAAGTATCCACTCCAAAATACTGAACGAAAGAAGAGATTTTTGGGTATATGTGCCCAATAGTTTGGAAAACGGGAAGCCTTCAAATCAAAAATACCCGGTTGTATATTTGCTGGATGGGGAAGAACATTTTTATTCCCTGGTTGGAATAACGAATCATTTGGGTAAAAATGCGATATGCCCCGAAATGATCATTGTAGGCATTGTAAATACCGACAGGACGCGAGATTTAACCCCTGTCCGTGTTAATGCTGATTCTACTTCAAAGAATCCTTCTTTGATTGATAATGAGGAAGGAGGTAATAAATTTATGACCTTTATAGAAAAAGAATTAATGCCGTATATTGATTCCAGATTTCCAACAGAACCCTATAAAATGTTGATCGGTCATTCTTTAGGTGGATTAACAGCCATGAATACCTTAATGCGCCACCTCGATCTATTTAATTCTTATGTTGCCATTGATCCTGCCATGCTGGATGATGAAAAAAGACTCCTGCAGGCTTCTGAATCAATTTTGTCAACAAAAGATTTAACTGGCAAAATTTTGTTTTTAGGAATAGCCAACACGATGGAACCCGGGATGGATACCGCCAACGTCAGAACAGATACCGACAGATCTACTGAGCATATACGTGCAATTTTAGAACTCAGTAAAAATTTGACTGACAATTCCCAAAACCATTTAAATTATAATTACAAATACTACAACGGAGAAAGTCATAACACAATATCTTTAATTGCAGTTTACGATGCGCTCCATTTTATTTTTAATTTTTACGAATTAAAAATACCCCGGAGTGAATTGATGGGTATGAATATGGAAACAATTGCCATAATAACAGGTCATTACGCAAATGTTTCGAAACAACTGGGATATACAGTCATGGTGCCGCAACCAATGGCCAATAATCTTGGTTATTTGTCCCTAAGGACTCAACATTTAGAGGAAGCCGAATACTTATTCAAATTGAACTGTACGAATTTTCCTGAAAGTGCTGACGTCTACGATAGTCTTGGTGATTTCTATGCAGCAAAGGGAGACAAAATTAAAGCATCTGACAATTACAGCAAATCTTTATTCATCAGTGAAATAGCTGCGACAAGAAAAAAACTGGAAAGTTTACAAATAAAATAGTTGATTATGAGAATAGCAATTTTAATCCTCGTTTTTATTCATGCAATAATCCATTTGTTTGGATTTGTGAAAGCCTTCGGACTATCCGAAATGCAACAACTTACGCAAGCGATTTCAAAACCATCTGGTATTGTCTGGCTGCTTGCTTTTGTCTTTTTTGTAATAGCGGGAATAATGTTTGCCTTTAAAAATAGCTATTGGTGGCTATTTGGATTTATTGCAGTAGTAGTTTCGCAGGTATTAATTATTTATTCCTGGCAGGATGCAAAATTTGGAACAATTGCAAACGTGATTATTCTGATTGCATCCATTATCGGATATGGTACATGGAGTTATTATAACAGCTATAAAAATGATGTAAAAACTGCTTTGCAACAAAAAGAGTATTTCCAGAATTCAATATTGACAGAAGCAGACATGCAACATTTGCCTCAACCGGTAAAAAAATATCTTCGTTATACCGGTTCGGTAGGAAAACCCAAAGTGAATAATTTCAAACGGAATGTACCGGCAAAATCAGGAAGGACGAAAAATCGGAATGGATGCCATTTACCTGTGAGCAGTATAACTTTATGGAAACGCCAACCCGGCTGTTTTTTATGAATGCTGTAATGAAAGGTTTGCCTGTTGGCGGCTATCACTGCTTTAAAAATGGAGTTGCTATAATGGACATTCGTCTGTTTTCAATCTTCAAAGTTCAGTATATGGCCGGAGTAGAAATGGATTTGTCAGAGACCGTAACTTTTTTCAATGACATGTGTTGCCTGGCTCCGCCTACGCTCATCGACAAGCGGATAAAGTGGTTAGAGGTCGAAAGTAATAAAGTGAAGGCATCATTCACGAATAATAGTATAACAGTTTCTGCGTGGCTGTATTTTAATGACAAAGGCGAACTCATAAACTTTATTTCTGATGACCGCTATGCCGGTGATACAGGAAAACAATATCCATGGTCAACTCCTTTGAAAGATTATCATGAAACAAATGGGTACAAACTGATGGGAAATGCGGAAGTCATTTACAGCTATCCAGATAGAAATCTTTGTTATGGAATTTTCAAACTCATCAGAATTGAATATAACTGTAAAGACAATGAATAAATTGGCAACAATAACCTGTTGGTATATCTTGTAAAGACCATGACAAACCCTTTCAGTTTCTTTACAGAACAAGTAATTAGTTTGAAGAAATAATTAAAGAAATAATCATAAGAAATAAAAGCGTATACTTGTAAACCATTGGTCTAAGAATGAGAATCAGATAACAATAGAATGTTGAATTAAGTTAACTAAAACTAAAACTCAAATGGAATCTTCAAAACATTTCTCTCGCAATTTTATGAAAGCAATTGTACTGGTTGCTATAGTCGTTTCAATATTAGGAATTACAAGTTGGAGATCAGAATTAATGACCTCAAAAAAACAAAATTCAGAGAAGATAGTACCTGTGATTAAAGAGCTCACGATTCCTGTAGCTGGTGCAGAACTATATTGCAAAGTCATTGGTGAAGGCCGGCCTATTTTGTTTATTCATGGTGGACCGGGTTTGGTTCATAATTATTTTTTGCCTTATATGGAGCGTTTACTGCCATACGGATATCAGCTGATTTTCTATGACCAACGGGGAAACGGCAAATCACCTGCTAATAACCTGGATAGTATTAAAATCAACGTATTCGTTCAGGACATTGAGAGCATCAGAGAAAAATTAGGAGTTGACAAACTGGTGCTTTTCGGTCATTCATTCGGTGGTTACCTTGCTTATCTGTATGCGTTGAAGTACCCTGAGCATGTAGATGCCATTATCGGTTGTGATGTCGGTCCTCTTACAGAAAAAGGAAATGAGGAATTCAGCGCAAACTGGAAAAAGCAGCTTGAGCAGATAGACTTAAAGGCGATCAAGGAAATGCCCGGAATGACCGAAGCTGCTAAAGGTATGCCTGATGATTTTCTGAAAATTACAGCCAATCGATTTTATGATAAGACCGTAGTGGCCGACTTCATTGTGAATAGTCGGACAGAATTCATGAACCTTGCACAAGCAGAAGAAGTCCAGAAC
>Ga0123338_10005620_pt1 | contig 10684 bp, 8 predicted proteins | sample grotaG_FD_89793 | JGI IMG/M metagenome (GOLD analysis project Ga0123338, IMG submission 89793) | Glacier valley bacterial and archeal communities from Borup Fiord, Nunavut, Canada, to study Microbial Dark Matter (Phase II) -... | ecosystem: Environmental > Aquatic > Freshwater > Ice > Glacier ...
AGACAGCGATGAGTTGTTCGAGCAGCGGGATTTCATGCGACTCGGCATCGCCTTCAGCATAGAAGCCCATCGCCGACCGCTCAGTCACCCACGCATCCACGACCCAGCCTTGATCCCGTTTCGGCAATTGGATGAGATCGGTATCTCCAACCGCCTCGTTGCGTTCACGGCGTTTCAGCCCAAGTTCCAGTTCCTGGCGCTCGGTCTCGATGAAGGCTCTCATGCGTGGGTCAGCGGGCACCACCCAGATAGCGGGCTGTTTGGCGTAGGCTACATCGGGCACCACGCGCAGGCTCCGTGCGAACAACTGACGTAGATAGCCTGCTTCACGGATGCCGGTCAGTGGCAGGACGACGTTGATCCAGGGCTGGTCGTAGCCGACGTAGGCCATTTGCACCGTAACCAGCACATCATACGCCTCTTTGCGGAAGCGCCGCAGGTTATGTTGAGCTTCCTCGCCATCGTCACTGATGGCTTTCAAAACCCGCAAGGCTGGGTAATGCAGACACAGGTAGTTAACAACGTCAGTGGCTTGCTCTTGATTGTAACAGGCGACGAGACCCCGAAAGCGCGAATCGGTCACCTGCTGCTGCGCGAGGTGCTCGACGAATCGATCTACCAGTCCCTCCCAATACCCCCGTGCCTCGACCAAAAAGGGACGCAAACTGCGTTCGTATTGGGATAGGGTCAGGGTTTCAAAATCTTCATCGGACGTTTGCCAATCCACTTCCCCATCATACAAATTGGCCTCGAATTGGCGGAGGTAGCCGCCTTCAATGCCATCCGAATAGGTCGCGGTTACGTCGGCGGTCAGGTAGTCACGCCCATCGGCACGGGTGTCGTACTGGGCGAACAGCAATCGGCTGCCATCCGCCCGAAACGGTGTACCCGACAAGACGATGATGCCTACCACGTTCAGGTTATCAACTAGGCGCTGCACTTCCTCGCCCGAGATAGTGCTGGCGAGGGCTTGCGTGCCGACGTAATCTGCCCCTAACTGCTGCGCTTCATCGAGCGCCAGGAGAATGCGGCGGCCTTGCAGTTCATGCCGGTGCAGTTCAGGATTGGCGATGAGCGATTGATAGGTCGAGACATAGCCCGCTTCATCCTGGCGAACAAGCGGCCACCGGTTCTCGCGGTGGTTGATATATCCCAATGCGTTTGGCTCGAAATACTTGCGATTGTCCTTCCAACTCAGTTCGATCTGCATCGCCAGATTGAGACGCGGCACGAGGATGACGACCGTGTCGATCTGCTTCATCTTGTACAGCGTGTCGCCCGCCTGGAGCATGGCGAGCGTCTTGCCCGACCCTGGATAGACATCCGCCACTAGCACGAAAGGCTTGTGCTGGGTACGCTGCGCCTCCTCCGCCTTCAAGACTACTTGCTCGATGATTTCGCGCTGAAACCGTCGCTGCTGCATCATGTCATCCTCTCCTTCAGAACAACGACAGATCGTCTTCACGGTCGAGGTGTTCGATAACCCAGCGCAGCATCGCGTGATCTGCCGGATGCAGTTGGCTGAGAATGTCCTCGTAGCGATCTTTCCAACCCGCGTCGTAGGCCGCTCGTGCCGATTGGCGCTGTTTCGTCAGCAGGATGTTGTAAATCGCCAGCTCGCGCACCAGCGCCAGCAGTCCTTTCGTATCGCCCTGGACGGCAGCGAATTGATCTGTGACCTGCTGCACCAGCGCTTGCTGCTCCGGCGTGAGGACGGCCTTGATCGCTTCGACGCTTTCGGCCAACGCCAGCAGATGTGCGGCAAATGTGCGGAACTCCGCATCGGTACGGACGAGCACGGCATTGGGATCGCGCACGTAATACCCCTCGTCATCGCTCATCGGCATGAATGGCGGTGGATTGTTGTTGCTCATGAGGCAGGCTCCCAGATGAAGAGGCGGGCGGAACAATTGGCAGCATCCTGCTTGACCTCTTCGTAAACGGCGGCCAGACGCTGACGCGCCCCTTTGAGGAACGCTTCGATTTCGGCATCTTGCGCCGCCCAGATCGCGCGCTGGCGATCTAGGAGCGACTCATGTGGCTTGATAACTTTGATTTGCAATGTAGATGGGACATTTGCCGGAAGTAATCCGGCAATACATGGAGCGGCGAGCATTAACATAACTGAGTGATCCTTTCTGAGACTAGAACGCCTAGCTATATAGACGTATGCGTCTACATATAAGGCAAAGGAAAATCGCGGACGCGAATGTCTATATAATACGACGTAAGCGTCGTTGTGTCAAGAGGTTCTTTATGGTTAAATGAACATCATGGGATTACGAGGTGATCGTTTACGCCAAAGTCGAGAACGTAAAGGGCTTAGCCAATCTGATCTCGCTGCCTTCGCAACTATCTCCGCACGACAAATCGGACGATATGAAAACGGAGATGGTGATGTGAGCGGTGAGTCGATCTTGCGTATTGCTCAAGCACTCGAAGTCAGTACCGATTATTTGTTTGGACTGAGCGACGAGCCGCGCGGTCATTTCGGAGATAACAGCCTCAACACGGATGAAAAGAGTCTCATTGACGTATTTCGGCAAGGGGGCTGGGTAGGTGTCAGTCGTTTGTTGATGGGTAAGCTCTCAGATCAAATTGAGGAGCAGGCTACCAAGCGCAATGAACCCTAGATTTATGTTAGGTCATGGTGCGACCACTGGCAGCGAATTGCTTGACACAAATCATCGTATTGTCCCTCGACCTCTACCCAATTCCGAGCGATTTTAAAGCAGCAGACATTGGGTCTGAGTAAAAGATTGGATCAACCCTCTCCAGAATGTCTGGTGGTACTTCGAGGAATAACCTTCGACTATTTGTAGGAATGAGTACCCGCTTTGCGCCGTTATCCATAATCACTCTTAACGGCTCAATCAACGTCTGAACAGGTAAAATATTCCCTTGAATTGTCATTTCGCCGATGATGACCAGCCCTGGTAACACTGGCTTATTGCGAATTGAGGAATATAGGGAAACGAAAAAAGCGACCCCCAACTCCGCTGATTCTTTACCATGAGATAGATCAACTATCTGTACATGAAAATCGTCCGTTTCAATGCTCTGCTCAATCCCAAGTGTTCGCCTGTTTGCTTTCGCATAATCAAAAGCAGTAGTAATGGACTGTCGCACGAGTCTGGATGGGTCGCCGCTAATTCGCAGTTTCCCACTGCCGCTCATCCGCCCGATTTCTATCCGACTCATAAAGATGGTGTTGGCTTCGGTGAGGGCAACCCCATAGGCACTGCCCGGCGGTGGTGGGTCCTGGCTGATAAGATGCTGCCCGCCTTCTTCCGGCACTCCAACGAACCGCTCCTCCATCGTTTGCGAATTGATGTAGGAGAATGAGGTCTGATAATACTCAAATGCGCCCATCTTTTTCAGTTGTTCTTTAACACGGCGTCTCCCTTCAAGAGCCAGTTCCAAATATTCTTCCAGTTCGGGTTCTGTGGACTCACCCGATGGATGCAGCAGCTTCAGAAGACCGGAGACAGTACGACGGGTTGCGCGTACATCGCGCGTATTAAGGTGACTCCCTAAACTGAAGTGCTGGTCTAAAAATGGAATGTACGTTTTGCGACGTAGTTCACGCATGACCTCGGCGAGATAGTCAACGATGAAGCCGTAATGATTGGTGAAGAACTCGTTTCTCATTTTTGGCATTTCCCAGCCAGGCAGATAGAAATGAAGGCGATCAATCAGGGCCATGTCTTGCATTTCTTCAGGAAGTGGTTGAAATAGCGTGGATGTTTTGAGCAGCACGTCAATCGGTTGATTGATGTTCCCATTGAATACCATCGAGGCATCGGCAATGAGTTCTTCCCGACCTCGACTGAAACTGCCGCTTTCCATGTAGTCTTTCATAATCTGGATAGCGGTTTTGTCCGCAAATTGGAGTCCAGCAACTTCGTCAAAGGCAATGACGTCCCACAGCCCCACGAGTCCCACCTGTCGGCTGCTCATGTTATAGAAAAGATTGGCAACCGTCGTTTTTCCACCTGAAATCAGGATTGAATAGGGTGACAAATCGCGGAATACATAGGATTTTCCGGTGCCGCGTGGTCCGAGTTCGATCAGGTTATAGTTGCGCTCCACCATCGGAACAAGACGCATCAACATCAACAGCTTAACACGTTTGGAAAAAAACGAGGGTTCAAATCCTATCGAACGTATCAGCAGATCAAGCCATTCATCGGTTGTGAACTGCTCACGTCCTGCTGTGTACTCTTGGAGGTCAAATGCCGCAATCTGAATAGGACGTATTTCAGTGATGTAGAAAGGGCGTGCCTTGCTCTCTGCATCGTCTTCGGCGCGAAATTCAATATCAACCTGACACCACACGCCACCTTCAAGCAAACGTTCAAAACGCCTGACGAAATGATCGGGAATGTGGAGAAATCGATGACCAAAGTTGACCAGTTCTGCCCAGTATTTCGCACCCTCCAGCCTGACAACGACCTTATCAATAAATCGCTGCTGGCCGCGTTCCTTGACTCTGGACTGCGCCTTCATTGCTTCATCAGGGCGAATGATGCTTTCGGCAAGCGTGCTATGAACCATTCGCAACCCCGCCTGGATCGCCAATTCATCGTTCGTCGCGCAATACTTACCAAGCAAATATTCCAGCACGTAGGTCGGAACGTTCGCCCCGCCTTTCACTTGCTGCACAAGGTCTTTGCGTACCACCTTACCAGCAAAGACGTGATTTACTTTCTGATCCAGGCTGTCAAGCTCGACCACAGGGTGACCTCAGTTAAATAACGAAAGGGCGATCTCAACATTCTCAAGCCGATGGAGGCTTAGCCCGGTATTGGCATCGAGCAAATGCACATCTACAGTATGTGAATCGGTTTTTTCCGAGAGAAACACCATGATCGTGTTTTTCTCGATTTCCTGCGCGGTTTTTCCCAAAGCGAGTTTAACATCCTTCGTCGCCTCCTGAAAACCGTAGCTCGCGGAAACTGGCACCGACAAGGTCTGTTGGCGATCTCGTATCTCGACACGTACACTAGGTAAGTCCACCTGGAACAAGGCATTCGATGACGCCTCGACGGTGACCGAAACATACGGTGACGTAATCTTGTGGCTGCCCAGAGTCAAAGTCCAGCGCAATGGTGAAGGCGTCGCCTGAGTAGGCGATGAAGTCGCAGAGATCACCAAAACCGGAATGACGATTTCCTGAAGGGCAAGACCACCGTGAAAATATTCTGCATTGCCACCCTGTACTTTGAACACGGCCAGCCCCAAGGGTGTTGCCAATTCTAGATCGCCGCCAATGCCAAACGCCGAAAGCGGGACTTGCATCACTGCATCATGGAGTGCACCGCCGCGCCCAATCCATACGCGGCGTTTGAGAAGCACTTGCTGACCTTCGGGCGCATCGATTTTCTGGCTGTCTTCCAGGCGATCTGCCAGGATAAAACCATGATCGGCAGTGATAACAACCTCTCGAAAGCCTGCGTTGAACAATGCTGATAACCCGCGACGGAGCAGATTAAGGACTTCATCGATTGATCGGCGCGCCTTCTGTGGCATATTCTCGCCCAGTCCGTCAATGTCGTCAGAAGCGGTCACGACAGCGAACCGCGCCTTTTGCAGGTCTTTGCTAATCTTGGGCTTGCGGAGTGGCGCGATGTCATCCAACGTAAGCACCAGGACATCGTCCGCCAGCGCGACTTGCAAACGCTCGAAACGTCCTTTGGCGTTGCGAATGGCTTTGCCCCCAATGAAGGGTATCAGCGTCTCCCGTTCCGCCTTGAGCAAGAGGCCATCCTCAGCACCAGGCATCAGCGCCGCCATGCCAATATCGGTTATGGTCGGCGGAGTCGCCAATGCGGGTGTCAATTCACTTTGCCAGGTGGGTTCCATCGCCTCGACAATAGCGTGAAACTCGCGCGCCATTTCAAAACGAAAAGCGTCCACAAGGATATACGCGACCCGCGTGGTGCGGGCGCGCGGTGCGACAAAATCGCGGTAAATATCCACTTGCAATTGAACGTCTGGCAGCTCGAACTGCTCGTCCCTGTAAGCGCCTACGAACAATTCCGCCAGCCGATTGAGAATAGTCGCATATTGCTGTGAAGCAAGCGCGATTAGGCGCTGCAAAGAGTCCTGGTTTTGCAGATTGAGTTCATAGCGGTGAATGTCGCGTTCGAGGTGTCTCTGAACGGTGTCCAGGGAACACCAAGGCGTCTCCCCATAGACATACTGGGCGAACAGTTTACTGCCACTCCACTGCTTGCCCTTCAAACCGCTTTCGATTCGAGCCGCTTCTTGTAAAACACGCCCTGCATTCAGGATGACCTCCCAACGCGTCTTGGTCTCGGGCTGCTGGCTCGACCAGAACCCATTAATGCGCTCCCGCACGAGATCGATCAGGGTAATCGTGGCGCGCTTGATGAGCGCCTCCTCGACAAGCGATTGAAGGCGCAGCTCAGCCGTCGGGAAGGTTTCGGTGCGCGCTAATGCCTCCAACGAGAGCGACAGAGTGCCAATGCCGAGTTCGGCCTGAATACGCTTCGCCCAATCGACATAGCTTGGTGCGATGTCGCGGCGATTGCGCCATTGCTGGGCCAGATCAATAGCTGCTTGTCGCGCCACAGGCTGTTGAGCCAGGGGAAAGGTCTTCAAACTGGCAGGCATGTCGGCAGCAGCCCCTTCAAGCGAGTGGATAAAATCCGTGACCAGGATTTGACGGGCCGCCCGTGCGCGTAGGTCTTTGCCCGCTTGGAGGCTGTTCAAATCGATGCCAAGTGTCTCCGAGAGCAGCTTCGCCATATCTGGTTCGGCGCGCTTTTCCGCGAGGCGAGTGTCCAGATCGGCGCTGCTCAAAAAGGCGAGGACCACTTCGGTGACGTTGCCTGTGCCAAAGATGACGGCCAACGCCCCGGTTTGGGCTTCTGAGCCGCGTTCGGCAAGCTGATCCAGTTCATCTAGCGAAAGTTTCCTTGCCACCACATCGGCAGCAATTTCTTCCAACCGCGCGGTTGGGAAGATTGCCTCAAGCGCCAGTCGTGTGACGGCGGCGAGCGCCGTATTACATTCTGGCGGCTGCTGATCGGGCTGCATCACGCCGCCGCCCACCTGATATTCGATCAGCGCGTGGTGCGTTTCCGTCTGCGCCAGCGGGACGTAGATGAGCAACTTTGGCGCAGCGTTCAGCTCAATCGACTGCCAGATCGATTCGAGGGTGTGCCGTAAGTCAAAAAAACCGACCCCTGGGTCGTAGCGCAAGATCGTTTCCGCGCCCACCTGATCAATCGTCAGCGCAGCGGCAACACCCGCATAGTCGCGGGCGGGGTCGAACCAGACAACGGTGCCTCGCTGGTCGATTTGTTCACGTAAGATGGCGATCAGCTTTTCGGTAACGATGCCCACTTTGCCCCTATCCTCTCGTCTTTTAATGTCCAGCCGATTTCAGCATACCCCGCACCCGCATTTGTTCGGACATGCCGCTCCAGGAATACTCGCCACACAGCAGCTTTTGCCACATCGTCGCGGCTTCTCGCCAGGGAACCAGCTCGTGCAGCGGCGCGATGCTGATCAACACGCCATCGTTATGATCGGGCGGAAGATTCTGGTTCGCCAGCCGCAGTACACCCTTGTGAAATGCTTCAAACTCTGCAACCAACCGCGTCTGCCCGTCGATTTCGCGTTCGCGGCGTTTGCGTTCCGCGCCGCTATACATTTCCAGGTTGCCCTTGAACTCTTCCAGCCGATTCCGTTCGCGGTTCAACAGATCGTAAACGGTGTTTTCGGTGACAAACAATGTATTCTCAACCAGTCGCGGATAGTACAGCCACACTGCACCGTTACGCCGCTCCGATTGCAGCAGCCAGTAGATCGGCGCTTTGCGGCGGCTCTTGCTGTAGCGTTTGATGTGAAAATTGAAAAAACCCTTCGACGGGTGGCGGAAGTAATCACGCAGATCGCGCACGCCCAGCACTGCGCAGAGTTCCCGCTCAATTGCATCGGCCTGTTCACCCCACAACAGGGTGAGTACCGCTCGCACCCGCGCCACGATGTCCCGCGACTGCGGATTGCTCTCCTGTGCCGGATCGTCAATCAGCACCCCGTCCCAGGCGATGGGCAGCGGATAGTCAGCGGGCAGCTCGGTGGGTTCGGCGGGTAAGCCTTCGCTGTTCATGAGCGCGCCAGGAGCGCAGCGCGGCAGCGGATCGAACGGTTCTGGGAGGGGTGAGAACAACGATGGATCGAGCGCCTTGCGTACATCCCAGCGTCCGAACGCCACCCCCATGCACCACATCAGCAGATTCTGCGCCTGAGATGGCAGATCGTTGGACGGTGCGGCTTCTTCGGTCTCCTCTGGATCGTCTTCGTCAACAACTACATCCTCACTGAGAATGGCGGTCCCCATTTCGCGCCGCACGACCTGCCGATCCGACTCATCCAGCCCATACAGATCAAACACAATGTCGTCGATCTGCGCCTGCACCTGTGCGAGTTCATCCTGCCGTGTATTGGCTTGTGCGGCCAATGCTGCCGATGCCTCCGCTAGCGACTCACTGGGAACAGCAACCAGGGCCGGAAGCTGGAAAACGTGGGTCGTTTCGTCGGGTAGGGATTTTTCGCGCTGGAGATCGTGGGCATGATGGGCTAATTCGACAAGTCTATCATCGCGTTTTTCTGGGATCGGTGTACTTTGGATAATGCCCACCTCATACGAACGGGCGGCGGCGGCGGCGGCACCAAGCTGGAGTTTGACAAGCGATTCAAAAAGTGCCGAATTAGTGAGTGCTAAAAGCTCCAATAACTCTTTCTCATCGTTCATAGCAACAAACATCGCGGGACCTTTGTCCGCGAAGATGCAACCTGATGGCATAGGACGAAAACTGATACCACTGGTTGTCCTGCGCGGCCAAGTCAATCCGGGTCGGAAATAATGCTCCTCACTTCGTATACGACGAGATGGTACTTCGTTGCGCTCATTCCGAAGATAGTCGCGCAACCGCACGCCCTGTTCTTCCCAATCAAACACCAAGCTCACATCGGAAAAATACGGGGAATAACTCCCACCTTTTGCAAAGCCAACCCAGACGCTCTCAAGATATTTTGGTTGAGCTTCATACCATAACCGCAGAAAACGTGTATCGTCTAATGTAGTAAGCCCAAGACGCGAGATTCTAGAACTACCTTCGAACTGTGGTACGGAGGCAAAAATGGCAAGGATGCCTTGCCCTACCCAGTATGCCAGCGGACTACTCGGTATCTGCGCGAAAGAACTATTCGCTACCGTGAATACCTCGCCCACATCCTCACTCGCGTTCAGCGCCGCGAGTTGTGCTTCCAGCGCGGCGGGTTTGTCCTCGACGGCTTCACTCAGGAGGCGAAAAAAGATTGCATCAGGCATAGTATCTCCGGCAGGCTCAGGGATGGGCAAGAGGATCGTCGGTAGGTAGCCCCTCAGCAATGGCAGCACTCACTAGTTTGAGATCGGCGCAGACAAAGGTAAGCGGCTCGGCTAGGAGTGCGCGCGCATGGATGGCACAGGCTAGTTGGATTGCGTCCAGTGAGCGCAGCGGGTACAAGTTTGCCAACCGAACCGCATCTTGGAACCGGGCCGTATCGATTGCCACAACCAGGTACTCTGACTCCAAATCTGCAAGAAAAGCCCCATACAGGGACGTGACTAGCGTTGGAACGAGTGTGCCCTCACGCTGGCGGCGAGCAAATGTCGCTGCGACCTCGATTCGAGCCAGTTCCGCTACCACAATGATATTGCCCGCAGCGGGCGAGACCAGGCTGTGTACCCAGATTGAGCCGATCTCCGTAATATAGCGCTTGATCAGGGCACTGCTGTCCAGAAAATAGACATTCAAAACCGATCCTCGCGGTCTTCGCTGATCAATTCATGGCTTGGGCGGGCATCCAGCGGTAGTTTGCCCAGTTCGAGCAGTTCAGTATCACTTAGTGGCGAGGGGGTAGCGTGCGGGTTTGGAAACCGGATAGTGCCCTCTTGTCCAGCCATCTTCACTCGCATTTGGAGTTCTGCCAGCTTTTGCGCGCGCGCTGAAGAACCCTCATTCTCGCTCGCTTCCGCTGGCGATTCAGGTTTCTCCGGCAGCAGCACGACCAGCTCGACAGGACCATCCGGCACGTCAAGCGGAAGCTGCACCGTTAGCTTCCGATCTGCACCGACAATCCCATTCAGGCGGATCGCATTCAGATGAACGGTTGCCATTCTTTCTTCTCCTATTCCTGTATCTTCTTCCTATTGTACTTGATCTATACCTGATCGCTTTTGTATCACGTAGGCCGCTGTCTCGACCATCGCCGTATCCAGCACACCATACCCTAAATCCGCCATCGTAATGAAGCTCGATTCTTTCAAGAGGATTTCCTCGCGCCATTTCTGGAAACTACTCAGAAAGAACCCCGTCCGGCTGGTGATCGCGCCCAGGTATCCGCCGGGTTGCAGCAGTTCCAGCCCACGCTCGACAAAGGCAGAGTACAGGTCGTTTTTGGTGCGTGGATAATGGAGGTCAAGATACGTCTGTGCAGCTTTGGTTGTAGCGCCAAAAGGTGGATTCATCAGCACCACGTCGAAGGGCTCTGTCGCAAAAAGCGGATAGTTTTGGAAAAGAGGCGGATTGCGTTCAGAAATTGGAAAAGTTAGGCGACGATCCCAAACAGGCAATTGATCAGGTGAATCTGGGCGAGAATGTCG
>Ga0123338_10005621_pt1 | contig 10684 bp, 8 predicted proteins | sample grotaG_FD_89793 | JGI IMG/M metagenome (GOLD analysis project Ga0123338, IMG submission 89793) | Glacier valley bacterial and archeal communities from Borup Fiord, Nunavut, Canada, to study Microbial Dark Matter (Phase II) -... | ecosystem: Environmental > Aquatic > Freshwater > Ice > Glacier ...
GCTTGCGAACGATATTCGCGCCAGTACATCAGCGACAGCAACAATCGGTTTTCCAGACAAAGGGCGGGGGGACGTCCGAAGGCGGGCAAGTGCTCGCAAAGCACTGTGCGCATCAGGGCAAAGGTATCAGGCGAAACGCCGGTCAAGCGTTTGAAGACATCGGGCTTGGTATCTTGTAGATTGGTGTAAAACATACCAAATACTATGGCACAAATCTACTCTATGACTTATGCAAGAGGTCTATTATAAAAGTAAAGGAAAAGCGATATGTCTGGTAACTGCCAGGCAGGACCATCCAGTCGCCCAAGAGCACGGCTTGCCTGCTCGACGAGATCATGCAATTCGGCATCAAATTCCAGTGGTGGAAAGGGCGGCAGATCGGTCGGTATGAAAGACTGTGACTATTTACCCGTGAGCAAAGCATTTCTCCCTCTGTCTTGAAAAGCCTGAGCATAAAACAAAGGGGACAGGAGCGCAGCGAACGGCATTACGCAGGAAAGAGATGGGAAAGAGTTGAGGGATGACCAGGAAATGTTAGATTTTATCGTCGGAGGAATGACGTGCAATGAAGGAGTGGTCGAAGCGCATTTTCCAGGGCATGAGCAGCGACTCACCGATGACTTTCGTGGACATTTTCGACAGTCCATGAATGCGGTCAGTGAAGACGATCGGCAGCTCGACGATGCGCAGTCCAGCGCGGCTTGCGCGCAGAACAGTCTCGACCTGAAAGAAATAGCCTTCCGATTCGATCGTACTGATGTCGATCGATCGCAGCGCGTCCGCCGTCCAGCAGCGAAATCCTGCGGTCGCATCTGCTGTCGGTACGCCTGTTATCCAGCGCACGTATTTGTTCGCATAACGACTGAGCAGTACGCGCCTGCGGGGCCAGTTCCGAACGCCTCCTCCTCGAACGTAGCGGGACCCGATCGCGAGATCAGCGTTGTTAGTGGCTGCAATCAATTCGGGGAGATACTTGGGATCATGCGAGAGATCGGCGTCCATCTGCACGATACGCTCATAGCCCTCCGCAAGAACCTGTCTGAAAGCGTCTCTATATGCGTTGCCCAGACCCCGGACACCCGTCCGTCTGTAGACACTGTATCCGGCAAATGATTTACAATAACATTCCGCGATGTCGGCAGTGCCGTCCGGGGAAGCATCATCGACGATCAGCAGATGCGCATCAGGAACTACTTCCGCAATGCTGGCGATCAGCGGTTCGACATTCTCCGCCTCATTATAGGTCGGGACAACGATGATCGTCTTATTCATAACGCTCAGCGTGGAACCGAAACGGCGGCGGTGATGCCTGCGCCCTTAGGGTCGTTCGTGAGCGTGAAAGTGCCGTTCAGGTCGCCGCGCACGAGTGTTTCGACGATCGACAGCCCGAGCGAGTCGGCGGTGCGCGGCGTGAATCCCTCCGGCAGAGGCTCCCCGTCGTTGGTCACCCGGAGCGTGAGCGCATCCGGCGTCTGCTTCAAGTAGATCGTCAGCCGCCCATCATTGAGCGTCTTGAAGCCATGCTCGACTGCGTTCTGTACCAGTTCATTGAGCACCAGCGCAATCGAAGTCGCCTTGTTGAGCGGCAGCACGAAATCGTCGCCGATCACCTTGGTGCGAATCGTTTTGCCGGGCGGTACGACCGACTGCTGCGTGGCATGGAGCAGCGATTCGGCGAGCTTTTTGACTGAGACCGTGTCCAGATCGTCGCGGGTGAGCAGTTCATGGACGCTGGAGATTGCGAGTATGCGCGAAAGCGTGTCGTTGAGCGCATCCTCGACGGTCGTGTACTTGGCGTAGCGCATTTCGAGCCGTACGAGCGAGACGATCTGCTGCAGATTGTTCTTTACACGGTGGTGCATTTCCTGAATTACAGCGGATTTGACCATCACCTTGGCGTGTTCGATCGCGATCGAACACTGCGTCGCGAGCGCCTGCAGAACGACGAGTTCTTCGTTATTGAAGTTGTGCAGCTTCTCGGTGTAGCAGTTGAGCGCGCCGATCACTTCGCCCTTGATCAGCAGCGGGATCGAAGCAAGTGAGCGCACTCCGGCACGCTGCGCGATGTCGGGGAAGTTGTATTCAGGAGTTTGCTGAACGTCGAGCAGCGTGATCGCGCGGCGCTCGGCAACGACTCTGCCCGCGATACTCTCACCGATTTTGAGATTCGGTTTACGTGTATACTCGTCGTTTTCCGCCTGCGTCGCCTTGATTACCAGTTCGCCTTTTTCATGGTCGATCAACATCACGGTGCAGATTTTGTAGTGCATAGTCCGGGCTGTCATCGTGACGAACAGGTGCAGAAGCTCCTCCAGATACATATTCGAGGTGATCGCCTGCGAAACTTCCGAGAGCGTGGTGAGCTGGACGGACTGCCGCTCCAACTGTCGGAAACGGCGCGAGCGTTCGATCGCGCCCGCGACCTGGTTGGCAATTCCCGAAAGCAGCTGAACCTGCGACTTGGTGTATTCGCGGGGGCGGCGCGTACGGACGTTTATGACGCCCAGTATCTCGCCGCGCGTCACGAGCGGCACCGAGAGCATCGACTCGAACTCACCCTCGTGCATACCCGGAAACGAGATGAACCGGTGGTCTTTGTGGGCCTCTTTACTGACCATCACCGGCTTGCGTTCCCGGGCAACCCAGCCCGTGATGCCCTCGCCCATTTTTAGTTTGATCTGCCCGATCATATCTTTGTAGCTTTTGTCGGCGGCGCGCAGGACGAGTTCCTCACGCGTTGCGTCGAACAGATAAACCTGACAGGAATCTGTCCCGGTGATCTGAACAGCGATATCGGCGGTAACTTTGAGCATCTCTTCGAGGTCGAATGCCGATCCGGTCGCCTCGCCGACACGCTGCAGCGCTTCCGCTTCGCCCTGCTTTTCGTCGAGCTGCACACGAAGCATTTGCAGCTCGATCGTCGCTTCACGCAGCTGCCGATCGCGGGAATCGAGCTCCTCCTGCAGCAGGGCGACGTCAGGGTCGTCGCTGCGCCGCAGCGCGGCATAGATGCGTCGTGTGCGCCATGCATTTCGGTTTCGTGTGAATGTTGCTCGCATAATGATCAAAAATCAATCTAAAATCAGCTGGTAATCAGATAAACAGGCGACGCCGCCCGATAATCCCGTTCAGGATTGGGCGGCGTCGTGCGCTTCCAAGCGTGCAGATTAAACGTTGTGGGCTATGATGATCGCTTCGGCAATTTCGCGCATCGACTTGCGGGTGTTCATGCTCTGAACCTGAATGCGTCGGAACGCTTCCTGCTCCTTCAGCCCGTACTGATCCATCAGGATGCCTTTGGCGCGGTCGACCGATTTGCGGGTTTCCAGTTTATCTTCGAGGTCGGTTGCCTGCTCCTCGATCTTCAGAAAGGCTTCCCAGCGCGCCACTGCAACCTCGATCTGCGGCATCAAATCAACTTCTTTGAATGGTTTGACGAGGTAGGAATAGACGCCTGCCTCTTTCGCGCGATTTACGAGGTCAAGCTGGCTGTAGGCGGTCAGCAGCAGCACTGGCGCGATCTTCTCTTCGGTGATTATTCTGGCGGCGTCGATACCGTCCATTTCGGGCATTTTGATGTCCAGCATCACGACATCGGGCTTCAACGTTCTTGCCGCTTCGACCGCCCTGACACCGTCGCCTGCCTCACCAACGACCAGATAGCCGCAGTCTTCCAGCATCTTTTTGAGGTCGAGACGAATGATCGGCTCGTCGTCTGCAATCACGATTCGTAACTGTTTCTCCCCGGGTTTCTCGTTCACAATTTGCTCCGACATTCCATTCCAGATTGGCACCAAAATCGATGCGGATCACATTTATCCGCGATCCAGACTGGTCGAACCACTGTTCGTACTAAGGAGGACGCGCCTCCTGCGGCTGCCAGCGACTTGACGTTATTGAAGTCGCCATTATATAATAAGAACGGTCGTCTTGTCAAACTCCGATGACTGCGCTGTACGTGGTATTTGCTCTCTTTTTCGATCGTCTCTACTATATCGTAGCTGAAAGCCGCTGCTGAATGGAACTCAATTCGTATGGAATTACCCAACAAAGCGCCCTCGTCCATCGACAATCCTTCTTCAGCTGCTGTCATTGTCTCCAGGGAAGATGACAATCTCGCGGCTGACTCACATTCCTCTCCGCTCGCTTCTAATGTACGAAAACCCTTCGTTTTTTCGGAAGCCTTTTATGCGCTGGCAACCGGCGTCTGCTATGTGTTGCTCTGTGGCATTTCGATGCGGCTGCCCAACAGTCTGGCAATAGTTCCCGCGATGCTGCTGCTGTCGTTCTGTGTGCTTTTGCTGTTCACGGTACGCGCGGCGCGTGCAGAACGTTCTGGGGTCGCGCTCGGCATCAGCCTGTGTATGGCTGGCATCTGCGCGCTTCCGTTGGTGCTGATACGTATTGCTCCCGGGCTCTTCGCCGGCGCGGGGTGGGGCGGCTTCTTCCGGCTATACGGGCGAATGCTGGCGGTGCCAGGGCTCTATGGGCTGCTGTTGGTCTGGTTTGCGGCAAGTGTCGGTGCGCTGCTCTCAAAGGTCGTGCGTGAAGTCAAAATGCTGCTGCCGATGTCCCTCGTGCTCGCGTGTGTAGACCTGTATGTAGTATTTGGAGGCGGACTGGTGACGCAGGCGACGCAGGGAACCTCACCGGTGGCGGCTCATGCGATGCGGGCGCTCACGGTCACGCTTCCCACAGTGCGCACTTCTACGGGGGCGCCGCCGATGCAGTTGGCAGCGGGTTTCGCGGACTTTATGTTCGTCGCATTGTTCTTTGCCTGCTTCGCGAAGTTCGGCGTACCATCACGTCGTACTTTTTTCGCTCTGTGCGCAGTGCTGAGCGGCTATATGCTGATCGTGATGTGGACACAGACTTCGCTGCCTGCGCTCGTACCGATTGCAGTCGTTGTGATCGGGATGAACCTGCGACGGTTCCGATTCGAGCGCAGCGAAGCGTTCGCGATGCTGTATGCCGGTCTACTGGTAGCGGCAATTCTGGGGGGATTCTGGTACGCGGGTTCGAAACGGCAGGAGACCTCTAAGCTGTCCTCCTCCGGGAGAAACACTGCCAGTCCTGCTGTAAAATAGTGTGTAGCGACCCGCACGCTCAACCAGGTACCGAAAATATGCGACTGAATTCACAGCAGACAGAGATGGACGATCGCCAAGCAAACATACGATAAAAAACGGGGTGGCTCATCATCGAGCCACCCCGTCGTTGACGTGAAACAGTTCCTATGTCAAATGTAAGCCGACTCTATTTGCTGTCGCCGTCGTGATCTTTATCGGCAGAAACTGCGGACATTGCCGCGCTCGAGATATGAACCGTCGCTGGCGGCGCAGGCGCTGCAGTCGGCGTAGGAGCCGGAGCTGCTGGCGGCTGAACGGGAGGCGGTTGTGGCGGCGTTGGGTTGCTGGATGACGGAATTGGCGCTATCTGGGACATGGAAACCTCCTGGGTAGTGGCGCAATACCATCCGTGGTCGATTGCCTCGAACTGATTATCGGCGTACTTTCGACGCAACAGCAGAGTGAGGTGCCGGAAAAAACAGTGCTTCGATTTTTCGAAGGGGCTGTGCGCCGATAGGAGCGGTTTGCTTTTTTCAGACGGGTACTTTCAGTACTCGGCAAACTAGCATCCTGCGGCAGGTAAGCCGGTTATTCAGAGGGTTCGGACGGCTTCTCAGCCGCTTTTTCGCGGGCGATATTTTTGCGGTAGTCGCGGGAAGCATACCTGGCAGATACCCCCGGGAATAGGGCATCGAGGAAAAAAACGGCGCGTATCGGAGCGAAGGGAAGTATTTCCGCGCCTGGCTTGCGCGCGGCTGCACACCCGACGATACTGTCCGCAACCGTCTGCGCTGTCTGCACGACGCCACCGGGTTTGTACTTCGCGCCTTTGACGTTGTCGAAAAAATCCGTACGCACCGAGATCGGCAGAACTTCGCTGACGAAGATGCCGTACTCGCTCGCTTCGATACGCAGTGCCTGCGTATAGGCGTGAACCGCGCCCTTCGACGCGGAGTAGGCGCTGACCGTCGGACTCCCAAATCTGCCCGCCGCAGACGTGACATTGATGATATGCCCCGCGCAGCGCACCGACATTGCCCCGAGCGCCTGCTGACAGATCTGGTGCAGCGCGAAGAAATTCACCTCGAAAACGAAGCGCATGTCTTCAATAGTCGTCTTGAGGACTGTCGCGCCGAGCCCGATACCCGCATTGTTAACCACCGTGTCGAGCGGTCCTACGCGCTCTTCGATACGGACAATAAGACCCGTTACCTGCTCGGGTTTCGAGAGATCGACGAGCTCCATAGTAGCCTTACCGCCCGTCTCCACGATTTCCTCGTAGACTCGACAAAGATTCACTTCATGTTCGGAAGCCAGAACGACATGGGCGCCAGCTCTGGCGAAAGTTAGTGCAGTAGCCTCACCGATACCGGAGGAGGCGCCCGTCACCAGTACACAGCGTCCGCTCAAATTCATCTGCCCGCTCCAGTCTGTGAAACAATTCTCTCAAATAGACGGCTAGTGATAAGCGGTCGAAAAAGCGTATGCCCATCGAAGGATGTCGTTTCGATGAATCGACTGGTCGTCCGAAAACGGATTTGAATTTTACGAAACGGATATTGTTCATGCCCCGTAATGGAAACTGTAAACATCCAGCATTCGGGGTGGCGCGAACGAGTGCGCTGGTCGGCTGGATAATCAGACAAAATGAGAGACTGCAGAGGAGTAGACTGATGAAAACACTGTTCGCTTTGGTTCTTGGCATCGTTGCGGTCTGGATCGTAGCGGGAATCGTGATCGGCCTCGTCTCGCATATACTGCATTTCGCGATCACGGCAGGGGTGATTGCGCTGCTTTGCTATCTCGTTTTCGTGGTTTTACGCGGTCTTTCGCGTCAGCGCAACTAGTGCGGACACCGGATCGGGAGACCAGTCACCCGGCAGACAATGTCAGCCCGTTGGTATCTTTGAGCTAAGCGGCAGGACGCCCAATGTTCGTAGTTTCGCTTTTGGTGATGAGCAGTTTTCTTCACACGAGGCAGAACGGAAAAGCACCTCCGCTAAATTCTACGAACTTTGGATGACGCTTTACTTAGTATCGTTGGTCAATACTGCGAGCGAATCAGGATCACCGGGGCAGCAACGCTTGTCGCATCAGCCTCTTCCACGAGTGTCGGAATATGGGGCATTGTGTCGATTGCGGCACAGTAGCCGACATCGTCACCGAAACCACGCTCGGCGAGCGTTCGCGCATGGATTCCTTCCATCCACCCCCGCAGCAGGTTCGGCTCCGTCTGCCAGAGGCGGCGCATCGCGATCGCCGTGTCCGCTTGTCCAGGCATCTCCCAGGCTCCTGCGAGCGCGGTGACCCCTTCGACATACATTCCCGCCACCGTTGCGTCTTCCATCGTGAACTGATCTCGTGTGCCTGAGCAGACGATCACGATATCGCAGTCGAGTTCCAGCGCCGTACGCCATGCCGCGCCCGAAACTGCCCCGCGATTGATCGAGGCTCCCAAAAAAACGCGCCGCGCATTCGCGACTGCCGCTGTTGCTTTTGTGCCGTTGGTCGTCGAGAGAACGACAGGGCGGTCATGAAAATCGAGCGCGGCAAACTCGACAGGTGAATTTCCATAGTCGAAGTCCGGGACACGGTAGCCCTCCGTCTCGCCGCACAGCACATAGCCCTTCTCGCGAGCAAACGCACGCGCGGTCTCATGCGAGGCAGCGACATAGACTTTAGGACAGCCTCGCTCGAACAGCGTCGCGATCACCGTCGTTGCGCGCAGCACATCCACGACGACACAGACGGTATTCGCCACATCCCCCGCCAACTCCGGCAGCAACGCCACACGCACCTGCATCTCAGACTCCGTTCACGTTCTGGCGTAGATTAAAATAGATCAAAAACGTTTGAGTTCACGCTCGTAAAGCGGAGCATTTTCCGGATTCCAGCACCAGATATGCACTGTGTCCGCCATTCCCCGGCACGCCCGCACCGCCTCGATGGTCGTGAAGGCAGCGATCTCCGCCGTCTCGCGCCGCTGTCCGCTCGTAATCCAGTTCGGCTGTGCGAGGAGATTTTCGGTGAAATCGGGCAGTATCAGCTTCGTCGCGCCGCGCTCATTGGCAAGCTGTGCGGCATTGCGAACCGCCGTCCTGATCAGATCGGGACTGGTGCGCTTGTACTCATCGAAAATGACGGCGAGCGCGGTGTAGGCGTAGCGATATTTTGCGCCAGAGCCGATGAAGGCTTGACCGGGCGTGAGCGGCGCCACGCGCAGCGCTTCCTGCTGTATGCGCGAAGCCCCCTGATCCCGAGCCACCTTTGCCACGCCGAAAACCATTTTGAGATCGGGCGCAACGGGCACGATCATTGCTGTGTGCCGCGTCAGAAACGGCGCTCCTGCGACCAGTGCGGGAAGCTTGCGTTTGGCAACCCATAGCATCACATGCATGTCGTACTTGTGGACTCTAAGGCTGGGCAGTATGAACGGTGTCGCCAGATTCAGCGACTGCCGGATGTTACGACGCGCGTCGGCAAGGGCGATGGTCATTATCGTTACAAGGTCTCCAAGAGCGGATTTATAGGCATTATGACATATTCGCGGGCATCGGCGATTGCCCGATCTTCGGCATCAAGCACGAGACTTGACCCCTGGAAGCATGATCGGTCGAGCAGCCTCTATCAGCGTACCACGTTTTACTTTCGCGAGCGCCGTTTTGATCGATTCCAGCGCCGATTGTGCCTGCTGCACCTCCGCCTCCGTTGCGACTGCACCCCCATACTGAGACCGTGTATACAGCGCCGTCAGGCGCGATAGTGCGCCAACCGCCTCCGGCATGGCTGCTGCAGCCAATAGCTGTACGGTACTGAGATACTCGTCGGCAGTCTGATGCCCGGGGCGCGTGAGTCCGTGGGATGAAAGCAGGCGTCCCGCCGCACAGTATGTCTGAATGATGCGGCTGTTGGTCGGCGGGCGATCCTGAAGCCGCTTCTGCACGATCGTGCGGGTCGGAATACGGTCGATCAGTTCCGTTTTGACGAGATAGCCCAGCAGCAGGATAAACATGCCCCCGAAGAGCGGAGGCAGTATGCCGTGAGAGCGGAACCATGTCAGGAAATCCGTTCGGTGCGACGAGCCTGCGTGCTGGGTGCGATCTGTAATATCCGGTGCGTTTTCCGTTGCATCGAACGTCACCCAGCCGACATGCGGAAAGAAAACTTCACACCAGAGATGCTTGTCTTTTTCTCGGACCAGATAGGTGTTTTCGGTAGTTCTATCGTGCTGCAGTTCCCCACAGATGAAGCCGGAAGCGAGACGGGCGGGCACACCAGCGTAGCGGCAGAGCATCGTCATCGCGGCTCCGAAACTGTCGCAGTACCCCTGTTTCGAAACCGTCAGGAAGTATTCGACGACATCCTGATCCTGCGGCGCGCGCGTCGTGTTCAGGTTGTAACTGCAGGTGCTCGAAATATAATTTTTGATCGCCTCCGCGCGATCGTAGTTGTTTGTTGCGCCGCGAGTGATCTGATTTGCCAGCGCATGCAGCCGTGCATTTTCTGGATTCGTCTCGCTGGCTGTCTGGAGGTACGTCCTGCGTATCGCCGGAGGAAAGGCGGACCGATCCGAGGACGCGGCTCGCAGCACAGCAGGATCACTCGAAGGCAGGTTGGAGACTGCCTCATAGATCAGATGGCTGGTCATGCTCATAGCCGTGAGCAGACTGCCTGCCGAGGAGGAGGAAAGCTGTGTGATACTGCCCGACGCCTCGTGAATCTCTTCGACTTTGCCCGCGCCATAGAGCGCACTGTAGGTGCCGACGAGCAGGGTAACGCGCTGTGTGATTCGCTTGCTGTCGCGCATATCGCTCGAGTCGAGTTCCAATGGACTGAGCGGCACCTCATAGCGGTTCATCTCTGAAAGAGACGGTTTGTCGTCAGTAGAGGTCGCAGTGTTTGGATCCGGCCCCCTGGCTGGATCCATCAGATGAGGGCTGAGCGGCTGCATGGTCTGATCAGTCGATTTGAAGGTGTGCCCTGTGTAGTAGTCGTAGGTAGTGCCCCGCCAGTTCGGACCGGCAGGCGCCTGCACCTGCATCAAGGGCATATCGTTTTCCGTGACGGGACCTGTTCCGAGATCGACCGAGTTTTTTTCGCTGACGGTGACAGTGACACCGTTCTGCTTCGGATTCTTCTGTGCCTGCGGGGTGATGGCATTGAGCGCGCCGGTCTCTGCGAGTGTCTGACCCAGAGACCGCATCGGGAACGCGACGAAATTGGCGAGCACGACTGCGCCCACGAGACAAAGCGCAGTCAGCGCGATCTGCCCTCGAAACAGCCGCTGATCTCGATTTCGGCTGCGCCCCATCACCTTGCTCATCCGCGTACGCATATAGTTCTCATGCACCATCATGAACGTCGAGGCGCCGATGAACAGCAGAAAGGCGTTCTGAATGTGTGGGTCTGAGTTCGTCGTGCTGACGATTGCAAGCATAGACATACAGGGGACACAGGCGAAGAGGATCGCGGCATCGCTTCCGAGCAGAAAACTCTGGACGATCGCGATCCAGGCGACGAGCAGTTGCAGCGACTTCGATTTATCCTCTTCCATTCCTGCCGGAGCAAGCCAGCCGAGCCCATGCCCGCTGGTAATGGTGGACAGCGCCACGAGA
>Ga0123338_10005623_pt1 | contig 10682 bp, 8 predicted proteins | sample grotaG_FD_89793 | JGI IMG/M metagenome (GOLD analysis project Ga0123338, IMG submission 89793) | Glacier valley bacterial and archeal communities from Borup Fiord, Nunavut, Canada, to study Microbial Dark Matter (Phase II) -... | ecosystem: Environmental > Aquatic > Freshwater > Ice > Glacier ...
ACCACCAGCGATGCGCCGCGCACGATGTCCCCGCCCGCGAACACGCCGGGGATCGAGGTCATCAGTGTGGGGTGATCGGTGCGGATCGTGCCCCAGCGGGTGGTCTCCAGTTCATCGAGCCCCCAGTCGGCGCGGATGTCCTCGGCGTCGAAGCCCAACGACTGGATCACCAGCGTCGCGGGCACGTGGAACTCCGATCCGGCAACCGCGCTCGCACCGCGCCGCCCGCTCGCGTCGTTCGAGCCGAGCCGCATCCGGCGCGCGACCACGCCGGTCACGCTCGCGCTGCCCTCGAACGAGACGGGCGCCGCGAGCCACTCGAAGCGCACGCCCTCCTCCTCGGCATGGCCCACTTCGCGCGCGGAGCCGGGCATGTTCGCGCGGTCCCGCCGGTAAAGGCACGTCACCGATGCCGCGCCCTGGCGCACGGCGGTACGCAAGCAATCCATCGCGGTATCGCCGCCGCCGATCACGACTACGTTCTTGGCGTGCGCGTTCAGCGCGCCATTGTCGAACGCGAGCACGGGTTCACCGAAGCCCTTGCGGGTGGCCGCGATCAGATAATCGAGCGCGGGGACCACGCCACCAAGCCGTGTCTCGAAATCGAGCGCCTTGGCCGCATAGACGCCGGGCGCGAGGAACAGCGCGTCGTGGCGGCGGCGCAGTTCGTGGGTGCTCATATCGCGGCCGATTTCGACGCCCAGATGGAAATGCACACCCCCCTCCGCGATCCGGTCGGTGCGGCGCGCCACAACGGGCTTTTCGAGCTTGAAGCCCGGGATGCCGTACACAAGCAGCCCTCCCGGACGATCGTGGCGGTCGTAGACATGCACGTCATACCCCTGCCCCCGCAGGTATTCGGCTGCGGTCAGCCCGGCGGGCCCCGCGCCGACAATGCCGACCGATTGCGCCGAGCGGTCCGCCACCGGCACCAGCGGCGGCACCCAGCCCATTTCGAACGCAGTATCGCCGATATGCTTTTCGACCGCGCCGATGGTGACCGAGCCGTGGCCCGATCCCTCGATCACGCAATTGCCCTCGCACAAGCGGTCCTGTGGGCAGATGCGGCCGCAGATTTCGGGCATGGTGGAGGTGGAGGCCGCCATCTCGTACGCCTCTTCCATCCGGCCCTCGGCGGTCAGCCGCAGCCAGTCGGGGATGTGATTGCCGAGCGGGCAATGGACCTGGCAGAAGGGTACCCCGCACTGAGAACAGCGGCTCGATTGCTCCTCGGCCTTTGCGAGCACCCAATGCTGGCCGATTTCGCCGAAATCTTGGCGGCGCTCCGCCGCAGGCCGCTTGGGCGGCTGCTGCTGATCGATCGAGGTGAAGCGCAGAAGATTTTCGGCCATGATCCAATTTTCCAGATGCCCGACGCTAACGCGCCATGCTGCGGCGCGTCAACGTTTTACCCTGATGAAACGAACTGCGTCCGGTGTGGAGCAAATTGTTGCTGGACAAGTCTTCGCGCGGACGCAAGGGTGCGCGTGCATGCTTCGCCGCGCACTCTGGCTTCGACTTACGCGCCCTTAGGCGCGGGCGGCATGACCGTGTTCCGGGGTTCGGGACACTCCCCTCGCTTAAGGGCCGATTGCACGAAGCCCGAGGGACATTGGCTATGACCGACATCATCCGTATTTTCGACACCACATTGCGCGACGGCGAACAATCGCCGGGCTGCTCGATGAACCTCGACGAGAAATTGCGCATCGCCGCCCAGCTCGAAGCGATGGGAGTGGACATCATCGAGGCAGGGTTCGCGATCGCCTCGCAGGGCGATTTCGCTGCGATTCAGGCGGTGGCTGCCGCCGTGCAGACGGCAACCGTCGCCAGTCTGGCGCGCGCGGCGATCGGGGATATCAACCGCGCATGGGAAGCTGTGCGTGGCGCACGGTTCCCGCGCATCCACACCTTCATCAGCACCTCGCCGCTGCACATGCGTGTCAAGCTGAAGATGACGCCCGAAGCCGTGCTCGATGCGGTGCGCGCGTCGGTCACGCACGCGCGCACCAAGTGCGAGGACGTGGAGTGGTCCGCCGAGGACGCGACTCGCACCGATCCCGATTTCCTCTGCCGCGCGGTAGAGATCGCGATCCGTGCGGGGGCGACGACGATCAACCTGCCCGATACTGTCGGCTACGCAACGCCCGAAACCTACGGGGCGATGTTCCGCGACGTGATCGCGCGCGTGCCCGATAGCAATAAGGCGGTGTTTTCAACCCACTGCCACAACGATCTGGGCCTCGCGGTCGCCAACACACTCGCAGCAGTCATGGCGGGCGCGCGACAGGTGGAGGCCACGATCAACGGCATCGGCGAGCGGGCCGGCAATGCCGCGATCGAGGAGATCGCAATGGCCCTGCGCGTGCGCCACGACGCGATGCCGTTTACCACCCGCATCGTCACCAGCGAGATCACGCGCGCGTCGCGGCTGGTCTCGGCGATCACCGGCTTCCAGGTGCAGCCCAACAAGGCGATCGTCGGGGCCAATGCCTTTGCGCACGAAAGCGGCATCCACCAGGACGGAATGCTCAAAGACTCCGGCACCTACGAAATCATGACGCCCGAGAGCGTGGGGTTGATCAAATCCAGCCTCGTGCTCGGCAAGCATTCGGGCCGCGCGGCATTCAGGGACAAGCTCGGTGCGCTCGGCTACGCTCTGGGCGACAACGCATTCCAGGACGCGTTCGTGCGCTTCAAGGCTTTGGCGGACGCGAAGAAGCATGTGTTCGATGAGGATATTATCGCGCTGGTGGACGAGGAGATCGGCCATGGCGACGAGCGGGTGCGCCTTCTCGACCTAGAGATCCTGAGCGGCACGCGCGGGCCGCAGCGCGCGATCCTACGCCTGAGCGTGGACGGCGTTGAGGCGACGACCGTGCAGCACGGCAACGGACCGGTGGACGCGCTGTTCAAAGCGATCCGCGCGCTCGTGCCGCACGGCGAGGTCGAGCTCGAACGGTTCGACGTGCACGCAGTGACCGAAGGCACCGACGCCCAGGCGAGCGTCTCGGTCAAGCTGAGCGAGGCCGGACGTACGGTAACGGGTCGCGGCGCGGACGTGGATACGCTGGTGGCGACCGCGCGCGCCTATATTCACGCGTTGAACCGGCTTACGGTCAAGCGGGGGCGCAGCGCGGTGGATGCACCGCATGTATCCGCGAACCTGACCACGATTCACGCGGCCACAACCGGGCGCCAGAAATGACCGCGCCCCGCACCCTTTACCAGAAAGTCTGGGACGCGCACGTGATCGAGCAGCGCGAGGACGGCCAGTGCCTGACCTGGATTGATCGGCACCTCGTCCACGAAGTCACCAGCCCGCAGGCGTTCGCCGGGCTGCGGCTCGCGGGCCGCGGGGTCCATCGCCCCGATCTCACCATCGCCACCGCGGATCACAACGTGCCCACCACGCCCGGTGCGCCTGATGCCGAAAGCGCGGCACAGCTCGCGGCGCTCGATACCAATGCCCGCGATTTCGGGGTGCGGCTCATGGGGCGCGGTCACCCCGATCAAGGGATCGTGCATGTGATCGGCCCCGAACTGGGCCTCACCCTCCCCGGCCTGACGATCGTGTGCGGAGACAGCCACACCGCCACGCACGGCGCGCTCGGCGCGCTGGCGTTCGGCATCGGCACGTCCGAGGTGGAACATGTGCTCGCCACTCAGACGCTGTGGTTGCGGCCCGCGCGCACGATGGAGGTCCGGATCGAGGGCGCGAGCGGCTTTGGTGTGGGTGCTAAAGATATCGCGCTGGCAATCTGCGGCCAGCTTGGCACTGGTGGCGGCACGGGGCATGTGATCGAGTATACGGGCGAGGCGATCCGCAGCCTCAGCATCGAGGGCCGCATGACGATCGCCAACATGGCGATCGAGGCGGGCGCGCGCGCAGGGATGATTGCGCCGGACGACGCGACCTACGCTTATCTGCGCGGCCGCCGCCATGCGCCCGCCGGAGACGATTGGGCGCTGGCGGAAACCTATTGGCGCACCCTGCCCACCGATCCCGGCGCGGCCTACGACGCGACCGCGATCATCGATGCGGGTGCGATCGCCCCGCTCGTCACGTGGGGCACCAGCCCCGAGGATGTCGCCGCGATCACGGGCCACGTCCCCTCCCCCGACAGCTACGCCGATCCCGCCAAGCGCGCGGCGGTCGAAGCCAGCCTCGCCTATATGGGTTTGCGCCCGGGCGAGCGGCTCGAAAATGTGGCGGTCCAGCATATCTTTCTGGGCAGTTGCACCAACAGCCGCATCGAGGATCTGCGCGCCGCCGCCGCCGTGCTGCGCGGCCGTCGCATCGCGCCGGGCATCGCGCAGGCGCTCGCGGTGCCCGGCTCGGGCGCGGTCCGGCGACAAGCCGAGGCCGAAGGGCTGGACCGTATTTTCATCGCGGCGGGGTTCGAGTGGCGCGAACCCGGCTGCTCGGCGTGTCTGGGCATGAACCCGGATAAGGTGCCGCCGGGCGAGCGCTGCGCGTCGACCTCGAACCGCAATTTCGTCGGCCGCCAGGGTCCGGGCGCGCGCACGCATCTAATGTCGCCGGCGATGGCGGCTGCGGCGGCAGTGACCGGGCGGCTGACCGATGTTCGCCAATTGGTGGCCGCGTGACCCCGTTCACGATGGTCCACGGCACTGCGATCCCGTTCGGGCAGGCGAATGTGGATACCGATGTCATCATCCCCGCGCGCTTCCTGAAAACGGTTACCCGCACCGGGCTGGGCCAACACGCGTTTGCGACTATCCGCGAAAACCCGGACAACATCTTCGACCAGCCCCGAAACGTTGGCGCACCGATCCTGATCGCAGGCGACAACTTCGGCTGCGGATCGAGCCGCGAGCACGCGCCTTGGGCTCTCGCCGATATGGGTATCCGCGTGGTGATCGCGCCCGGCTTCGCCGACATCTTCGCGGGCAATGCGTTCAAGAACGGCCTTTTGCTGATAGAATTGCCGCAGGCGCAGATCGATCGGCTTATCGCGATCGCACCCGAGGTGTCGATCAAGGTCGATCTCGACAATCAGGTGGTCACAACCCCGTTTCAGGATCGTTTTGCGTTCCCGATGGACCCGTTCCGCCGCGAATGCCTGTTGAGCGGCGCGGACGAGATCGCATTGACGCTGGCGGCCGCGCCCGCCATCGCGGCGCATGAGGCGCGGATCGCGCGCGAACAGCCGTGGGTGGCGCTGTCATGAACATCCTGCTCCTCCCCGGCGACGGGATCGGACCCGAGGTTTGCGAACAAGCCGCGCGCGTGTTGCGGGCGCTCGCGCCCGAGGCGGCGGTGGAACGCGGCCTCGTCGGCGGTGCCTCGATCGATGTGCACGGCGTGCCGCTGACCGACGCAACACTCGCGCGGGCAAAGTCGTCGGACGCGATCCTGTTCGGTGCGGCGGGCGGGCCGAAATGGGCGGGGGAGCCGTTCGGCAACCGGCCCGAACATGGCTTGCTGCGGCTGCGCAAGGACCTCGGCCTGTTCGCCAACTTGCGGCCCGCGCGCACCTTCGATGCGCTGATCGATGCGTCAAGCCTCAAGCCCGAGTTGGTGCGCGGGCTGGACATCCTGTTCGTGCGCGAGTTGACCGGGGGCGTCTATTTCGGCGAGCCGCGCGGGATCGAGGTGCTGGCGGACGGCTCGCGGCGGGGCGTAAATACGCAGGTGTATACCACCGCCGAAATCCAGCGCGTAGCGCATGTCGCGTTCCGGCTGGCGCGGGGGCGGCGTGGCACGATGTGTTCGGTCGAGAAATCGAATGTGATGGAATCGGGGCTGCTGTGGCGGCAGGAGGTGACGGCGCTTCACGCGGCGCAGTATACCGATGTGACGCTGACCCACATGCTGGCGGACGCGTGCGCGATGGAGCTTGTGCGTGCGCCGCTACAGTTCGATACGATCCTGACCGACAATTTGTTCGGCGATCTGCTCTCGGACGAGGCGGCGATGCTGACCGGCTCGCTCGGGCTGCTGCCCTCGGCGGCGCTGGGGGCCGATGGTGCGCCGGGGTTGTATGAGCCGATCCATGGCTCCGCGCCGGATATCGCGGGCAAGGGAGTGGCGAACCCGATCGGCATGGTGCTCAGCCTTGCGATGGCGCTGCGCCACAGTTTGGGGCGGGTCGATCTGGCGGCGCGGGTTGAGCAGGCGGTCGCCCGTGCGCTGTCCGAAGGGGCGCGGACCCCCGACTTGGGGGGCATTCTGGGCACTGCGGCGATGGGCGACGCGATTTTGGAGCTGCTTTAACCGATCCGGCCTACGCTCGCGCAGGCACCGCCCGGCCGGTGCCGGGCGGCTGTAGGGCAGTCGCTAGCGCTTCGAGAACTGGAAGCTGCGACGGGCCTTCGCGCGGCCGTATTTCTTGCGCTCCACCACGCGCGGATCGCGCGTGAGGAAGCCGGCGTGCTTCACCGCGGAGCGCAGTGCAGGTTCCTGACGGGTAAGCGCCTGCGCCAGACCATGGCGCACCGCGCCCGCCTGGCCGGAGAGACCGCCGCCCTTGACCGAAGCGATCACGTCATACTGGCCGTCGCGTTCGGCAATGCCGAACACCTGGTTGATCACGAGGCGCAGCGTCGGCCGCGCGAAATAGACCGTCTGGTCGCGGCCGTTGACGGTAATCTTGCCCGTGCCGGGCTTCACCCACACGCGTGCGATCGCATTCTTGCGCTTGCCCGTCGCGTAGCTGCGCCCCTGCGCGTCGACGATCTTCTGCCTGAGCACGCGCGGCTCGGCGGCGGCTGCGTTGGCGAGTGCACCGGTGGTCACACCCGCGTCCGCCGCGATGCTGCCAAGATCGGCGAGGCTCTGACGCGTATCTTCGATTTCGGCCACTATGCCCTCACGCTGTTCTTGGGGTTCATCGCGGCGATATCGAGCCGCTCGGGGTTCTGGCTGGCGTGATCGTGATCGGTGCCGCGGAACACGCGCAGATTGCTCATCTGCTTGCGCCCCAGCGGCCCGCGCGGGACCATGCGCTCCACGGCCTTGACCAGCACACGCTCGGGATGGCGGCCATTGAGCACCGCATCCGCGCGCACTTCCTTGATGCCGCCGGGGAAGCCAGTGTGCTTGTAATACATGTGCTGGGTGAGCTTGTTGCCGGTGAACTTCACCTTGGCCGCGTTGATGACGACGATGTTATCGCCGCAATCGACATGCGGGCTGAAGCTCGTCTTGTGCTTGCCGCGCAGGCGATCGGCGATCAGGCTGGCGAGACGCCCGACGATGAGGCCATCGGCATCGATCAAAAGCCATTTCTTCTGCACCTCGGCGGGCTTGGCCGCCTTAGTGGTGTGGGTCAGCAACATGGGTCCGGTGTCCAACGGCAAGGGCCGCCCAAGCCGGTGGCGGGCGGGAAAGCGGGGCGTATGCCGATTTGGGACGGCGACGTCAAGCTGCGGGGGTGAGCGCGGGGCGGCGAGCGGGGGGGGCGGGGAGCGAAGTTCATGAAGTTCACAAAACAGGGGCAGGAATGCGATCGGGCGCCACCACTTCCGGACGCGCGAGACGGGCGATGTCGCAGGATGGACTGCGGTTGAAGGGCGGCTTTCGCATATGGCGACGATCGTCTCTTCGCCCTCGTCCTACAATGCAACCGGCGATCGGGAGAGGATGAGCGCTATCGCGTGGACCAGTGCGCCAGCCCCACCAGCGCCCCCAGCAGCGTCACCGCGCCGAGCTGGTGCGCCGCCGCGAGCGCGATCGGCACGTGCCATACCACCGTCGCCACGCCGAGCGCGAACTGCGCCGCCACCGCGCCCGCCACCAACCATGCGCGCCAGCCGGCTCCGGCGCGCGCGCAGCCCCACGCGACCGCGAGCGCGGCGGCGGCCACTCCCCAGGCGAGCGCGCGGTGGACGAAGACCACCGTCCACGGATCGTCCCACCAGCGCGCGTGCGCGAGCGGGGGAAGCAGCGCGCCCGCCATCAGCGGCCATGTATCCGCCGCATGGCCGCCGTGAAGACCGGCGGTGAACGCGCCGAGCGCGATCTGAAGTGCGAGGAGCGCGAACATCGGGATCGCCCATGCGCGCGGGCTCGCGGGCAGAGCCGCAGCGGGAAAGCGCGCGAGCCGCAACGCCGTGCGGGGCGAGGCGGCGGCGGCGAGCGCGCGCATATCGAGCGCGGTCCACAGCACCACTGCAAACAGGGTGAGCGCGGCGAGCAGATGCGCCGCGAGCATCCGGGGCTCGACCGAGGTGCGCCCAGGGGTCAGCCCGCTCGCCACCATCAGCCATCCGACCCCGCCCTGCATTCCGCCGAGCAGCAGCAGCACGCCCAGCCGCAGCGCATAACCGCGCGGGATCGCACGGCGCAGCGCGAACCACGCCAGCGGCAACGCAAAGGCCAGCCCGATCACACGGCCGAGCAACCGGTGCGCATATTCCCACCAGTAGATGCCCTGGAACGCGACAAGGCTCATCCCCCGGTTGGCGAGCGCGTATTGCGGGCTGGTGCGATAGGCGGCGAATTCGCGCGCCCACGCGGCATCGGACAGCGGCGGCAACGTGCCCGCGAGCGGCTTCCACTCGACGATCGACAGGCCCGATGCGGTCAGCCGCGTGACGCCGCCCACGCCCACCATCAGCGCGATCAGGCCGCACACCGCGAACAGCCACGCGGCGATTGCGCCGGGCCGCGCCCGTGCGGGCACGGCCACGGTGGAAGGGGCAGCGGTTCGGACCATTGTCAGCGTCGGCATGGAAAGCTCTATGGCCCCGTGTGCGCACGGTCGCCAGCGGCGCGCCGTCGCGGGACGGCGGTGATGTGATACGGCATGTGATATTGTATCTTCGCTCGTGCCCGCCTATGTTTTTGACATGCGATCGAACTGGCTGGATCGGAGTGCCGCCGGGCTGTCCGGCCTGTGCGTGGTTCATTGCCTGGCCGGATCGCTCGCGCTCGCGGTGCTGGCACCGTTCGGCGATCTGCTGGGGCATCAGGTGCATGTATGGGGGTTGCTGATCGCGATGCCGCTCGCGCTGTTCGCGCTGATGCGTGGCTGGCGTTCTCACGGCCGCGCGCAAGCGCTGCTGCTGGGCGCGCTCGGCCTTGCATCGATGGGCGCAGGGCTGACGCAGCACGGCCATCTGGGCGAGTTCGTTCTGACCGCGAGCGGGGCGGCGCTGCTGGTGAGCGCGCACATCCTGAACCTGCGGTGGGCGCGCCACCGCTGAGCCACCGGCGAACGCGGTGCCAAGCTGTTGCCGCAGCGCAACGCGGTTCATCGACAAGGCATGGCGCAAGCAGTAAACCACCTCTTTCGCGCCGCAATCCGGGAAGCACCGTGAAGCCCGATACGCCTCTCCTCGATACCGTTCCCTTTCCAGCCGATCTCCGCCGCCTTGATCACGGGCAGCTACGCCAGGTCGCCGACGAGCTGCGCGCCGAGCTGATTGCAGCGGTGAGTGTGACCGGCGGCCACTTCGGAGCGTCGCTCGGCGTGGTCGAGCTGACGACCGCGCTGCATTATGTCTTCGATACGCCGACCGACAAGCTGATCTGGGACGTCGGCCACCAGGCCTATCCACATAAAATCCTTACGGGCAGGCGGGACCGTATCCGCACGATCCGCCAGAAAGACGGGCTGAGCGGATTCACCAAGCGCTCCGAGAGCGAATACGACCCGTTCGGCGCGGCGCATTCGTCGACATCCATCTCGGCGGCGCTCGGCTTTGCGATTGCAAACAAGCTGGCGGGAAAGCCCGGCAAGGGCATCGCAGTGATCGGCGATGGCGCGATGTCGGCGGGTATGGCGTATGAGGCGATGAACAACGCGCGCGAGGCCGGAAACCGGCTGGTTGTGATCCTGAATGATAACGACATGTCGATCGCGCCGCCGGTGGGGGGCTTGAGCGCCTATCTCGCGCGGGTGGTATCGAGCGGCAGCTATTTCGGCATCCGTGATGCGGCCAAGCAGATCGCAAAGCATTTGCCGAGCAAGCTCGCGCAGGCAGCCAAGCGCGCGGAGGAATATGCGCGCGGCCTTGCGACGGGGGGCACGCTCTTCGAGGAACTGGGCTTCCATTATGTCGGCCCGATCGACGGGCATAATCTCGATCACCTTCTCCCCGTGCTCGAAAATGTGCGCGATGCGGCCGAGGGGCCGTGCCTTGTCCATGTCGTCACCAAGAAGGGCCACGGCTATGCGCCGGCCGAGGCGACGGCGGACAAATATCATGCGGTCGCCAAGTTCGATGTGAATACCGGCGCGCAGGTGAAGGCCAAGGCGGGGCCGCCGAGCTATACCAATGTGTTCGCGGGCGCGCTGATCGCCGAGGCGACGCGCGACGAGACGATCGTGGCGATTACCGCTGCGATGCCGGGCGGCACGGGGCTGGACAAGTTTGAAAAGGCCTTCCCGACACGGATGTTCGATGTTGGCATTGCCGAGCAGCATGCGGTGACCTTTGCGGCTGCGCTCGCAGCGCAGGGGATGCGGCCGTTCGCAGCGATTTACTCCACCTTCCTCCAGCGCGCCTACGATCAGGTGGTCCACGACGTGGCGATCCAGAACCTGCCGGTGCGCTTCGCGATCGATCGCGCGGGACTGGTGGGTGCGGACGGCGCGACGCACGCGGGATCGTTCGACGTGACCTATCTGGCCACGCTGCCCAACATGGTGGTGATGGCGGCGGCGGACGAGGCCGAACTCGTCAACATGGTCCACACGATGGCGCTGCAC
>Ga0123338_10005629_pt1 | contig 10675 bp, 9 predicted proteins | sample grotaG_FD_89793 | JGI IMG/M metagenome (GOLD analysis project Ga0123338, IMG submission 89793) | Glacier valley bacterial and archeal communities from Borup Fiord, Nunavut, Canada, to study Microbial Dark Matter (Phase II) -... | ecosystem: Environmental > Aquatic > Freshwater > Ice > Glacier ...
AGTATTGATCTTGGGATTAATATATTTTTTCATGGTTCTTACCTCACTTTTAATTTTATTGAGATAAGAATACTACACTACTTGGTCATGCTATGGCATTTCTGAGGATTGTATATAATCATTATAATTAATATTATTTTTGTCGCTCTTATTATCATATTTGAGGTTTTAAGTTCCACCGTATTACATGATAGTGGTGAATTAAAACTCCTTTTCAGGGTACTTTCAAGAGGGCTTTTGGGACTCTTTTTTCTCTTCCATTCCTGCCATTTGATGTTTACATCCAACTGGTCCTTCCTATATATCACTGCATATCCGAAACAGCGCCAAATTGGCGGGTTTATCATAGGGATAGTCGGATTGGTTATGTTGATCACCGCTATACTCGGATATGGTACCAATGGAGACTCGCTCTTAATTTGGTGGAAATAGAAAAAGAAGCCGTACACTGGCTTCCATTAAAATTTGCAATATAATATCCAAGATTCTTAAATTCTATATACAATTGGATTTGCTAACTAATTCAATCGTCATGTATAAGATGAAGTAGTAAGCTGATTCACTTATAATAAATAAAAACTCCCCGAGTAGGGCTCGAACCTACAACCCCACGGTTAACAGCCGTGTGCTCTACCATTGAGCTATCGAGGAATATGTTAATAATTTTAATACTCGGTTGAAAAGATGTCAAGACCCTATTTCAAAATTGTCTTGAAATAAAAAAAACTGTATGTTATAATCAAATTCGTTCCGTAGTTAAAAAACAAATCATGCAGTCGTGGCGGAATTGGCATACGCGCTAGATTCAGGTTCTAGTTCTCGTAAGGGAGTGAGGGTTCAAGTCCCTTCGACTGCAGACGAACCCCTATAAACTCTATGTTTGTAGGGGTTTTTTATGTCACAAAACAAGATGAATTTTACGTCTATACGCACTAGATTAATGGGTTGATTTTCACCTAATCTACTTCGTACCTATAGGCGTATTTTTTTATTTTGAAAGGTGATGAATATGAAAAAAATCTCATTAAAAGTGGACAGTAATGTATTGGTTTCAGAATGTTTTAAAAACTTTATCAAGAAGTGTACCATTAAAAACTTATCATCAGAAACTAACAAAACTTATTAGATTCATTATAAAGTATTTGAGCGTTGTACAATACCTTACCTTTGCATATTTGAACAGGTAAATAAAGCATGCACCATCCTCGTTCCGGAGGCATCGGAGCTCAAAATGCGTATTTCCTCATATCTCGTATCATTTCATGACATAAAAACGCTGTTTCATGTAGACAACGTTTTTTTTATACAAATTTAGCTATAATGATTACTGTATCTGCAGAAAAATAATTCATGATTAAAAGGAGAAAATTACAATGAAAAAAATACTTATCTTTATCCTCTCACTTGTTATGGTATTCACTCTTGCCGCATGTGGTGGTTCAAGCCCAGACACAACAACGACCTCTAATGATACTGCTACTGAGGTAACTAACGATACTGCTGTTGAAGCACCCGCTGTAGATTCCACAACCCTGACTGCCGATCAACAGACACTCGTTGATGAATATAATGCGATGGCAGATCGTTATAATGAGGTTGCAGTTAAATTCAATGCCGACGAAAATCTCCTTACGCTAACAGAAGTAGTTGATATTGCTAACGAAGTAGCAACTTCTATGGAGGAAATGACTACCAAATTAGCTGATGCTGCTTCCTTAAGCAGTGATGACGTTATCGCATATTCGGACTTAATTGTTAAATCTAATGCTTTCATAGATTCACTTGAAGCCTTAGTCAACAATTACAGTGGACAAACTACTGTAACCATCCCGATTACCATTCAAAACAATACCGGTGCCGATCTATATACACTAGGTATGTCCCCTGCAAATGATAATTCTTGGGGTGGCAATCTACTTACTAAAGCACTTCTTGATGGAGAAAGCGCTTTCAGTTCTATGACAATTACCACAGATACTATCGTATGGGACTTAATGGCAGGTGACTCCGAAGGTACTCCCGTAGAATTCTATGGTATTGACTTTTCCGATGTAGATGTAGAGCAGGGCGCAACCTTGATTTTATATTATGATGAAGCTTCACAATCTTATATGGCAGGCTTTGATGCCAGTGGAAATTAATGCTGCTATAACGTACCGTTCGGTATACGGCGGTTCCTTAGTTTTCACAGACTTTCAGATAATAGTCAGACATGGAAATATATCCTAGTCTGGCTATTATTTTCTTTTCCTTATTTGATTTTACTTGCTTATATACCTTGCTAAGGTTATCTTTCCGTAAAATCAGTTCCATTAAGAAACATGACAAAATCATGTTTTATCAACCTCCCCTTTTAGTAGACAGCCCTCCACAATGGTGTGATGGGCTGTTTGCTTATGTATAATTATGTTGTGCGTATATTTTACATTTTTAGTAAGCCTTCGATCTAATGAATTCTTTTCATTGTCATTTCATGACAGAAAAATGCCGTTCTATGCAAACGGCATTTTTTTGTGCTGCATTTTTATATAATGTAATTTGTAGGGATTATGATCAAGAGTAGCAAATGAAGAGAGGGAATCAACAAGGGGTCTGTTTATAGACCAGATTAAGGAGACCATATGAGGGGTACAGATGAAAATGCATTTTCCACTGGTAGAACTGGAATAACAAAACGAGAAATGCGAATAGGAGTATATATTTTATTAGTTGCTTTCGTTATTGGGATTATAGCGATTAGTATTATAACAAGTGTTATTAAAAAAACAAATAAGATATACAGCGAAGCGGTCAGGATAGAATCGAAAGAAATGTACGACCAGGCATTAAGTGAAGGCAATGCGAATGGACTTGTTTATGGAAAATTCACTGTGAGTGAGCCGGTAAAACTAGAAGAATTGAATGGAACTTACGGGTATATTGTACGTACAAAGGAAAAGTACACGAGACATAAAAAAAAGAAGAGGGCTGTCACTTACAAGTGGGATATTGTGGAAACAGAGTATTTCGGACCAGATACTATAAAATTTATGGGGCATGATTATAAGGCGGACAAATTCTTTGTGAGCGAATCTTTAATGAGATTAGATATTGATGATAGCGTACTAATAAAACAGGGTGTATTCCAGTATATTAGAGATGGCTACGTATGTGAAGATGATGTAACTTCTTCAGGTGATTACCGATACAATTATAGCTACTTACCTATAGAGTTTGAAGGAAATATGCTGGTGTCATTTAAAAATAATGAAATTGAACCTGTTGTAAAAGATAGTATAGAAATAGTGCTATGTACTATAGACGAGCGATTTGAAAGGTTACAATTCAATGAAAAGAGTGCGCCTGTTATATTCTGGAGCGGGTGGATTATACTTATTATTGTGGGTTCGGTGATTTATTTAAAGATTAAAAAATCGTAAATTGAACATAGAATAGAGACCAAGCCATAACTCGTTAGATATTTAATGATTTATGGCTATTTGCGAACAATTTGACGCTTAATATATGCAATTCACCTTACTCCAGGCACTCTGCCAACCGCTTCTCATCTATTATCTTAAAGCTGTGTCCATAAAAATCAATTAAGCCCTCGTCCTTCATCCTTGCTAATTCCCTGCACATTGAGGTTCTGGATACGTTGAGGAAATCGGCTAATTCGGAACGATTTTGCACTATTAAGAACATACTGCTGCCTTTTTCCTTCGCTTCATTAATTAGGTAACTGGCTATCTTTTCCCGCATTCCTTTTAACGTCAAAAGCTCCAGCTTCCGGTTAAGATTTACATTCTTCTCTCCAAGTACCACCATCATATTTTGGATCAGGCTGATATGAAATACACAGCTATTACCACAGGACTTTATAATTCTTTCGTAGGGAATAAACAATATCTTTGCAGCTTCCTTAACCCGTACCGTTACCGGAGAAATGCGCTTCACTGTGCATACAATTCCCTCCGCAAATAGATGGGACGGTTCTAAGAACGCCAAAATATGTTTATTGCCCGCAAGATTTTCTTTCATAACCTCAACAATTCCGGTAAGGACAATTCCAACCGAACTTATGATATCTCCGGCAAAGAAGATATATTCCTCTGCTTCATAGCTTTTCACTTGCGTGCCCAAGCAACTTAGCAAAGACCCATAGTCTTTCTCATCAATCCCCCGAAACAGTGCACAATTTTTTAAGACGGAATCATATTTATCCATAGAAACCTCCCTTTATACTCACATCACTCCATTATTACAAGTGTGAAATAATTGTTGCTATTAATTTTTGTAGCCACAGCTACACTTTTTTATTTTCATTTGTATTATACTCACCTTGTAAGCAAAAAGTCAATTAAGTAAATTAGCACCCTAATTTATTTTATTAATTAAAATAAATCACTTAAGGAGATTATTAAAATGGAAAACAACATGTTTTGTTATCAATGTCAGGAAACAGCAGGATGTACAGGTTGTACCAAGTTCGGTGTGTGCGGTAAATCACCCGAGCTATCAAGAATGCAGGATCTATTAATTTATGTAACAAAGGGTTTAAGCGCAGTAGCTATGGCACTCAGAGCACAGGGAGAAGAAATCTCTGTTGAGGTTAACCACTATGTTACCATTAATTTGTTCTCAACCATTACCAATGCAAATTTTGATGATGAGATTTTTTATGAGAGAGTATTCGAAACCTTAAAGATAAAGAACGAATTGTTAACGAAGGTTGTTGATAAAGCGTCACTTCCCGAAGCAGCATTATGGACAGCCTCCCTGCGAGAAGAATTGAATCAAAAATCTGCTTCTGTCGGCGTTCTTGCGACAGAAAACGAAGATGTTCGAAGCCTTAGAGAATTGGTTATCTACGGTTTAAAAGGGTTAGCTGCTTACATGAAGCATGCCAATGAATTAAATTATGACAAACCTGAAGTAAGTGAATTTATGCAGAAAGCCTTGGCCTCTACCCTAGATGACACCTTAAGTGTCAATGATTTAATTGCACTCACCTTAGAAACCGGTAAATTCGGCGTAGATGGAATGGCACTATTAGACTCTGCAAATACCGGAACCTATGGCAATCCGGAAATTACTAAGGTAAATATCGGTGTTGGGACAAAACCCGGTATCCTTATCTCCGGCCATGATTTAAGAGACTTAGAACAATTGCTGGAGCAAACTAAGGGAACTGGCGTAGACGTATATACCCACTCCGAAATGCTTCCTGCCCACTATTATCCGGCCTTCAAAAAATATAGCAATTTTATCGGCAATTACGGAAATGCTTGGTGGAAGCAGAGGGAAGAATTTGAAAGCTTTTGCGGGCCAATCCTTATGACCACCAACTGCGTTGTTCCTCCTGCTACCTCCTATAAGGATAGACTCTTTACCACAGGAGCAACCGGTATTTCTGGCTGTGTTCATATTGAAAAGGATGAGAACGGAAACAAGGATTTCTCTCGTATTATTGAGTTAGCAAAAACCTGCGAGGCTCCGGTACAGATTGAAAAGGGAGAAATCATCGGCGGCTTTGCTCACAATCAGGTATTGGCTTTAGCAGATCAAGTAGTAGCGGCCGTAAAGTCCGGTGCGATTAAGAAGTTCTTCGTTATGGCCGGCTGCGATGGTCGCCAGAAATCAAGAAATTACTATACCGATTTTGCCGAGGCACTGCCTAAGGATACCGTTATCCTAACAGCCGGCTGCGCAAAGTACCGATATAACAAATTGAATTTAGGTGACATTAATGGTATCCCAAGAGTTTTGGATGCCGGCCAGTGTAATGACTCTTACTCCCTTGCTTTAATCGCACTTAAATTAAAAGAAGTATTCGAGCTTCAGGATATCAACGAGCTTCCAATTGCCTTTAATATTGCTTGGTATGAGCAAAAAGCTGTAATTGTCCTTCTTGCCCTTCTTTCCTTAGGCGTTAAGAACATTCACTTAGGACCAACACTTCCTGCCTTCCTTTCTCCAAATGTAGCAAAGGTATTGGTTGAGAACTTTGGCATTGCAGGTATTGGCACGGTAGAAGATGACATCAAATTGTTTTTAGAATAATCCTTAAGATTATAGTATATTCTATTGATTAGTAAAATTTATTCTATATTCAATTCAATTAACCCATAGGTAAGTAATATGCAAAGAGATAGTAGTTTTGATAATTATAAGGGATTTTTGATTATTCTGGTATTAGTGGGCCATTTTATAGGCCCACTTACTGAAAAAAGCTATTTTGCTAATTTTCTCGAGACGGCAATTTATAGTTTTCATATGCCGGCATTTATATTTATTTCAGGATTCTTTTCAAAGCGGAATTCTTTCGTTAAACTGGTAAAAACTATATTTGTTCCCTATGTTGTATTTCAAATTATTTATTTCTTCTTTTCCAATGCCATATGGGATAAAGCAAATGACTTTCAGCTTTTCGATTCCGCATTTTCTTTATGGTTTTTATTATCTTTGTTTTGTTGGCGGGTTTTAATTGATAAGGTAATTAAGGTAAAAGGCATTATTTTTCTTCTGTTTTTAATAGGAATACTCGTTGGCTTTGATACTTCCATCGGTACTTTTGCCTCCTTAGGAAGAACAATTACCTTTTTCCCTTATTTTGTTCTCGGTCATAAATTTGATAAAGAAAAATTTATGAAGCTTGCTGATAGAAAGGCAGTAAAAATACTGTCTGCGCTATTACTCCTGGCGGCTTTTACAATCATATTCATAACATGTGAAAATATCGACTTTGATATCTTAACCATAAAACATTCCTATGAGAAAATAGGCTTTCCACAATGGGGCTGGTTATACCGCATGTCTTTATATCTAGCGTCCACACTGCTTATTCTTCTGTTTGCTACTATTATCCCGAGGCGTAGACATTGGTATTCCTACCTTGGTCAAAGAACCATGAGTATCTATCTACTGCACGGAATCGTCTTTAAAACAATTGAATACAGGACAAATATCTACGATTCCATCGATACTAATGGCGAGGTAATGCTCATCGTATTATTTGCGGTAGTATTATCCTTTCTTCTTTCATTAAAACCATTTGATTATTGCATAAAGGAAATTTCCTTAATCCCGGTGGAAAAATTATTAAGTATAAAAGAAAATAGCTAGTCTAGAATAAAAGACCCCTGCATATTATTTATGTGTAGGGGCTTTTTTAATTCATGACAATGTTTACCCTATCCGGCAGGAGGTGTTTCCATAATGATTGATGTAAATACCATAGATAGTTACTTGTTGATGCAGGGCGACTGCATGGAGAAGCTTAAGGAGATTCCAAGTGGAAGTATTGAGCTTATCCTTTGTGATCCACCTTATAATCTGTCGAAATACTCCACCGGTAATATGAAGTTTGAATGGCGCAGCGACATAAATAATGATGTCGCAAAATGGGACTTAAAAGAACTAGCTCCCGCTGATTTTCTTGAGGAATTTAAGAGGGTGCTTTCTCCCACCGGCAATATCTTTGTCTTTACAAGCTACAACCTAGTTGGGAAATGGCACCAAATCTTCGATAGTGAATTTGATACCTTTCAGTTCATGGTATGGCATAAGACCAACCCGGTACCCAACATCAGAAAGTCCTCCTTCTTAAATAGCTGCGAGCTCATTGTCTGTATGTGGAACAAGGGTCATACCTGGAATTTCTCCAGACAGAATGAGATGCACAATTTTATTGAAAGCCCGATCTGCTTGGGAAATGAACGCCTCAAATCACCGAAACATCCGACCCAGAAACCCCTTAATGTTTTAAAACAAATTATAAAAATTGCCAGCAGGGAAAATGATCTGGTTTTAGATATGTTCATGGGCGTTGCCTCCACCGGCGTCGCTGCCAGGCAGTTAAACCGACGTTTCATCGGAATTGAAATCGATGACGAGTACTTTAAAGCATGCGAAAAAAGAATGAAAGAATCAAAGGTTACAGTAATAGAATTGAACAGCTTCAATGAAGCCGAGTTATATAAAAAAGCAGGAAAAGTAGGAACATGACATACAGCTGTCGTGTTCCTACTTTTCATTATCTGCTTCGTTCACTAACACCCACTGATGTGTCTTGATATGATATTTGATATTTATCATTTGCATATAATCTCCATGCAGAATATTGCAGCAAAAGAGAAGTACCGGTATTCCCGCGTACTTTTCTTCTCGACTGAATATAATGCTTTCAATCTTATAGGTCTGCAGAATATGGCTTTCATCTTCTAAACGAATATAATTTGGCTTAATCCTACCCTGCACGTTAAATGTTGCAATCACATCCACAGGCATATGAAACATTATTTAATCCCTTCTTTATATATTGCTTTTCGCTTCTCCGGCGGTATTCCGCCAGCCATATGATAAATTCGATTTTCTAGGAATACGGCACGTTTGATGGAATCATCCCCGTAGCGTTCCCGAACCATATCAACTGCAATATCTAGTTTAGATAGCTTCTCATATCGGTTGCCATCAAATAAATTAATTTGTCTTAATGAATCACCGCTGATGACCTTGCTCGTATGGATTCCCAAGTTACGGATTGGCAGTCCGTCCCAAAGCTCATCAAACAGCCGGCAGGCTGCCCTGTGAATCTCATTCGTTGTATTGCTTGCAGTAAGCAAAGTCATCTGGTGGGAGGCATGGTGAAATTCGAAATCCACAATGTTTACCGCTATTACGGTAGCCATCACCAAATCCGCCCGCAATCTGGTGCAGACCGTCTCTGCCAGAGAAAGAAGTACCATCTTGGCAACACTTACCTCCTCCACATCAAAGGCGATTGTCGTCGAGTTGCCATAGCCTTTGTTGGGAGGCACTTCGCTCGATACCACGGACATGTCAATTCCATTAGCAAAGGCATAGATTACTTCTCCCTGCATTTTCAAATGTGCCCGTAAGATATTCAAATCCGTTCTTGCCAGTTCCCCTATCGTATGGATACCGAGAGTATGAAGCTTCTTCTTTGTAGCGTGACCCACATAAAATAATTCCTCCACCGGAAGCTTCCAAAGCTTCTTTTCTATCTCATTCGGAAATAAGGTATGAACCAGATTTGGTTTTTTAAAATCGGAAGCCATCTTCGCCAGTATTTTATTGGAGGAAATCCCGATATTCACGGTAAATCCCAGTTCGCTACTAATTTTATCCTTAATCAAATTTGCCGCGACCACAGCCGACCCGTAAAGTCCTATGGTCCCTGTCATGTCACAATACGCTTCATCCACTGAATACTGCTCGACGCACGGTGAGAAATCCCGCAGGATTTCCATGAAAGCCTTAGAACTGGTATCATAAAGATCATAATGCGGCGCTACCAGCAACAGCCCCGGGCAAAGATTCTTAGCGTCACTGATGGTATCGCCGGTCCTTACCCCACATTTCTTCGCAGGCATGGATTTGGCCAGAATTATTCCATGTCGTTTCTTAATATCACCTGCCACGGCGGAGGGAATATCCCGTATATCCGTCTTTTCTCCAAGGATGTGCAGTCGATAAACGGCTTCCCAGCTAAGGAAAGCAGAATTAACATCAATATGAAATATAATTTTTTCCATACATATGTTCTCCTTCTGATGCAATTATAGCAGAACTAATGTTCGGTGTAAAGAGAGAACATCTAAATTCAATGGTATTAATTTTTAGCAAAATTAGCGATTATTTACTATTATTCGATTATTTTAAGTTCACAAACAGTATATACATAAGCAGCGTCATTTCATGGTATTATTAAAAATTTTTCTTGGGTTTTATAGGATTGACAATAATTTCTATCCCCAGTATAATACAAATGTGATGATATCAAAAAGGGGTGTTGAAATCCGACTTACTTGACATTGCAGAATCGGTAATGTAAGTGAGCTGTGGAAATGATTTGAAAGCATAATTTAACGAGGGAATTTAGCTGTATTAAGTAACGGCTTTATTTCAATGCGATTATGTTTTAAAAATCATGTTTCACACTTACTACAATTTGTTTGTATTAGCTGTGGAGCAATCCACAGCTTTTTTATGTTAAAACACTCTATGAGTAGAGCAGATTTGATTGTAAGCTAACCGCTATAAATTTGTTAATCCGCTGCACTCATAAGATAATTTTGTTATCATCACAAAAAATCAAAACAAATAAAGGAGATTAAATTATATGAATAAAATATTACTACACTATTTAAGCGAACGGCCAGCTTTGTATGCTCCTAGTACATCAAAATTTTGGGATGATGAGCATATCTCGAAAGGAATGCTTGAGGCACATTTAGACCCCGACTGGGAAGCTGCTACAAGAAAATTAGATTTTGTCCAAAGGTCTGTGAACTGGATTGCAAATGTTTCAAATCCCTTAAACCGCACACAGCTTTTGGATTTAGGCTGCGGACCGGGAATTTATGCAGCGCTATTTGCAGAGGCAGGTTTTCGTGTAACGGGGATTGACCTTTCCCCTCGTTCGATTAACTATGCACGGGAAAGTGCAGTTCAAAAAAATACGAATATCTCTTATCAATGTCAGAATTATCTTACTCTGAATTATTGTGAGGAATTTGATGTTATTACATTGATTTACTGCGATTTTGGCGTTTTAAGTAAAGAGGAAAGGAAAATCCTTCTCAGTAAAATATATCGAGCGCTAAAACCCAATGGACTCCTTCTCCTTGATGCTTTTACTGCAAAAGAATATGAAAAGAAAGCTGAGACAAAA
>Ga0123338_10005632_pt1 | contig 10672 bp, 7 predicted proteins | sample grotaG_FD_89793 | JGI IMG/M metagenome (GOLD analysis project Ga0123338, IMG submission 89793) | Glacier valley bacterial and archeal communities from Borup Fiord, Nunavut, Canada, to study Microbial Dark Matter (Phase II) -... | ecosystem: Environmental > Aquatic > Freshwater > Ice > Glacier ...
ATCAGGCCTATGGCTGGCATACGATCCGCGTTGAAAATGGCATGGATGCGGACGCAGTGGCGGCGGCGTTGGATGAAGCCCGCGCGCAGACCGACCGCCCCACGATGATTTCTGTCCGCACGGTGATCGGCTATGGCAGCCCGAAGCGGCAAGGCACATCCGCCGCGCATGGGGAGCCGCTCGGCAAGGACGAGGTGAAGGCTACCAAGGAAAACCTCGGCTGGCCGAGCGATGAGGACTTCCTCGTACCGGGCGATGTTCTGGAACACTTCCGCTCGGCAGTCGAACAGGGTGCGGATGCCGAAGCGCAGTGGAATGAGCGTTTTCAGGCGTACAAAGCGCAGTACCCGGACCTCGCAAAGTCGTTTGAACTCGGCTTCGCGGGCAAGCTGCCGGAAGGCTGGGACGCGGACCTGCCGCGCTTCGAGGCCGGGTCGCCCGCGCAGGCTACGCGCGACAGCAACGGCGTGGCGCTGAATGCCATCGCGAAGCATGTCCCGACGATGATCGGTGGTGACGCGGACCTCTCTTCATCGACCAAGACGACGATCAAGGACGCGGGCAACTTCGACGCGGATAACTATGCGGGGCGTAACCTGCGCTTTGGCGTGCGCGAACACGCGATGGGCGCGATTATCAACGGCCTGACGGTTCACGGTGGGATCACCAAGCCATTCAGCGCGACATTCTTCACTTTTTCGGATTACATGCGCCCGGCGATTCGGCTTGCCGCGCTGATGAAAGCCAACCCGATCTTCGTCTTCACGCACGACTCGATTGGCGTCGGCGAAGACGGTCCGACGCACCAGCCAATTGAGCAAATCGGCAGCCTGCGCGCGATTCCGTACCTGATCACCTTGCGGCCAGCAGACGCGAATGAAAGTGTCGCGGCGTGGAAGGTCGCAATGCAGTCGGATTATGCAAGCGTGCTGGTCTTCTCTCGCCAGAAGTTGCCCGTCTATGACCCGGAACCCGCGTTCGCTGGCGTGCCGCGTGGCGGCTATATCCGTGCCGAAGCGGATGGCGACAGCCCGCAGGTGATCCTGATCAGCGCTGGCTCGGAAGTCAGCCTGTGCATGGCCGCGCGCGATACGTTGCAGAAAGAGGGTATTCGGACGCGCGTCGTCAGTATGCCAAGCATGGAATTGTTCCGGCAGCAGCCATCCGAATATATCAACAGCGTCCTGCCGCCGACGATCACGGAGCGGGTCGCGATTGAAGCGGCGTCACCCTACGATTGGTGGGAATGGGTCGGGCTGGCCGGGCGTGTGATTGGCCTGGAGCGGTTCGGCGAGTCGGGTCCGTATGAATCGGTGTACAAGGCGCTCGGCATCACGGCTGAGGCGGTCGTCGAGGCGGCGAAGTCGCTGCTTTAGTGTCAAGGGAGAGCGGGCAAGTGGGACATAGTGTAACGATTGAAATAGCTGAAGATGAGTACGCGAACCTTCAGAAGATCGCGCAGACTGCCCGCTTGCCTATCGAAAAGCTACTTGGTCGGCGTCACCCGCGCGTGCTGCTGATCGAGGAATACCCAGACGATGCGGACGAAATTGAAATGATACTCGTGGGGTACACCGATGATCAGCTTGGCGCAACAGCAAACGAGAAACTAGCTGTGAGCGAGGAAAGACAGCTCGATTATTTCTCCGAAAACAGCGCGACGCTTTCCGGGGAAGAACAAACAGCGCGCGTGCGTCTCGTGGAAAAATGGGGAAAGTGGGTGCTGATCCGGTCGGTTGCGTTGAAGTTGTTGCATCAACGCGGTTTTGATGTGCATCGCTTCCTCAACAAGCGGTAATAATGTCTTCAATACCCGCCAAACTGCGAGAACTCGTTGAAAAACGTGCGGGTAATCGGTGCGAATATTGTCAGGTGTCAGGAGATATTGTCGTCTATATGGAGTGCGACCACATCAGACCCAGAAGTTTGGATGGACCCACGAATGCCGATAACCTTGCGCTCAGTTGCCCATATTGCAATTTGTACAAAAATGAAGCAGTAGACGGTATTGATCCCGTCAGTGACGCGCGTGTTCCCCTTTTCAACCCGCGTCAAGAGATGTGGAAAGATCACTTTCAATGGAGCGAAGATGCGCTGTTTGTTATCGGGAAAACACCTGCCGGACGAGCAACGGTCATTCAACTTCAGGTAAATAATCTCAGATTTGTTGCAGCACGCCGAAGATGGGTATTCTACGGTTTTCATCCGCCGGATGCAGAGAGCTGAAAGGAAACTTATGAACATCGCTATTGCGGGTGATCACGCCGGGTACGAACTCAAGCAGGCGATCATTCCCTATCTCACGAAACTCGGCCACAGCGTCACCGACCTTGGTACGAACAGCGCCGAAACGCCCACCGATTACCCGGATTTCGCGCAGAAAATCGCGTTTGCGGTCCTCGGCGGGCAGGCCGAACGCGGTATCCTCGTCTGCGGGAGCGGGATCGGCGTCGCGGTCGCGGCCAACAAGATCAAAGGCATTTACGCCGGGACGTGCCACGATACCTACTCCGCACACCAGAGCGTCGAACACGACAACGCGAATGTGCTGTGCATCGGCGCGCGGATCGTCGGCATTGAACTGGCGCGCGAAATCACGAAGGCGTTTGTTGGCGCGCAGTTCACGAACGAAGAGCGGCACGTGCGGCGCATCGCGAAGACGAAGGCGATTGAAGAAGCGGGGCATGTGATCAACGATTTGCGGTAGGATCGGGCAAGCCGCTACACCGGAATTGGTAGTACGTTTTCACGCACAAGTTTTGTCAAAGCAGAAACAAGGAGAGTTTATCATGGCGGGCAACCCCCCTGTAGACGTTCAGCAGTACGGGCAGTCGATCTGGTACGACAATATTAGCCGCGACCTGATTCATTCGGGCGAACTCAAGCGCCTGATCGATGAAGATGGCGTCGTCGGTGTGACCTCGAACCCAACAATTTTTGAAAAGGCGATTGGCGCAGGCAACGCTTACGACGTGCAGATGCAGGCGATCCTCGAACTCGAAGCCGGGGACATCTTCGATAAACTGGCTGTGCAGGATATTCAGGAAGCCGCCGATATTCTGCGCCCGGTCTTCGACCGTACCAAAGGCATCGACGGCTATATCAGCCTTGAAGTCTCACCGTTGGCAGCTAATTCTATCGAGCAGACAGTCACGGAAGCCAAACGCCTGTTTGGGGTTGTGGATCGCCCGAATCTGATGATCAAAATTCCCGGTACGGAAGCGGGGTTGAGCGCTATCGAAGAGACGATCTACAACGGGATCAACGTCAATGTGACGCTTCTCTTCGCCGTCGAAAATCACGTGCGGGTCATGGAAGCCTACATTCGCGGGCTGGAGCGCCGCCTCGCGGAAGGCAAACCTGTAGACGGGATCGCGAGCGTGGCGAGTTTCTTCCTGAGCCGGATCGATGTGCTTGTCGATCAGCAGCTTGAGAATAATATCCGAATGGCGCAGGGACGCGACATCGACCGTCTTTCGCTCAACCGGGAATTGCTCGGCAAGGCCGCGATTGCGAATGCGAAAGCCGCCTACAAGCGCTTTCGCGATATTTTTCATGGGGAGCGCTTCGCGAAACTGCGCGCAGCCGGAGCGCAGGTACAGCGCCCGCTCTGGGCAAGCACCGGGACCAAGAACGCGGCTTACCCCGATACGTTGTATCTGGATAGCCTGATCGGTCCGGACACAGTGAACACCGTGCCACCCGCCACGCTCAAAGCCTTCAAGGATCACGGCACGGTCATGCCCGCGCTTGAAGCGGGGCTGGATGACGCGCTCACCACGCTCGATAAGCTGGCCGAGGCCGGGATCGATCTGGATATGATCACGAAGCAGTTGCAGGAAGACGGCGTAGAGCAATTCGTCGAGAGTTTCAACAAGCTGCTGAATGGCGTGCGCGGCAAGGTCCGGCTGTTGCGCAGCGGGATTTGGGAACGTCAATCGTTCGTGCTTGGGCAATATGCGGCGGATGTCGAAGCGGCAGTACAGAAAGCAGGAACCGAGAAGGCGTCCAAGCGCATCGCGGATCATGACGCGACGTGGTGGAAGACCGATGCGGAAGCGGTGGCGAGCATTAATAGCCGCCTCGGTTGGCTGACTGTTCTAACTGATGGCCGTCTCGATATGCAGCGGCTCGCGGACCTGCAAACCGAGTCGAAAGCAAAAGGCTGGCAGCACGTCGTCCTGCTCGGCATGGGCGGCAGCAGCCTCGCGCCGGAAGTCCTCGCGCGCACCTTCGGCAAACAGGATGGCTACCCGCAATTGATCGTCCTCGATAGCACCGACCCGGAAGCGATCCTCGCGGTGGAGCGCAATGTAGACCTTGCAAAAACGGTGTTCATCGTCGCGAGCAAGAGCGGCGGCACGCTGGAAACGCTCTCCATGCAGCGCTATTTCTACCCGAAATATGCCGCAGACGCGGGCGCGCATTTCATCGCGATCACCGACCCCGGAAGTAAACTCGAAGGGTGGGCGAAGGAACTTGGTTTCGCGCATAGCTTCCTCAACCCGGCGGACATTGGCGGGCGCTATTCTGCATTGAGCTACTTCGGGCTGGTCCCGGCGGCGCTGATCGGTTTGGATTTGACAAAGCTGGTCGATGCCGCGGTGCAGATGCAAAAGGCGTGCGAGCCTGTGGTACAGGTCACGACACACCCCGGCGTGTGGCTCGGTGCGGCGATGGGCGCGCTCGGTCTGAAAGGACGCGATAAAATCACGTTCCTGAGCGGCCCCGAACTGGATTCGTTTGGTGCGTGGGCGGAACAGCTTATCGCCGAATCGACGGGTAAGGAAGGCAAGGGACTCGTCCCGGTGGCGGGCGCGAGCATCGGCAACCCGCATGATTACGACGACGACCGCCTGTTTGTCTACCTGCGCCTCGAAGACAGCGCGCACAACCCGGATGACGGCGTGAAGGCGTTGCAAGAGGCAGGCCACCCGGTCATCACCTATCGGCTGCGTGACCGTTTCGACATCGCGCAGGAATTTTTCCGGTTCGAGTATGGGACGGCGGTTGCCGGACAACTGCTCGGTATCAACCCGTTCGACGAGCCGAACGTCACGGAGAGCAAGAACAATACCAACCGCCTGCTCGACATTTTCAACAAGGAAGGCAAGCTACCGGAGACACATCCTATCCTGACGGAGCAGGCAGTCGGCCTGTACGCCAGCGCAGAGACGGCGGCGCTGCTCGATAAGCTGGTTGCGGAGCGTGGCTACAATGGCGCACAGCTTGCCGATCATATTGCAGCGTTCCTCAGCCTCGCGCGGTCGGGGGATTACATCGCGGTTATGGCCTATACGACTATGACGCCGGAGCATGTCGAGGCACTGGAAGCGATCCGCCGCCGTGTGCGGCACACGTTCAAGCGCGCGGTGACGCTCGGCTTTGGTCCACGCTTTCTGCACAGCACGGGGCAACTGCACAAGGGCGGTCCGAACACGGGAGTTTTCGTGCAAATCACCGTCGCGGATCATGCCGACCCGCTGATCCCACAGGCGACTTTCGGGTTCAGCACGCTCAAGCAGGCGCAGGCGGCGGGTGATATGATCTCGCTGCAAGAACACGGGCGGCGCGCGATCCGGCTGCACATCACGGGCGACGTGACGGCGGGGCTGCACGCGGTCGAGGCTGCGGTCGAGGCGGCAGAGGCGAAGCTGAAGTAGGATTAGGTGGTGGGTCGGTGGAAGGGTCGGTCAAGCCCGACCCCTACACCAGATCGAGCAGAGTCCAATACGTCAGGCCAGTTCCGCGAGACGTGCGGGGGCTTCATCGGGCGTGCAGGCCAGCGGCAGGATTCCCACGTTCAAATCCAATCCCTGTGCTGCGGCCAGCCGAAGCGTATAGAGGCGGGCTTGTATCGCGCGCTGGTCGTCTTCGCGGAAGGTGTCGAAGGTATCCGGCAGTGAAGCGTAATCAACCCGCCGCCGATAATGATGGTGAATTGTATCTGCGTAAGCTGCGTCGAAATTGAATGTTATTCCGGGGACGGGTTCCCCTCTTCTAAACGGGATGAAGATTTCAGGGATCGGTTGCTCAACGCCGAAGGGATACCAGACCACAGTTTCATCGAATGTCTTGCCTTCGACCCGCATTTCATAGACATAAATGTTGAACGGGAAAGCGCCCGGTTCGGGATATTGCGCGAGTCCTTTTTGATCGGATGCGCGATCATGCAAATAATCGATTTCTACGAGCGGCACGCCCGCATCAATTAGCATGAAGCGCTTGTCATAGTATTTCTGATGCTGGGAACCGCCGGGTTTATTTGCCGGGGAAAGCAGCTCGATCCATGCCGCCGGAAGGTCATCGGGGTTGCTATCCAGACGGTAGATCGAAAGCGCCTCGATGTATTCTGTTTCGTCAATCGAAAACAGGTCCATGATCGGCATCGTGACGGCTCCCGGATGCGCAACCGGGGCGCGTGCCGCTTGCGTGGTGGGGAGCGGCGCTTCACGTTGCCGCCGGATGCTTATATCGGGTTCCAGACTGCGCGAGCGGCTCGCAGGTTGAAACAGTGCACCGTATTTGCGAACTTGAATATCGCCCGTTTCGCGCACGACATAGTAGCCGAGCGGCTCTAAAAAATCACCGAGCAGCACATCGAGCGAGGCAATATGCCGCGCGTGGAATTCCTTCCAGCTCACGCGCGAGTCGATGTGCGGATTAATGCCGCGATACGGGTTGATATTCGAGCGAATAACCATCAGGGCGCGCCTCTCTAATGCGGTATGATTATATGCTGACGGACTCCCATTTGAAAATTGGGATGCTCCTGGTTTGTGTGAGGCTGCTTTATTCAAAAGGGGGAACGATGTCGCTCCTGCGCTCCGATTACGTCCTGCTCGCCTATATCTTCTTCCTCGTCCCACTGATGCTGGTCGGCTTCGGGTTCGCGCGGCGGCGGCTATTCGTCCCGCATCACAAGGCGGTCATGACGCTGGTGATGATTATCAACTGGGTATTAATCCTCGCGATCATGATCCCGACCTATATCGAGGTGGTCCCCTCCGGCGTCAGGACGGGAAGCTATACGCCGTCGGTCGTCGTCCCGATCCTGCACGGTTTGATCGGCGGCGTGGCGCAGGTCATCGCGACCTATCTGGTGATTCGGATGTGGTTCGAGAAGCAGCTCCCGGACTGGTTCAAGGTGAAGAATATCAAGCGGCTGATGCGCTTCACGCTGGCGATGTGGCTGCTCACCGCGCTCTTCGGGCTGGGGGTGTGGGCGACCTTCTTCCAAGAGCGCGTGAAGGCGGCTGGCGCAACCCCCGCCGGGACGCCCGCCGCGACCGAAGACGCGACACGCACCGCGATCGGCACGCCTGCCGCGACCGTCGCCGCAACGGATGACACGGCTCCCGCCGGAACCCCTGCGGCAACACCTGACGCTACCGAATCCGCGACGATGGCCGCAAGTTCCGCAGCGACCAAAGCAGCCATCTCCACAGCTTCGCCTATTGTCAAAAGTACCGTCCCGGCTGCGACAAAAGCAGTTGCTACGCCTGCCGCAACTCCGGCTGCGACCCCGGCGTGATTGGGTTCAAGGCGCGTATCTGATATAGTTCGCCATCCGCGAAGCTGCGCGCCCGGTAGTAGGCGCGCGTCCCAACGGCGCTGATCACTGCAAGCTGCGCGTAGCCGTCCTCACGAGCAAGCACTGTTGCGCGTTCGATCAGCCGCGTACCGAGGCCAGAATGCTGCGCGCGTCCCGCCGCATTCGTGCCGAGCGCGACCTGAATCCCATAGACATGCACCTCGCGAATGATCGCCGCGCGTCCAAGTTCCGCGATAAATGACGGCACATCCGGCAAGAAGAGGCGCAGGAGGCCCACGATTTTGCGCTCCGGCGTGATCCATTGTAGAAAAATCTCATCCCCGGCGGTGGTCCTGTAGCGAATTTCATCCAATACGAGCAGCGCAAGATCGAACGCTTTATCGCGGATTTCACGCGCACGGATGTCGCGAACCACGCGCCCCTGTGCCTGTAAGCGCACCTCCGCGATTTGGCGCAGATTCGTCAGCTTGTTTCCGGCCACGATGTCCGTACCGGGAATATCGCGGATCACGCGCGTCAGGCGGCAAGTTTCGGGCGTGTGGAGGAGGCATTCCGCGATCAACTCCGTGAGCGTTTCGGTGCTGTAGGGCTGCCATTCGCCGCGCTCGTAATAGCGCATCAATTCCGCGCTTTCGATCAGGGAACACGGGTAGATTTTCAGTTCGTCCGGGCAATAGGCCGGGTTCGCGAACAACTGTGCGTAATCCGCGAGGTCGCTTTGCGGGGTTGCACCGAGCAGGTTGGGCATCCAGTGCAGGTGCAGCTTGAAGCCCGCGCGCCGGAAGAGCGCAATCGCATGTTGGGCAGCCGCGCTATCGTGACCGCGCTTGTTGATACGCAAAACGTGATCGTTCAGACTTTGCAGCCCGATTTGCACCTTCGTACAGCCGAGCCGCCGCAAGCGAATCACTTCGGCTTCGGTTGCGTAATCGGGGCGCGTCTCGACCGTCAGCCCGACGCAGCGCAATGGCGCGGTTTCATTCTCGTGATGCGCGGCGGCGAGTTCATCCCACGTCGCGTATTCCGTGACGGCTGTTCGCTCCGGGAGTGCGGCAGCCTCGCGCGAACGCCGCAATTCACCCTGATAGAACTGCGTCACCGCCGCATTGTAGCTCTGCCCGGCCAGTGGGACGGACGGCGCAAAGTTCGCACCCGGCAGGAGTTCGCTCGCGCTTTCAAGCAATGCGCGAACCTCGCTCGTGCGGTCCGCGCCGCGCCCGAAGTCGTGCAGCGCGTCGAAGATACGCCGGATGAACCAGACCTGATAGCCTTCCGGGTAGAAGCTCCACGTCCCGCCGAGGACGATAATCTCCAGCTTGTCGAGCGGGTGTCCGGTGTTGCGGTAGGCGCGCAGACGATTATAGGCTTGCAGGTAGGGGTCGAAGGCGTTGGCCTCCGCACGCTGTGCGCCGGGTTCGTCGCTGAGATAGCTCTTCGGCATTCGTACATCGTTCGGGCAGAAGATGCACTCACCGGGACACGGGTAGGGCTTCGTGAAAATCGTAAGCGGCGTAATGCCAGATGCGCTCCGCACAGGCTTGAGGCGCAGCTGTTCCGCGAGGGCGGCATTCGGTGTAATCGCGCCTTCTGCGCTGAACACGCGGTATGCGAAAACGAGGTCATCCGCACTAAAAAAGCCGCGTCCGTCTTTGAGATGCGCTTTCAAGATGCGTTCGACCGCGCGCCGAGAGGGGTTCTGCTCGGCTGCCAGCGCCCGCAAAATCGCGAGTAACGGCTCCCGGTAGCGCGTCAGGTCGAGCGCGTGGCGGTGCGGCTCAGGTATAGCCAAGCTGTACGGCCAACGCCGCGCCGACGATCCCGGCCTCGTTGAGCAGTGTCGCGGGAACAATCGGCGTGTTAATCGTCAGGCGCGGGATGAATTTGTTCGCGTTTTTGCTCGCGCCGCCGCCGACGATGAACAAATCCGGCCAGAAGAGGCGTTCCAATTCGTGCAGGTATTCATCGATGCGCGCCGACCACTTGCGCCAGCTCATCTCGCGCTCGATCCGTACACTTTCGCTCGCGCGGTCTTCGGCATCGACGCCGCGCACTTTGAGGTGGCCGAGTTCGGTATTCGGGAGCAGCACGCCATTGTTGAAAATCGCGCAGCCGATCCCGGTCCCGAAGGTGAGCATAAAGACGACACCCTTCTTGTCCTTGCCCGCGCCATACTGCATCTCCGCAAGTCCGGCGGCATCGGCGTCGTTGAGGATCGAGGCTTTCACGCCGGTATGCGTCTCGAAGAGCGTCTTGGCATCCGTGCCGATCCACGAGTGATCGACATTCGCTGCGGTAAGCGTGACGCCCGCCTTGACGACCATCGGCAGGCCGCAGCCGAAGCGCTCTTTATACTCAAAATGGCGTACCACCTCCGCGACGCAAAGCGCAACCGCGTCCGGTGTGGCGGGGTGCGGCGTGAGGATGCGCAGGCGCTCCCCGATCAGTTCGCCTTTTTCCAGATCGACCAGCCCGCCTTTGATTCCGGTCCCGCCGACATCGACACCCAGTGTTGCAATCATCGCGTAAATCCTGACAGTGGTTGAAGTAATGAGGGGAGTTTACCGCAGAATCGGTACTGCGGTGGAATGAGGTCAGGATGGGTCGGGCAAGCGCCGCGACCCCTACGGCGGAGCGCGCATTGTGTAGGGGCGGGGCTTGACCCGCCCGGTAGCGATCAAGGAGGGGTCGGGCAAGCCGCGACCCCTAACACCGGAGCGTGCTTTGGTAGTCAGTCGTAACGCGGCAACCGCGCAAGGCTCCCGCTGGTGACGCGCACATAAGGCAGATACGCCCAGCCTTCCTGCGCGTTGCTCAAACGGATGCGGACCCACGCACGGTTTTTCTTGCTCCAGGCGATGATGTCGAAGTTCTCACCCGACTCGACCGCGCCGACTTTCTCCGCATTGCGTGAGGCATAGCTGCGCAGGATGAACGCGGTTCGTGCATTCCCGGTTGCGGCCTGCACGGGACCCGGTGTTGCTGCCGGGGTATCGACGCGCGGTAGGTTGTCCGTCGTGCCGGGGTACAGATAAACCAGGTTACGGAAAATCCAGCCCCGGCTGCCATCACCGCGACCGAGATCGATTTGTACCCAGAGGAAATCGGTGCTGACGGCGG
>Ga0123338_10005635_pt1 | contig 10671 bp, 8 predicted proteins | sample grotaG_FD_89793 | JGI IMG/M metagenome (GOLD analysis project Ga0123338, IMG submission 89793) | Glacier valley bacterial and archeal communities from Borup Fiord, Nunavut, Canada, to study Microbial Dark Matter (Phase II) -... | ecosystem: Environmental > Aquatic > Freshwater > Ice > Glacier ...
AGAGAAACCAGCTACGACCGACACTAAAAGCGTTGTCGAAAAAGCTAACGAGAAATATCAATCAGGAGACATTCAAGGAGCCATCGGACTGCTGCAAAAAGCAATTGCTACCGGAAATGCAACTTTGAAAGATGCTCAAAATATGCTGGATACCATCCAGAAGTGGAAGCAAGATTGGGATAAAGCAGAAACGACATTTAATGAAATTAACAAGGCGGTGGATGAAGGTAGATGGAATGATGTCCTAGCTTATAAAGTTAAAGTACCCATGCCAAATATTCAATATTGGCGCGATCGCGTTCAAGATTTATTTAACGAAGCATCACGTCGAGTTGCGGAAGAAAATAAAACTAAAACCCAACCACCGCGTAAAGCTGGTAAGCAGGAGAAAGTCAACAACTCTCTCCCGCCAAAATCTCCTCAATAAGTCAGGAGTCAGAAGTCAGGAGTGGAGGACTTAAAAGCCTTTCTTCATACCTCAGCCTCACCAAATTCATACTGAATTCTGAATTCTGACTCCTGATGCCTTCTGACTATTTTTTCGGTGTTACAGCAGGAATTGGCACAGGCATTTTTGGTTGCAGCATTGCTTGGTAAAAATACACGCGATCGCAATACTGTGACTGGCTACTACAAACCGTCTCAATTGTCACATTACTGACAGTACCGACATCAACTGCAAACGTTCCTTGCTCTGTTGGTCTCACAGTTTGATTTGCGACCTGCCTACCATCTGTATAAATCCTCACTGCCACTGGAGGACTGTCTAGATCATTATCCCGCATCCCAAACCCCAAATTCAAGGTTTGAAATACTGGTTCTGGACTGCGGTCTAGTTTAATTTTGCAGGTAAGAGAAGCCGAACGATTGCCAGATCCCAGATGAAACTTACTAGTATAGACTGATCGACCAATAGCAATATCCTGATCCTCTACACGCACACCACCAGCACCACTATCAACACATTTAGCATTTAGCAGAGAAGTCGGGCGCAGGCGTTGTGCTTGTGCCGTTTGACTAAAGGTTGTCAAAGTGCATAACAGCATCGTCGCCGCCATGATTTTACTATTTAAATTGATTTTTGGCATATAAGTCCGGAATTTACGGTCTCAAGGTAACTAAGTGACTAGCTAATAGTACCCAATTCCCATCCCATGCATTGTGTTTTAGCTGACTCTGCCAAGTTACAGTCTCGCCAAAACAGTAAATCCTGGTAACAGCACAAGCTACTACCAGGATTTAGATTAAAGACTATTCAGCATCCAAGACTTACCGATTCAAGATATTGATCAACGCGCCGGTAGCGCCGCCACCAACAGCGTTGCGTAGAGGATGGTGATTGCCAGTTAGTTCACCTGTCACAACACCAGCCGCCGCACCAGCCGCAGCATCACGCACAACATTATTTTTGTGACGATTACCACGGACAGCATGGACAGCAGCACCGGCAGCAGCACCACCAATTGCATTTTTAACAACTGAATGATTACCTGTCACCGCTCCAGTCACGACACTCGTTGCCGCCCCAGCACCAATATCTCTCAGCCAGCCTTCGTCAGCAGATGCTGGTCTTACAGCACCTAGGTTAACACCAAGAAGACTAGAAGCAACTAAGCCAGGTAAAAGCGTGCGTTTCAAAATTTGATTCATAGTTCGCTCTCAACTATTAGATGAACAGAACAAGGGGAAATCAAGGTTTATATTTACTTCCCTCAACATATTTATAGCTTAGATAACATATTTCTTCATGTCCTGACCCGATCGGGTGATCTTCTAAACAGTCCAAAAGACTTATCTACGATTAAACCAGCCTGGTGACTGATGTAGCAAGTTTTCAGCAGGTGCGTAGTGTGTTGCAGATATCGTCTAACGATGCTTGGGGAGGGCGCATTGTGTATCCACACAAAAACCGCTGTAAATAAACTGTCAAAACTATCATCTCAATATATACTACTAGTGCATTTACTGATTCAGTATAATTTTTTGTGGCTAGAGATTATCGCCAGTAGGAACAATGGCATGAAGTCGTATAGTTATTCCAGGATTCAAACCCGTGTCATTTAACTCAGTAGAATTTATTGTTTTTGTAGCAATTACTTATTTGCTCTACCGTATTCTGCCTTTTCGTGGGCAAAATATAATGTTGCTTGTTGCCAGTTATATATTTTATAGCTGGTGGGACATACATTTACTTTATCTGATTGTTTTATCCACCGTCATCGACTTCTGCTGCGGAGCGATGATTGAATCAGGTCGTCTGACACGTTTCAATCGCTACTTGGCGTCTTGGTCAGTTATCGGTGCAGCTTTTGCTTTTGATACCTTCCGCTTTGATGCGCTCTTGATTGGATCGAGTGGGGTGACAATACACTGGTCGCAACTATTACCAAACACTTGGTCAGGTTGGTCGATTCTGTTAGGCTCGTCCGTATTAGTAACGATCGCTAACCAACTGTATCCGCAATCTATTGCCCTCTCTGAGGAAAAACGCCGCAAACTATTTCTTTGGATCAGTATCTGTGCCAATCTGGGTATTTTGGGGTTCTTCAAATACTCCAATTTCTTTATAGACAGTGCGGCGGGGGCGATGCGAGCAGTAGGTATCCCAGCCGAAAGTCTGCATCTAAATATTATCTTACCTGCCGGGATTTCATTTTATACCTTCAAAGCAATCAGCTACGCCATCGATGTTTACCAACGTAAGATGGCAGCGTCGTATCACTTCCTGGATTTTGCCTTGTTCTGGGCATTTTTCCCACCCTTGCTTGCAGGTCCCATTGACCGAGCATCGCACTTACTGCCACAGTTATCTCATCCCCGACAGATCAGTTATTCGCAATCAGCAGAAGGCATCTTTTTAATTTTATTTGGTTTGTTTAAAAAGGTCGCGATCGCTGATGGAGTTGCTGGCTCAATTAGCGCCGTCTATCAGACTAGCGGTACAGTTTCCTGGATTGATGTTGTTTTGGCAACATTTCTATTCACTATCCAAATCTACTGTGATTTTTCCGGCTACTCCGATATTGGCAGAGGCGTATCCAAACTGTTTGGCATCGAGTTAATGGTTAACTTTAATCTGCCATACTTCTCAAAAGATCCTAGCGAATTTTGGCAACGCTGGCATATCAGTCTTTCATCTTGGCTGCGAGACTACCTTTACATCCCACTTGGTGGTAGTCGCCAAGGCGAGAGGCGGACTTACCAAAATTTGATGACAACAATGGTGCTGGGAGGACTTTGGCACGGTGCGGCATGGAACTTTATTCTCTGGGGTTTTTATCAAGGAATACTTCTATGCATCTACCGAGCTTTCATTCCCAAGCATACCAAAACACAAAGTAATCGAGTACAGCTTTTGCACTCCTGGGCAGCAATACTATTCTTCTTTACTCTCACTTGCTACGGGTGGCTATTATTTCGCGCTACTTCTCTTACTCAGGTGATAGATTTTACCAAAATCCTACTTCTAGATTTTGGGAATTTTTCCCTCAGTATGCCAAAACCTCCACTGGCAGCGCTTTTGGGTATTCCGATCCTAATTGGTTACGAAGTTATGGAATATACATCTGCACAAGTGAACTTTAGACTTGGCTTTCCCCGACCTGTTCGTGCAGCTCTTTACGCAACATTTATTTTTATTCTGTTAATGGGAACGAGTAATGCGCCAGCTCAATTTATCTACTCGCAATTCTAAGAATTTGTCACATAAAGACATTCGCAAGTCAATCCTCACTGGACTGTGGATTGTTTTCTTCTTGATGGTCATCGATTTTACCGTCAACTTTCTGTTTGCTTATCCAGCAGCATCGCTCTTGACCAATCCCAGTCAACTCCAGCTATACTTCAACTACGGACACTCCATAGAAGGCAAAGTCGCCCAGATGGTCGCGCCGACAGATGAGTCTAGTTCGGCTATTGCCCAAGCAGGTTGGTTAGACCCTAACTTGTGGCAAAAGTTAAATTTACCAACTAGCCGCGCCAGCAATGAAGATTTGCTAGTCGCCATTTATGGAATGTCATTTTCCAACCACGTAGGCGAAGCCATGAAGGAAATTGATCCTAAAATCGGGTTACGCCTCATCGCTGCGCCTGCAGGACCGCCTAACTATGCATACGCTGCGTATAAACTAGATCGAGGTAGACACAAAGCTGATGTGGCAATCTTAGGAATTCTGGCTTCTAGTGTGAAAGGGCTGAGTACGCTGAATGGTATGACATGGCAATTTGAAGGGCCAGCTCCTTACACTTACCCAGAATACTTCCTCGAAAACGGTAAACTTAAGGAAATTTCACCTTTATTCACAACGCTAGCTCAATTCCGCACTGCATTTGCCAACCCGCAGCAGTGGAGTTCATTTGTCAGCCAATTACGACAGCACGACCAATTTTTTGATGGGTTTGTGTTTGAACGCAAGTTCGACAATTCGGCAATTGTACGTTTAATTCGCAGAGCTTGGGCGCAGCGTCATCAAAAAGCGATTGAAGATCAGATTCATGATGCAACTGGGTTCAAACCACCATCTGTCTCTGTTTTAAAAGCGATCGTCACTGACTTTGCTGCTACAGCTAAGAATGATGGTATTTTGCCCATTGTACTTCTGCTTAACGATCGCTCTTACGATGACCATTTGTTCCGCGCCCTAGAATCAACCCTCAACAGTGCAGCAATTCCCACTGTTAGCAGTCATAACATTGCTCCCGCGTCTAACTTGAAAAACTTCATTTCTGACGGACATTTTGTTAAAAGTGCCGACTTAGACATAGCCAAAGTTGTACTTAAGTTAATCCACGACAATTTGCAATCACATCCAGTTTGAATCAACGCACTATGCGATACTGTGCGGTGTCGCATAATGCGTGAAATGTATGGAGTGCTATTTGCGATCGCTCTGAGCGTTAGATTAGCTAGAAACAGTTGACATTCAAGCTCTTGTAGTTATTGTAGTTGGATCTTCCGGTCCATGAACTCGATTCGAGTATTGGTATTGAACCGGCACATATTGGCCATTGGCAGTTGGTACTTGCCAAAAAACCGCACTGAGGTCACCACTCTGTTCTGCTTCTCTAATCGGATAATCGCCAACTTCGGCGTTTGCTGTGTCTGAGTACCAACCCAATAATTGCCGGTTGCCAGTGCGGTTAACTTCTCCCACATCTGCATCAGTTCTTGCCTCGTTCAACTCGTGGTAAGCTGTTGCCACAACATTCTTCCACGGCTGGTCAAATACGGAGATACCGTTGGTCAATCCCAGATAAGGATAATCTTGAGAATAAACACCAATCGCATAATAAGCTGTCTTCTGTGTGCCATCCACATCTGTGAAGTTTACGGAGCCGTGATATCCGCCTAGACCTTGGAGAGAGGTAGAACTCTCTTTGGTGAGGACAGTACCTTCAGGCAACATAAAATCAAAGACTGTAGAACCGAGGTCAAAGCCTTTAAAAGACCCTGTATTACCGACACCGCTAATTAATGTCTCAAGATATTGCTGCGAGACTTGACCGGGAACAGGTGCCTCTATTACTCCAGACCCTAAGAAATTACTAGTGATTTGCTGCCCCGGAAAATATTGGGACATAATATTATTCAGATCCTTATCAGACATCGCTCCTAACAAAGAAGAATCGATATTTTGAATGTCACTCTTCTTCCAAGAATTAGAACCACCAAAGTAGAAGTTGGCATAGCTAAGGTTGGCAATGGTTTTACCACCATGATTAACTAAATCGTAATCTGGGGTAGGGTCAAAACCAGCCAGAATTTGTCCTTGCTGGTAGGAACCTCCGTGTCGCCCTTCATTGATTCCGAACAGTTCATAGTGTTCTAGCAGTTGGCTGTTATTCAGTTTAGCTGCGACCAAATCTGCGTTATGTGATTTGTAGTAATTAATACTGAAGTATTGAGAAAACTGCCGACCTTCATTCAGTCCGTAATTTTCTAAATGCTGTAGTGCTTGGGCGTTGTTGAATTGAGATAGGTCTGAGTTGGCTTGGCGATAGTAGTTGAGGTCAATTAACGATGAAAATTGGCGACCTTCATTTATTCCGTAAATTTCTAAATGCTGTAGTGCTTGGGCGTTGTTGAATTGAGATAAGTCTGAGTTGGCTTGACGGTAGAATTTGAGGTCAACAAACGGTGAAAAAGCACGTCCTTCATTGACTCCGTAGGTTTGGAGATGCCCAAAGGCTTGTTCACTACTGAATTGAGATAGGTCTGAGTTGGCTTGGCGATAGAATTTGAGGTCAACAAACGGTGAGAAGTGACGATCCTCGCGGACACCAAAATTTTGTAGGTGGTCAAAGAGTTGTTTGTTGTTAAATCCACTTAAGTCAGCATTGCTAGATCGATAGAATTTGAGGTCAACAAACTGTGAAAAAGCACGCCCTTCGTTGAGACCATAGTTTTGGAAGTGGGAAAATACCTGTGTATCTGTGGTTAGACCAGCGGCTGCTAAATCTCGATTAGCCGCACGATAGAAGTTTGCATCAAATAGATTTACAGCCATTTGTCCTCTGTCCTTTCTTGTATGCTCATATTGGTATATGTTTAACTACAGCAGAGGTTATGCAAATTCCGGCATTGCTGAATCAGAATCTGACTCTAAATTCGGAAATATAATGACAAACAGGCTTAATAAAACTTTATAATTCAGACAATACTCTTGAAAATATGCTAGCGCCATCCTGGGCATAATTTCTGATGTGACTGACATATTGACACCAGGCTCAACGTTCTACTGCGATGTATCCGGCGTTTCTGATCATGCAATCAATTCAATTCCACACCCTCAATCAATTTATGAGCAGCCTCAGATATCTCAGTTGTATAAGGTTGCAGTGTATGATTTTTCAATGCTTCTGTGATGGCAAAATCCAGAAACAGCCGCATCATTAGAGAGTTTTCGTCATCTTCATCATCACTCGATTGAGGAATAATTTTGACAATCGCAGTATTGGGTGACAATACCTCTATCCAACCATCTGAAGAACGCAAATTGGGGATGCTCACGGTAAAACTCCACAGGTAGCCGAAAGGAATGCGCTGTTACCAATTTTGGTGCTACGAATGTTATAGGAGTTACTCCGACGCGTATACACGTAATGTACTTACATAATAGCAATGCTTGAACTTTTCTCAAGGATGCAAGTCGCAAAATTTCGCTATTTCGCGACTGCGAGGAGTGCGGATTACAATGTATTTTTAGAGACTATGGGTGCTCAAACCCCGATAAATAAATTATGATGTTACCGTCGGTATTTAAAACATGTATTCCTAGAGCAGAAATTATCGCCGGAGAACTCTCTCTAGATTTATTCGCGGCTAAGCTGCGATTGGTGGTGGAAGGTAAAGCACCTTTAGTTTACCAGGAGCCGACAACGTTTTTTGCCAATACTTATGCCACAGAGGGCTTGAAAACCTTGATTGCGGAGGTATTTGGGCGTTTAGTTGGTGGCGCGGTGGGTTCGCCGATTATCCGTCTAGAGACTAGTTTTGGTGGTGGTAAAACTCACGATGAAATTGCTTTGTGGCATATTGCCAAAAATGGTAGGCAAATTAGCGGATTAGAAAGGTTTACTGAACTTAGTTTAATCCCTGATTGCCCAATTCAGGTAGCGGCGATCGCCTGCCAAGATTTAGATCCAGTTAGTGGTGTTTATCACTCAGATACAGGTATTACCACTTATACGCTGTGGGGCGAAATTGCTTATCAAATTGGGGGAGTAGCGGCTTACAGTTTGTTGAGGGGTTCCGATGAACAGCGCGTCAGTCCTGGTACTGTTGTTTTAGAAAGGATTATTCAAGGACAACCGACGGTGATTATCTTAGATGAAATCGCCAGACATCTACGGGCTGCAAAAGCAACATTAGTCGGTAGCAGTAATTTAGCCCAACAAGTTGTTGCCTTTTTATTCTCCTTGATGGACTTGGCAGGAGCTAGTAATAACTTGGTATTTGTTTATACTTTGGCTGAGAGTAGCGACAGTTTTGGCGCAGAAACGACAGAGATTCGCGAGGCTATTTCTGCATCAGCACGACAAGAACGTGTTCTCAAACCGAGTACAGACCTCGAAATATATAATATTGTTAAGCAGCGGTTGTTTAGTAGTATTGATGCGATCGCCTGTAATCATGCTGCCAAAGAATATTTACAAAACTACAAAGCCAGTCGCCTCAATTTACCCGACGGCTGCAAAGATTCACGCTACCAGGGTAACATCACCGATAGTTATCCCTTCCATCCGGAATTATTCACCCTCCTCACCAAAAAAATCGCCTCTATCCCCAACTTCCAACGTACCCGAGGCGCTTTGCGGTTATTTGCCAGACTTATCCGTTACCTGTGGCAAGATACATCTAGTTGGATACCGCTAATTCATCCGCATCACATTCCGGTAGGTATAGAAGAAGAAATCACCAGCGATTTAACTTCGCGTTTAGAACGTCCATTGATGCGTTTACCAATCCAAGCTGACATTTATAATCAAGATGGGAGAGAAGCACACGCCCAACTGCAAGATGCAGAATGGCTAGCTGCAGGTAAACCGCCTTTTTCGACTTGGGTAGCGCGGACGATTTTTTTACACTCTATTAACCAAGGTATCGCTGCGGGAATTCGTCGCCCTGAGTTAAACTTATCGTTGCTGACACCGGGGTTAGATATTGGCTTTGTCGATACAGCGTTAGAAAGACTGAGTACTGTAGCTTGGTACTTAGAAAACGATGCGATTACTTCGATTGCCCGTTTTAAAGAAGAACCGTCAATTAATAAAATTATCGCTGAAGAGAAAGCCCAAATCGGCATCGCTGAAGCCAAAGACGATTTACGCAGTCGTCGTGACACCATTTTTGCCAATAGACACTTTACGCTGATTTCTGCGCCAGAGTCACCAGCAGAGGTGGATGACGTAGCGGATAGCATTGCGTTGTGTGTCATAGATTTTAACGAAGCGACAATTTCCGCCACCACCGAAGGTCCTCCCGCAGTTGTGGAACAAATTTTTCACAATACTGGTGAGTCAGGGAAGTTTCGCACCTGTAGAAATCGCTTGCTGTTTTTGGTGGCAAATAAGCAAGAATTAGAAAGAGCGATTGATAATGCCAGAGAGTATCGGGCAATGCAAAATATCCTCAATTCTCCCAATCGCTTGCAAGACTTATCTGAAAGTCAGCAGCAGCAACTTAAACAGAAAAAAGGTACTCTTGATTTAGCAGTGCGGATTTCTCTGACTAATGCCTACCGTCACCTATTTTACCCTGCTAGCGACTCCGTCAAAGCCGCCAAAGGCTTGATGCACTACCCTCTCCCCGCCCAAGATTCTAGCGAGGTGAAGGGTAAAAGCAATCAACAAGATGTGATTTTAAAGGCTTTGAAGGATTGTCAGAAGATTCGCGCGGAAGATGCACCAGCTTATGCGCCAGCTTATATCTTGCAGAAAGTGTGGTTGGCTGGGTTAACTCATTGGTCAACCAAAGCCATGCGCGAAGCTTTTGCGAAAGATATCAGTTTAAATATATTTCTGGATGCGGAAGTAGCCAAGCTGCGAGATACCATTCGTCAAGGGTTACAGGCTGGTCAGTGGGATTTGCAGGTGGGGGAACGGGTATATATTAAGACTGATGACTCTTTGTTGAGTTTACCTGATTCTTTAGAATTTTCGGAGAGGATGGTACTTTATCGCCGAGGAATTCTGGAAGCGCCGAAACCGCGTGAGATTGAATTTAGCGCCCAGGTGATGTCTAGTACAGAGTCAGTCAAACCTGTGCGGGTACGGTGGAAGGCGCAAGGGGCGTTGGGGGTTAAGCTTTATCTAGGTGGGAATTTGGTTGGTGGAGAATTTCGCCCTAGCGATGAGTATGAGACAGAAATAGCTCACTCCTCCACTTTCAAAATTATCGCCGATTATGGTAACGGTGAAGTCGCTGAGGCGGAAACTCAAGCTAAGATAGTGGTTTACGGTACTCTTACACCATCTACAGCTAGAGGTGAGGAAGTTGGAGGGATATTTCAGACCAAACCGCCAGAATTTGACTTGGATGGGAGTCCGAATGTTGTGTTTAATGAATTGAGCGATCGCATCCACGATTATAAGGTCAAGGGGATTACATATTTAGATCTCTCTGTCTCACAAGTCATGGACTATCGCCGGCTGATGACGGCTTTACCTTTGTTAATGAAACTCCCGATGCAAATCGACCAAACGGCGACTATCACTGCTGGAGAACAATTTGTCAGATTAGAATATCAAGGTCCGGTGAGAGGATTTCAGAGTTTTCAGGCTGCTGTCAACACTTTGTTAGGTAGCGCCGATGTCAAAGCTGATGTGTCGCTGAAGCTGGAATTTGAATTTTCGTCACCAGTCTCACCAGATGGCACAGAAATCGGTACTATCAAACAAGCCCTCAATCGTAACCCGGTAGACAGGCTGAACTTGACGGTTAAAGTAACATACTGAGATGCAAGAATTTCAATTGCGCGTGGTTCCCACAGACAACAATAATTTCGCCTTAGAGTTGTATCAGTGTGCTTATAAAAAAGCTGGAGAAAAAAAGCGCCCTGACGCCAAACGAATTGGGCGTTTAAAGGGTAATGCTTTAGTACAGGCGAGACAGGCGATTTATGATTGTTTGAAATCCAACAGCTACGACCCAAAAACCCTCAGTCACAATCG
>Ga0123338_10005638_pt1 | contig 10668 bp, 10 predicted proteins | sample grotaG_FD_89793 | JGI IMG/M metagenome (GOLD analysis project Ga0123338, IMG submission 89793) | Glacier valley bacterial and archeal communities from Borup Fiord, Nunavut, Canada, to study Microbial Dark Matter (Phase II) -... | ecosystem: Environmental > Aquatic > Freshwater > Ice > Glacier ...
CTATACTCGCTCAAGCCTTTCCCGACGCACAGCGAAAATGGCAAGCCAGACCCGGGCACCTTCGAGGACTACCCTATCGTGGGCAAAACCGAGATTCCCGCTGACAGACGCAACGAAGTGTTGGCGCAGCTCTACAACGGGCTTGCCGTGCCCGACAACTTCCTCTCCTTCGGGTGTTTTAGCCCTCGTCACGGACTGAGAGCGGAAAAGGGAAAGCAGTGTGTCGATCTCATGATCTGCTTCTCCTGCCAGCAAATGCAGGTCTTTACGGAGAAGCGCCCTGATCAAATGACGACTAGCATATCGTCCGAACCACGCCCTGCCTTCGACAGGATACTGAAGGACGGGAAGGTCAAGCTCAGTGAGTAGTAAACCAGATTGAAAAGGCGATCAGGCTCCCGCCACAGCAAAAGGCGTATTTTCACTGGCAGATGCCAGCGAAAATACGCCTTTCTATTGTTATACGTGTGTTATACGTGTTACACGTACTGGAACGTAATGGTAGGTAATGTAACGCATGGACACAGAAAATTGCGGAACTTTCAGCTTCCATCGTTGATGCTGCGCGGTGTCTCTTCCGATTCTTCTGTTTGCCAGTTATCGCAGTCGAGGCGTTTGCAATGCAGCATACGTCGGTTGGAACCGCTTTCCATTTCCACAGTCGCGATTGCGGCATGGCGGCAGGAGAGACACAAAGAGGGCTCCATCAGGCGTACGATGCGTAATTTAGTGTCTTCGTTCTTCATGTAATGCTGACCTCGGCTATCCAGTCGTCCTTTTCGGTTCCGTCCGCTTCCGAGCCTCGCTCGTATTCAGAACAGTTCGTATTCCGAACAAATGGATTATCGGCGCACCACCGGACAAAGAGCAGTGTCAGAACCGATCCGATGTGATTTCACTGTCACAAATGACCAGTCCGAAGGTCATACTGCCTTGTAGTAGGGTAAAATCAAGAAATATTACGGGGTACGCCGGACACACAATCTGCTCGGCTGTCAGCCAGATTGCAGTCTCCTGACGGTCTGAGCGAGCGTTTCAGATGGCGCTCCGTCTCGTGAGCTGCGCGATCGAGTCTTGTTACCGCTCCCCTTCCTTGTCCGCGTTATGACTGATGGTCGTCGGAAGAAAGTCGTCGGAAGAAAGTCGTCGGAAGCAAGTCGTCGGAATAAAGCTATCGGAAGAAGGTGACACAGAATGCTGCTGAAAACTCAGAACCGTCTCCATGCTCTTCTCCTGCTTCGCATGGTTTTGCCTACATTAGGTATTTTTGCACACGGCAGCAACTGCAGCGCACAGACTCCTCCAATGACAAATCCGGGCTCCTCTGTCGCGACCAGTGCCGCTTCTAGCACACCCGCACTGAGTCTCACGCAGTATGATCCACGCACGCAGACGCAGTCCGATGTCGTCTTCGGGCGCGGCATAGTCGGTCCCTACACCCTCTCCTGGAAGAACGCCCACATCTCCACCGAGACCGTCGTGCGCGCAGGAGCGCCGCTGCTGCGCGACATCGATTATCGCTGGGACAACGCAGGCGGCACTATCTCTTTTACGAATCTGCTTTCAGCAGGCGAGATGGTGCGAATCTCCTACCGCTGCGATACTGCTGACGTTCTCCCGAACAGCGCGTCTGTCAATCTGCCCTACACCTGGGACATATGGCAGAAAGCGGGGATGCGCCTTCGCTTTTCCTCACTGCTCAATGCCGGCGCCACCGGCAATATCGATCCGTCTCACTCGCTCAACACCTTACAACTCGGTGGCATTCTGACGCCACTCCGAGGCACGAAACTCGATACCGGCGCGTATTTCGATCTGCATGGCGGCAACTGGCTCGATCGGGGCGGTTTCAAGTTCGGCGAACAGAGCCATGTAGGAACGCTCGATCTGGGATTTTTGTTCAGCAGGGGTGGTACGAAATTCGCACAGGAAGAAGTGAGCGGCATACATGCGGGGCGTGAGACTGAAGAGGCGAACGGGCAATGGTCACCGCTCTCGAACCTGAAATTCACCGGGCTGCTAAGGAACACACAGCACCTTTTTTCGCTGTCTGCCGACACGAGTGGCAAAGCCGGGGCGGGTCTGCCGACGGGCGGCGAAAGCACGCGTGAGGCGGGCGGAACGATCGATTTTATATTTCCTGTCAGGGGTCTGCATCTGACTGCCGGCCGCTTGGAAACGCTGACATCTCCGGCAGCAGGGCTGGGCAGCAGTTCCACAGCAGTTCATGACAGCTTGAACCTTGCGACGCCGACGGTTGCTGGCACGCAGGCGACGATCGCTTACGACGCAAACTCCAATGAAGCAGCGCCAGGAAATGGACAGAAGCAGTCCAGCATTCCGCCGAGAACCTATACCCAGACGACGACAGTCAGCGTTCGCAGTCAGCCCGATCCCCGACTGCTGATGAGCGGGTCTTACGCGAACAGCCTGTATGCTTCCGGCGTACAGGATAGTCTGAAGATGCGCTTCGAGGCGACGCCGCTATCGAACTGGAAACAGTTGAAGCTGACCGGCAATTGGGAAGACACGCTCGCGGCAGAGGGCACATGGCGGAAGCGGGAGGCATCGATCGAACTGCCTGCTCTGCTCTATGGCAGAATGCATCTATCCGGCGGGGCGCAGCAGAACAGCGCTCCAGGGCAGGAACGGGTTGTAGGGCTGCTGGATGCCCGCCTGCAGCCGCTGTCGATTCTCGAATTGACGGGAGGCTTACGACTGCGGGATGGAATGCTTCTCAAGAGCGGAACGCTGCAGCCAGACTCCGATGCCGTCAATACTTATGATGTAAAGATGAATTTGACACCGACACGGTTTTTGAAGTTTACAGGCGGATATGCCCGCAACCCGGAACTCAATGACGGTTCGGTGCTGCGGATCGATCGCAGGACAATCGGTGCGGAAACGACCTTTGGATTCGTCTCCCTGCGCGGGCAGTACGCTCAGGATACCAAATATCTTACTACGCGCCTCAACAGCATATCCGAGCTCGGAGTCGATCTTCACCTCTCGCGCACCGACACTCTGACGACGAGCTACCGACTGCAGTCGCTGTTCGACAAAACTTATTCCGGGACGGGCACCTACCTGTTCGGCTTCACGCATCGCGCCGGTTCGCTCTTCGATTTCTCGCTCAATGGCACGATGACGAACCTGACGGGCACGGGAAGACCGGAGGAGGTGGGTCCCGCGATCAAAGCGGAGGCGAAACTCGGGCTCCATTTTTGACTGCGCCATGCTTGGTGATCGGTCTGCTCGAATGAGCGGCGGAAATGGCAGTTTGCTGGCGCTTTGTATCGTATTTCATGACATTCCAGCCTTCGGGTCACCATGTTTCTATCTCATCAGGTCGGGTCGTCCGTATCGTAATTATCCCCTGCGAGGTCCAGCATTGCGACCCCTGGCAGGTAGTCCACAATCATAGGCTGGCACATCGCTGAGAAGCTGTGGATCACCTGATCGATACGTTCCGCGCCGCGCTGGATTCGATCGAGGCAGGCTTCGAGACATTCAACATCGGACGCATCTCCGTACGAAAGGTGTTTCGCCGTACTATAATTTTTTTTACGATCTCTGTCCCGCTCATCATCAGACTGGTTTTGATCCGCTTGCTTCTCGGCGAGAAGCTGTTCGTCTGAGATTGCTGCGCAGCCTTTTATCGCGTTCACTTTTCTGATCGCGCTCTCGACACTGCCGCTGATCGCGAAAAGTGGGTTATTGATTTCGTGGCGAAGCGCCGCCGCCGCCTGCAGGATCGTTTCCGTCTGTGCTGACAGAATGTGCTGCGTTTCCAGTTCAGCGCTGTGACATATCTCGACCTGCATCTGTGCAGCGATCTCTACGAGGTGAGTTGTCGTCGAATCGGCTGCTTCGCTGTCGCGTCCGGCAGCGCACATCTCCCCGATTTTGAGCTGAGTTTGCGCCAGTACACTCTGCCGCTTTACCGCCAGACGATCTACTCCCAGACGCAGCGCAAATTCCTCAACGCTGCAGCCTCGCGTGATGAAGTCCGGCGTCCGGATTACAGAACCCGACTCAGGAAGCTCGCGGTCGTCGCCAATAATCAGCAGCAGTTGTGCGGACTGCAGGCTGAATTCGGTAGAATACCATTGCAGAGCGGCCGCAGCGTCGTGACAGTCGGGCACTGTGCCGATGCACAGCACATCCGGCGGCGAAGCATGGAAATCGGAGTGCAGCTCGTGCAGACTGGACACGATGGTCAAAGCAAATCCCTGCTGGTCACATGCGGCGCTCACGACAGCATGAAGAGCATGTTCACTTTCGACCAGAATTAGTGAAGGGACTTTGTTCATCCGGTTCTCTTTGGAATGCAGTAGTTCGAGTTTCCTGGCTGCAAATGTCTCGTTTTGTGCCTGCATAATGTGAGACCCCAGCCAACTGACGGGGCACTCCCACTTTGTGCCTGACGCACGCCCTGTATTATCGGCTGACCGCTCTGGCGAGAACAGTTTGTTCGGTAGTTTCTTTAAATTCAAGTTTGTTTAAGGTCGAACTATGACAGTACCGAATGTAAATCCATCTGCAGTGGGTGGGCTGCTTTTCATCGTCTCCGGACCATCGGGAGTAGGCAAAGACGCCCTGCTGGCGCGGCTTTTTGCCCAACTGCCGGGTGTCGTGCGCAGTGTAAGCGCAACGACACGAGAGGCGAGATCGGGCGAAACGGATGGCATTGACTATCATTTCGTGAGCAGGGCGCAGTTCGAGGCGGACATTGCGGCGGAACAATTTTACGAGTATGCTGCTTATGGTGTGAATCTGTATGGTACGCCGCTCGCCCCGGTCGCTCGTCAGCGAGCGCAGGGGCTGGACGTAATTCTTAAAATCGAGGTGCAGGGAGCGCGTACAGTGCGTGCTCTGGCTTCCGATGCCGTTTTGATTTTTATCGCGCCGCCCTCGATGGCTGAGCTCGAGCGGCGGCTGCGAGGGCGCGGCACCGACGATGAAAACCATGTCATCGAACGGCTGCGTATCGCGCAGCAGGAACTCGACTGCATCGGCGACTATGATTACTGTATCGTCAACGATGATTTTGAGCAGGCATACGACGCGCTGTATTCCGTAATCGTCGCGGAACGCCATCGGATCAGAAAGTCCGAATCCTCCGGTACGGTGAAGTTGCAGTAAACGAGCCTCTGATCATGAACCAATCGACAGAAGACACAACGAAGATCGGAGTAACAGGCAGTGGCGCTAATTTGCCTCTCAGCGGACGCACGATTCTGCTCGGCGTCTGCGGGAGCATCGCCGCCTACAAAGCCGCAGATATCTGCAGCTGGCTCGGGAAACTGGGTGCAGAAATTCATGTCGTTCTGACGCCCAATGCCACCCGGTTCGTCGGCGCCGCCACGTTTCGCGCTCTGACGCGCAATCCAGTCTTGATAAATATTTTCGACGAACCGCACGCCAGGCGTATCGCACACATCGACCTGGCGCAGTCCGCTGATCTCGTGCTGCTTGCGCCCGCCACTGCCGATACGCTCGCGAAAATGGCACATGGGTTCGCAGACGACCTGCTGACGACCTGCCTGCTCGCCACCCCGCAAACGACGCCACTGCTCGCAGCGCCTGCAATGAACGCGGTGATGTGGGCGCATCCGGCGACGATCGAGAACTTGGATACCCTTCGCAGGCGTGGCGTCGAGATCGTCGAACCCGGCTATGGCGTGCTCGCGTGTCAGGATGTGGGGTACGGCAAACTGGCGGATGTGGATGAGATCGTATCTGCGGTCGTTGAAAGACTGACGAATCAAAGCGCCGCTTCCGGCAGCGAAAGCTCAGTGCAGGATTATGCGGGCAAACAGGTGATCGTTACAGCGGGCGCAACCCGCGAGCCGCTCGATCCGGTGCGATTCCTTTCCAACCGTTCGAGCGGCAAAATGGGCTATGCGATCGCAGTGGAGGCGGCTCGGCGTGGGGCAAATGTCACGCTCGTCAATGGTTTCACAACGATCACCCCTCCCGAAAACGTTCATTCCCCGGGCAGTATCGAAGTTGTGCGAGTGGGCACGGCTGCGGAGATGCTCGCCGCCTGCGAAGCGCACTTCGACAAATGCGACCTGTTTATCGCTGCCGCCGCCGTCGCCGACTACACTCCAGTTGAGTTCTCAGACCAAAAAATCAAAAAGCAGACTAGCCAGAGTGAAATCCGTCAGCAGAAGGAAATCAGACAGGCAGCAGTGCCTGAACGAGCCGAACCGGAGGATGCCGCTGGCGATGAAATGATTCTGCGGCTGAAGCAGACACCGCATATTCTTGCGACCCTTGCGGCAAAGAAGCGTCCCGGTCAAACGATCGTCGGCTTCGCTGCCGAGACACAGGACGCGGTTGAAAACGCGCGGCGCAAACCCTATGCATCTGCCCTCGATATGATCGTAGTGAATGACGTCTCTGCACCAGGGGCGGGTTTCGATCTCGATACGAACGTCGTGACATTCCTGTGGATGGACGGGCGGGCGATCTCGCTGCCGTGCCTCCTGAAGAGTGAGGTCGCGCACGAACTGTTCGACGCTCTGCATTTGATAATGGATGTCTCTGAGTGATTCCACATGATTTTCGAGAGTTGTTGTGCGTTCCATTAACACTGTGGAAGCTATTTCGAAGCCTCAGAGCCCATTTCGAGTGCTTGCAAAAAATATTTAGTAACACTTGACAATCATGTAAACCCCATGATATATTATGTGTTCCTGCTTCAGAGCAAAGCAGGAACACAGTTTGTAGGTTCCTCGGTAGGTGAGGTTCCCGCGCGACACATAAGCCACTGCCCTGCGACGTCCAGAGACGTTTCGACAGGGTGTAACAGGCACTCCCGACATAAGGGTTTGCATAACGTGGCTGAGGCATTGCCTCTTACGGTGCGCGGTGCCGAAACTCAAACGAGTGAGGAATGCAGAAGTTCGCCTCATGTATGATGCCACGTCTGCCACAGGGATATTTCATGCCCCTTCCTCGCTCGGTGGAAGGGGCTTTTTGTTGTCTGCCCTCTTCTCAAATTCGGTGCCCGGAGATATACGATATCATGGACGCAGGTAGTCAACAGCCTCCCGTACGCGGGAGGCACATTCGAACTTTCCGTCAACGAAGCAGTCGTCCTGCGTTAGCCCTCTAAAACCCCGCTATCGCCTTGCCGCCCGCTGCGTTCACGGAACGTCACAGCGAACGCGAGGCGATAGTTGCGTCTGTCCAATACTCTACGACAGGCGCAGACCACATCCTCCCGTTTCTTTTCAATAACCTGTCGGTTCATTTGCGTGTCCCTGCCTGATTTTGGCTCGTGGAATACGCCTGGTTTCGTGTCGCCTTTGTGAGACATGACCCAGACGATTCTGTGTCCGGGGCTGGACGCATGCACCCGACTCTCTTCTCCTTCGGAGGCGCAATTATGCCCCTACTCACAATCTGGGCTGACTTTGGACACGCCCTTTCGCATTTTCTCGGTTATTTGAGCGGCACGATGGTCGCCCGGATGGTACTTACGCTCGTTTTGTGCGGAGCCGTCGGTCTGGAGCGTTCAGCCCACGAGCGGGCGAGCGGGCTGCGCACACATATCATGGTAGGGTTAGGGGCCTGCCTGATGACGCTTGCCGGGGGATACGGCTTCCATGAGCTGCACACAATCGGCGCCGATCCGATGCGAATCGCGAGCTATGTCGTGTCCGGTATCGGCTTCCTGGGTGCTGGCGCCATCCTGCGCCACGGCACGACAGTGCGGGGAATGACGACGGCTGCGAGTCTGTGGAGCGCGGCCGGGGTGGGGATTGCAGTCGGGGTTGGGCTGGCAGGACTGGCGATCGTCGCAGTCGTTCTGATGCTTTTTACACTATCGCCCCTCCAGAAATGGGAGGCACGATTACGGCTGGGCGCAACGGCCGGTGATCTTGCGATCCATCTCATCGACGACGGCGAGGCAGTGGGGAAGACTCTGTCGGTTCTCACGCGATTGACCGTTCCTGTGAAGCGGGCCACGGTCACACCCGGCGCGGGACAGAGCGCGATTTTACGTGTCGAGCTGGCACGATCACTGCGCCCAGAACAGGTGGCTCCGCTTGTGCAGCGGCTGCTGGGATTGAAATGTGTGTCGCGGGTAGATACGACGGACTTGAATCTGGACACCGGTGAGGAAGCTGCTGAAGAGGACATCGTTTCAGTGATGGAGTATGACGTGCAGCGGGATGACACGTCGCCGGATGTACAGCAGGGGGATTCCTCAGAAGGGTCTAAGTCTCCGTAAATTTACAATGTTCCGAATGGAAGAGGGCGCAGCAAGCAGCGCCCCCATAAATGCGTGGGGCATCGCTGTGTTGATGTCGCTGAGCCTGCTTGACTAAATGATACCGAGAGTGAGAGAACTTGCTGCCGGAAGCAAACTCCGGTTGCCCTACGGATTTGCTGCTTGATTGGAAAGGAGGTGAGGCATTTTGGATACCGATAGTGAGGACCCGCCCGAACACACCGCATCTGTTTCGAATACGGAAGGACACGAAAATGCTCGACATGATCTGGACGAAAGACGCCGGGGGCCGCCTGGTCGCGACATGGGTACAGATTCCAACCAGACGGACTACCAAACGTACCGGAGTTTCCGAAATGCGCTTCGATGCTGCGATACGCCTGTTTTCCCGTCTGCGGCGCGGCAAACGAATCGAACTCGATGCAGCAGAAATACCCGATGCCGCAGCCGCTGAAGACGCCTGAAGGAATCCGACCCAATCCACACGAGGAGAATACAACAATGAACGATGAGATTATCACCCCTGCAACGGAGGGGATTACAACACCCGATCCGCCGCCCAAAGCAATTATCGTGCGCAAACGCTGGCAGCAATCGTTGCTGAGGCACCTGATGGTGATCGGTCCCGGGCTGATCGTGATGGAGGCGGACAACGATGCGGGAGCCGTCTCGACCTACACACAGGCAGGCGCGCAGTATGGACTGCATCTGTTGTGGCTGATGCTGTTTCTGCTTCCCGTCTGCTATTTCATACAGGAGATGGTGGCGCGTCTGGGCATCGCGACCGGTCAGGGTCATGCCGCCATGATCTACAAGCGGTTCGGCAAGTGGTGGGGCCGTTTTTCGCTCTTCGATCTGCTGGTCGTCAACTTCCTGACACTGGTGACGGAGTTCGCTGCGATATCGCTTGCGACCGCGAAAATGGGCATCAGTCCCTGGCTGTCGGTACCAGTGGCGGCGGTGGCGCTGGTCGCGATGGTCGTCACCGGCAGTTATCTGCGCTGGGAGCGCATTGCGATATTCCTGTGTATCATGGATCTATGCTGGGTGGGGATGGCAGCCGCTTCTCATCCCGGCGCTGCGGCGGTGCTTCATAACACGCTGATTCCGAATGCGCCTCCCAAAGGATGGACGCCCGATCTGATGCTGCTGATCACCGCGATCGTCGGGACTACGATCGCACCCTGGCAGCTTTTCTTTCAGCAGAGCGCGGTTGCCGACAAAAAGCTGCGCTTCAAGGATTTGCGGATCGCCCGACTGGACACGTTCGTCGGCTCCTGCTTCACGATCCTCGTGGCTGGCTCCATGATCTGCGTCGCCAACGTGCTTTACAAAAACCACATCAACTATGAAGACCCGGCGCAGATGGCAGAAGCGCTCGGTCCCCTTGTCGGCCAATGGGTGCGGAATGGCGTCCTGTTATTTATGATCAACGCCGCAGTTCTCGGCACGACTGCCATATCGCTTGCGAGCGCGTGGGCGGTAGCTGAGGTCAGAGGATGGCCCCATAGTTTGCAAATGCCGTTTCGCAAGGCGAAAGGCTTTTATTTGACGTATATCGTCTGTACCGCGCTTGCGGCGGCGATCGTACTGGTTCCGCGCGCTCCGCTGCAGTTGATCATCATCGGCGTACAGGTTCTGGCAGGGCTGGTACTGCCCTCGGCGATCATTTTCCTGCAATTGCTGCTCAACGATCGGGAACTGCTCGGCGAAGAGTTCATCAACAAGCCCTGGAACAATGTGGTCAACTGGATCATTATCATCGTTCTGTTTGCCCTGTCGCTGGTTCTGGCGGTGCAGCAACTGCTGCCCAGCCTGTTTCCAACCGCATCGTAACTGAACACAACTTTAGGAGGCACCATAAATGACGACCATCAACAACCATGTCGAAGAGGCGTTCTACGTGATTCATCCACTGAATGATACGCCGGAGCAGAAACGCAGCGTAGAGGGGCTCGGCTACATCCACATGAGCAAAAGCGTTCGTGCCTCGCTAATCGTTCTGCGCTGCTACCTGATCGGCATTCTGGTACTGGCACTGTACCGGCTGCTCGACCTGATCGGTCTGTTCGGGCACCACGCCGCGAAGTAGTTTGACGAAACGAAGGCTCTTGATGCGCAAACATCAAGAGCCTGCCAGGAAAACGCGTTAGAAGCGCCCTCACACAATGCTATTCTACCATGTCTTCCGTTTCTGGTCCATCTTGCTTCAGACGAATTTTCTTTAGACCAATTTTCTTCAGTTCACCGCAGGTCTGTGCCTCTGGTGACTGTCTAACACAAAACGAAGGACATACTATGATTCAGAAATTTCTGCTCTGCATACAGCTTTTCGCACTCTTCCTGTCTCCTGTCTCCGCTTTCGGACAGGCAGACTCGATGCCCTCGAAAGGCGCTAAAACGAAGGGAAGCGAAACGAA
>Ga0123338_10005639_pt1 | contig 10668 bp, 10 predicted proteins | sample grotaG_FD_89793 | JGI IMG/M metagenome (GOLD analysis project Ga0123338, IMG submission 89793) | Glacier valley bacterial and archeal communities from Borup Fiord, Nunavut, Canada, to study Microbial Dark Matter (Phase II) -... | ecosystem: Environmental > Aquatic > Freshwater > Ice > Glacier ...
GCACCGGGCATCATCGCGAGCGAAGGAGTGCTCGGCGGTCCTCACGCGGCTGGATTTGATTTCGTCGTTCCCATGCAGGCATTCGATCGTCGGGGCCTGCCCCAAGATGTTGCCCCAGCGGTGGCTTTCCTGGCCTCGGAGAAGGCGGGATGGATCACCGGCCAGACCCTTGTGGTCGACGCCGGCCACACGCGCAACTAGATTGGCGGGCTGATATGGGCTCTGACGTACTCATCATCGGGTCGGGTTCTGCGGGAAGCATCGTTGCCAACCGACTCACTGCAGACCGGAGCCGCCGCGTGACTGTGCTCGAAGCAGGCGCGCGCGTGACCGACCCTGACATGAGAAGACCCGATTTGTGGCCATTCATCCACGGAAGGTCATACGACTGGGCGTACCGGACAGCTTCGCAGGCGGGCTTGGCGGGGAGTTCGCTCGAGTGGGCTAGGGGCAAAGGGCCGGGCGGTTCGAGTCTTATCCACGCCATGGCGCACATGCGCGGATGCCGAGCGGATTTTCAACGCTGGGTCGAGGAGACCGGTGACGCGCGGTGGTCGTGGGATTCACTCCTTCCTTCGTTCATGCGGTCAGAAACGTTCTCAGGGGGTGCCGATGCGGTGCACGGCGGTAGCGGTCCGCTGCCCGTGCTGCTGCCGGGCCCGGATCTTTCGAGCCCACTCGTTCTGGACTACCTCGCCGCTTGGGAGGCACTAGGCGTTCCGCGCATCCCCGACCACAACCAGGGTGAGATGTTGGGAGCGACTCCCAACTCGCTTACAATCCGCAACGGCGAGCGGGTGACGGTCTCTGATGTGTACCTCGACCCAGTGCTTGAGCGCTCGAATCTGTCTCTTCACACCGGGGTGGTCGTGCACCGCCTACTCTTCGACCACGGCCGCGTACGTGGCGTCGCAGTGACGATCGGCGATCAGCATGAAGTCATGGAGGCAGACGAGGTGATCCTGTGCGGAGGGTCTATCGGAGACCCTTTACTTCTGATGCGGTCGGGTGTTGGGGACCCTCGCGTGCTGCACGCCGCGGGCGTCGAAACCATGCTTGAGTCACCAGAGGTGGGCACGAATCTGCACGACCATTTGCTTGGTGCGGGCAACCTTTATTCTTCGCAGCTGCCGGTGCCAGCCAGCCAGTTGCAGCTGTCCGAGTCAATGACGTACCTGTCTCATCGTGGGCTGGGCGAGACGTCAGGAGCGGCCGACATCGTCGTTGGGTGTGTTGTTGGGCCTAGCGTGTCGGAGGCGTTGGCGTCGGAGGCGACCCAGGCGCGGCCGGGAGAAAGTTACACGCTTCTATTCGGGGTAACTAACCCGACTAGCCGTGGGTCGCTTCGCATCTCGGGACCGAATATCGACGACGGGCCAGTCATCGACCCGAACTACCTTGACACCGCCCATGACCGGCAGATGTTCCGCCTAGCCCTCGAACATGCTCGTCTTGTAGGAGGCTCGAAGGGGCTCGCCCGGTGGCGTCGCTCGGAGATTCTCCCCAGTTCGCCCGCAATGACGGTGGCGCAGGCGGATTCGTTCATCGCGCGAGCAGCAATCACGCACCACCACCCGGTCGGCACCCTGCGAATGAGCCGCCTCGAGAGTGCTCCGGTGTCACCAGATCTAAAGTTCCGCGGCCTCGAGGGCCTTCATGTCGTCGATGCCTCGGTGATTCCGGCGATCACGTCGGGCCCGGTTCACGCCGCCGTCATTGCGATCGCCGAGTCGTTCTCGGCGTCCTACCCGGCGTAAACCTGGGGACTCGCGAACGACCCGGCGGGTCGACGTGCCTTTTAGTCGCGGCGAAAAATGCCGACTGTGCGTGCCTGCTCGATTATCGAGTCGGCGTACTTGACGAGGAACTCCTCGCGGTTGGGCTCGCCCACAACTGGCGCGTTCAGTGCGTAGACCGAGAAGAAGTAGTGGTGCTCTCCGTGGCCAACGGGAGGCTGCGGGCCCGAATACGCGGCGACGCCCGTGCCGTTCGGGCCACAACGCACGCCGGGAGACGAGAGGTCGAGGGTCGTAACGTCGGCGGGAATGCCGTAGACGACCCAGTGGGTAAAGCCATGCGCAAGCGGGGCGTCAGGGTCGTTTACAATCAGCGCGAACTCGACAGTGCCTTCCGGGGCACCGGAGATCTCGAAAACGGGGGTGTCGTTGCCGCCATCGGCGCTGAAGTTCTCTGGGATGCGTTCTAGCGAGGCAAAGTCGGGACTCGAGATTGTGAGCTTGTCGATGAAGAGGGGCATGAGTGGTTCCTTTCGGTCAGGTTCCGAGACGATGGAGTATCTCGGCTGCAACTATGTCGGGCAGTTCTTCGGGAATGTAATGGTCGGCTCCGCTCACTGTTACCCACCGGTCATCCGGTCTCGCGGCGATTGCCTTCTCCCATGCGAGTTCGCTGACGATTCGGCTCGAGTTTCCGCGGAAGTGCGTCATCGGAGTGGGCACGCTTCGAAACTCTTCGTCGTAAGGGGTGCGGAAACCCTCTATGAGTTGTGACATTGCCACTGGTGACGCCAAGGGAACCCAGCGCCCATCCGCGAGCATTTCGTATCCCCAGCGCGCGCGACGCGCGATTGCTTCTGGGGGGACCAGTGGATAGCGGTTGTGGAGGTACGACTCGATCTCATCAACATCGGCGAAATGGCGAAATCCCAACGTCACTCGAGACTCGAGTTCGTCGATTACGGGCGCTTCGATGAAGGGAGTGTAGTCGACGACCACGACACCCGCGACCCGCTCGGGATGCCGCGCTGCAGTCACCCAAGCGTTGCGTCCGCCGAGCGAGTGCCCTGCCACGACCGCTCTCTTGATCCCGAGAGCATCGATCACCGCGACGATGTCGGAGGCAAAGTCGACGCCGGTGTAGCCCAGTTCGGGCTTATCGCTTCTACCGTGGCCGCGCTGGTCTAGTGCGATCACCGTCGCGTGGTTCGCGAGAATGTCACCGACCGGCTCCCAGACCGCATGGCTCGCGGATGTTCCATGGAGCAGGACGACTGCGGGGCCGGTGCCCCGCAGTCGGAACGCAATGTCTACGGGAAGGCCACGGGTGCGGGATAACCCGTCACTAGTGGTCTCGACGGAGACGACGCCCGTCATTAGACGTTGGGGATGGTGGAGAGGGTCTTGCGCACAGCAATTAGCCCAGTGATGATCTCCTTGCGCTTTGCGTCTACGTCGCCCTCGCCATATTCGTACATTCCGCCGTTCGACTTGAAGCCAAGCTGGCCCGCGGCGATCTTGTCCTTGATGAACTGGGGGGTATCGGTGCTCACGTCGAGGTCTTTATTGAGGTAGCTGGAGACTGCTTGGTAGATATCGAGGCCAGCCATGTCGAGCAGTCGGGTCGGGCCGACCACTGAGAGCTTGTAGCCGATGCCCCATTTGACACACGCATCCAATCCCTCCGGTGTGACGATCCCCTCTTCTAGGAGCGCCATGCACTCACGCAGGATCGCGTAAAGTACCCGGTTCTCGACGAAGCCAGGGATCTCTTTCTCAAGCACAGGTACATAGTTGAACGACTTGACCATCTCGATGAGCTGACCGACGAGCGCCGGGTTGGTCGCCTTTCCGGGGATCACTTCGATCATTGGGATGAGGTGGGGAGGGTTCGACCAATGCATGCCGATGAGGCGACCCGGAACGGTCATGGATTCCGCCATCGTGCTGATCGGAATACCGGAAGTGTTCGTAGCGATAATCACGTCGTCACTGACCCTTGCTTCGAGGTCGGCGAGCACCTGTTGCTTAAGCTCCAACTTCTCGGGCACTGCCTCGATGATGAGTTCAGTGTCGGCCAACGCCGCGTCGAGGTCGATGCCGAAGCTGACCGAGCCGCCCGGGGTAGAAGGCGAGCCGACGGCCTCGAGCACACCCTGCACTACGGTGTAGGCGGCTTCGGCGCGTGCAATCGCGTCCTCGGAGATGTCGTACAGGCGCACCGTGGCGCCGGCCCGTGCAAGCGTGGCGGCAATGCCAGGCCCCATCGTGCCTGACCCGATAACGGTAGCGATCTTGGGGAGACTGCTCATCTTGATGCTCTCTTTCGCGAGGTTGAGTTCTGGTGAATGGTCGATGTGGTACCGGTCAGACGCCCGGCGGGAGGCCGATCGGTGAAATCCCGATGCCGAAGGCACTTTCGACTCGATCGAGTCGACGGTTGAAGTAGGTCCAGAAGTTGTGCTGGGCCTTCGCCGGATAAATCCGGTCAAACTTCTCTTTGGTCTCGTCAGCGTCTGGTTCATGTGGTGCGAAACCTGATGCCTTGAGATCCACCTGGAACCGGGCGGCCTTTTCCAGAAATATTCCGGTCAGAGTGACCTCGGCAACGGTGCTGCCGACGAATGTCACTCCGTGGTTTGCGAGGAGCACCGCCTGAGATTTCCCGAGGGTCTTAGCCGCGGCGATGCCGAGCGGTACGGTCGTGATGATGTGACTTGTCTCGGCGAAACGAGGAACGCCCTCGTACGCGAACCACACCCCGTGGTTGTTGTAGGGCTTGAGAACTTCATCGGACGCGCCCAGCACGGTAGAGAAATGCGCGTGCGAATGACCCACGAAGTTGACATCGGGGCGCGCCTTCATGATCTCTGCGTGCAATGGCCACTCAATATGTCGCAGCCCCGTTCCCTCAAGAACAACGCCATCGAAATCGAGCAAGATGAAGTCGGCGCCCTCGACCTCGCTCAGTGCAAGGTTTCCCCGCTTGAGCCAGAGGCCGCGTCCGAACGGGTCGCGAAAAGACAAGTGGCCCATCGACATATCGCCGTGACCCTCGAGCTCGAGGATCCGATGTGCGCGTGCGACATCTGCGAGCACACTGGCGATCGACTGGTCCTCGTAATACTGCGTGTGCGAGTATGTCACCTTTGCTCCTTTGCTCTTGGGAAGTTGTTCATTCGCCAGCGATGAAGTCGGCGACTGTCATCCCGCCGGAGCGGGCATTTACGCGACCACCAGTGGCGACCGCGGCGATGATGACGAGATCATTGGGGCGGGGGGCATCGGGGAGCGTCAGAGTAATCGCGTCGTAGTGCGATCGCACGTACACCTCGTCTTTGTAAGCCAGCGGCACATCAATTGTGGCTCCGGCAGCCGCCACCTTCGTCGCCGACGAGATCCAAGCCTTGCCGCCCCCAACCGCTGCCCGCAATGCGTCACCGAAGACACTGGTTACACAAGCCACGATGTGCTCTTGCTCCCCATTTACGCCAACAAGACCGCCCTTCCCGTAACTCTCTACCGCGCGACCGCCCAGAAGGGCTAGGGCACGCTCACCAATTTCGGTACCAAGACTGGCGCTGGCCGCGGTGAGTGCCGAAAGGTCGTCGACCCAGACGCCAGCGAACGGATTCTCGAACACTGCGGCCACGGCAGCCTTCACCAGTGGCTGCTCGGGTGCCGGGCCGAGCTCGTGCAGTGTCTCCTGCACAAAGGAGTGCCAAGCTCTGATTTTGAAAATGGAATCTAGGGTCATGATGCAGCTACCTCGTGTCGTCTGGGGTCTGTCGGATTGTAGAGCGCGGCCGCAATGGTCTCGCCGGTGAACTGGTTGCCCTTCGCCATCTCGCGGGTATCGGCGTACCACTGCGATCGGTCCTGGGCCTGGACTGTGATTGGTCGCTCCAGCCGTTCCCACTCTCTCAGAGCGGCAGGCAAATCATCGCCGGCAGCGGTAGCCGCAACGGCGAGCGTCCAGGCATTCTGCATAGACGCACCAGCACCCTGAGCCAGTGCAGGGCACATCGCATGGGCAGAATCCCCGATGAGAGCCACATTGCCGTCTGTCCAGCGTTCGAGGCGCGTCGTCTGGTAGCCGTAGTAGCGACCCTCGATCTTGGCGGCGTCTTCGAGCACCGGCGCAAGCTGCGGGAATACAGATGTCCACAGCTCGAGATCGATGGGAACACGGGAACCATCTGCGTCATCCGAGGGCGACATCAACGCGAGGTAGAGCTCTTCGCTGTTTGCTGGGGTGTAAAGCACGCGAAGCACACGCGGATCGAGATTCCAGAAATCGATCATGTTGTCCCACTCGGTATCGGGCTCCAGAGCTTGCAGTTCGGCCTTGCGTCGGGGAACCAGAAAGCGAGTGATGCCATCTCGCGAGCGCTCGCGCTTCAGAGGGATGTTTAACGACTTACGCACCGCAGATGCGACGCCATCGGCACCCACCACGAGATCGGCGGTAGCCGTCCCGCCTCCCGCGAGGGTGATCGTGCCGTCCGGGCTCGCTGCAACCACTTCCGATCCAGCAACGATCTCGACCCCGGCCTCGCGTGCCGCTGTGAGCAGTGTGTCGTGAAGGTGCGGCCGGGTCATGGTGCGCCACCGAATTCCTTCGAGCGTCTCCTGAGACTGAATGACGTTGTTCATACGAGTCTCGTACGCGGGAGGAGTCATCGATCGCGAGTCCAGATCAGGTGTGGCGCCGATCTGGTCGAGTACCTGCAGGCTGTTGTTCCAAAGCGCGATGCCTGCCCCCTCAGCGCGGAGTTCCCGTGCTCGTTCGTGCAGTCGCACGCTCCAGCCCATTTGAGCCAGAGCAGTGGCCGCAGTCAGCCCCGCAAAACCTCCACCTGAGATCTCGGCATGGCGTCGGCGATCAGTCATGTGATGTTCCTTTCTGTTCTCTTCATAAATTGTTTATCGTTCTCTGCGCCTCGTTTTAGAGGTCTGAGGCGGCACCTATCCGGATTACGGAGAGACCGATTACTTCGGCCGTGGCGATTGCGACATCTTTGCCGGGCAATCCGGAGAATTCATTCGCCCCCTCAGGGGTGTGGTAGCGCCAACCTTCTGCGCGCCCGATACCGACAAGCGCCGAGCGCACAACCTGCGTGATATTGCCGAAGTCGGTGGCAAAACTGAGAGCTGGTGGATCAGCTACAAAGTCGCGCCCTGCTGCCGCAAACGCTTCAGCTACAAGAGCGGTTACTTGGGCGTCGGGCCGCACTTCGGCGATGGGCGCCGAACTGGTCCAGCTCGCCGGGCCGAGCTGCTCACGCAACTCGGCTGCGAGTTGGTCAAGTGCCTCCTCGGTTTCGGCGAAAACTAGGAAGCTGGCTTCGAAAGTCATCCCAGCCCCTTGCTCGACGTCTCCATCGACAGTGACACTTTCAATTATTAATGTCGCCGGATCCAGGGATTCTGCGATCTTTGACACCCTAGACATGGCCACCAGAGGGGTCGAGACAACTTCACGTCGCAGACTCCGCTCTCCGACGACTCGGGCGGTCTCGCGCCGCATCCACAAAGACGAAGGCCAGACCGTATCGATGAACTCGGGGTGCGGATACAGGGCGACATCGATGTCGTCCCAGACCCGGCGGTCGGCGGTGAGCGCCTTTCCGCTTCCAAGCTGGCGGGTAAGAGGAGAGTGGATCTCGTCAGCGGGGCATCCGATAACGACGACGGCACCCGCGAGCTGGTCGTGCAGGGTGGCGAGGGCCAACGCCGCGCCGATAACGCCACCGGCTTGTGGCCCATGACCGCACGAGTGAACCGGGTTGACGATCCCGAATGAATCGATGGACGCGGGGGCGTCGTACACCGCGACGAGCCCAACAGTCTTCCCGGGATTTCCGAACGCGAGTTCTGCGCGGAAAGCCGTAGGCATTCCTGCGATCCCCTCAGTGACGGAGTAACCCGCAGAGCGAAGCTGGGCTACCAAATAGGCAGAGGTCTCGATTTCTTGATGCGCGAGCTCAGGATGCTCGTTGACGAAGTCGACCAAGTTCTCTATCGAAGGCGTCACTTCTATGACGCCCTGCCGATACTGTCGGTCGATTTCTTCGTCTGTCATCATCGTCTCCGGTCGCCGCTGACATTCTTATAATATAGATCTTTTTTTTACACCGTGATGTACTGAAATTGATTATTCACGATTCCTGCGAGGGCCACAAGGGGCTTCGCGAGTACGGGCAAGCGAGCGGACTTGCGGATGCGCGAAACAGGCTCACTGCGCGTTCGTGTCAATCGTCGACGATCTGGGGTCGGGGCAGACGCCCTGATGTATATCGCGAGCGACTACTCCATTCCCCGGAATGAAGGCGCGGAGTCGTGGCCGACTGTGCGGCGGGGGCGCTCATCACTTTGCGACCCTCGACACGGCGCAGCCAGCCTCGCGACGTTAACATGAAGGTGGAGCCCGAGCTTGAACACCTGAGCGAGATCCTTGCGTTGCTTTTACGCTGGCGGCGGAGGCGGGTGACGTAGACGCGCGGTTGTCATTGGGCGAGGCTCAGTTCTTCCTCGGCGAGTTCGACGCGGCCAACCGGGCCTTAGAACCGTTGGTACGACTGCCGTCAGCGGCTGGGCGCACTGCAGCTGGTCTAGTCGGACATCATCTGTTCCGTGATCTGGGACGCGATGATTCTGAAGTAGAAAAGCTTCTGAAAAGGGCCGGCCGGCAGCGTGACGAATATCCCGTTGACCTTGCGGAACTCTATGTTGCTAGGGGGAAGTTTGCGAGAGCGGCACGCATTTTGCGTGCCGAGTCGAGGCGCGGGAACTCCTCGGCACCGATTTTGCTTGGCAACCTGTACTCTGACCGATTACAGCAGAACAAGAGGGCTGAACGCTATTACCTGCGCGGCGTCGAACTTGGTGATGCCTTTTCCGCATACAACTTAGCGGCGATCCTAAGCCAACAAGGACGGCATTCTGAATCTCAGACGTGGCTGAAGTACGCGGCCGATCACGGCGATGAGAAAGCTCAAGCTCGAATGAATGAAATAGGAGCCTGAATCGGTTTCTAGGTGCATCGCCGGTCGCTGGCGGAAACCTGAGCACTATCGGGACACCGACTCTGGTCTATGACGGTCACGGCAACACCACGACCCTCGGCAACCAAACGATGGTTTACGACGTCGCCGACAGGCACATGTCCACCACCGTCGTCGATACCGCGGGCACGTCGACTGTCACGTATCAACGGGATGCAACGGGACGCATTGTCTCGCGCACCGCTACCCCACCCAGTGGGGCGCCGAGTACAATTCGGTACCTATATACGGGCGGATCCTTGTTCGGGGTCGCGACCGGTGTGGGAGCCTTGGTCGAGCGGGACATAACTCTCCCCGGCGGTGTCTCCGTGACCCTCCCCGTGTCGGGTGGCCAGTCTTGGTCGTACCCGAACCTCCACGGCGACTCGATCCTCCAAGCCGACGGGAGCGGTCTGAGGATCGGGTTGCGAGCGGCTTACGACCCGTTCGGACAACCTATCGACCCCACAATCGGCACTGTCGCGGCGGATCATTCGATTGCTGACACCTCGCCCGGTGAAGCCGACTACGGATGGGTAGGCGGCGCCCGCAAACTCACTGAACACCAAGGCAGCATCTCAACAATCGAAATGGGAGCTCGGCAGTACGTCGCCGCACTTGGAAGGTTCTTGTCCGCGGATCCGGTCGAAGGCGGCGTGAGCAACGCCTATGACTACCCTGCGGATCCGGTAAACGGATTTGACTTGACTGGAAAATGGTCGTGCCCCGGCTGGGTGCCAGGTTGCTCAGCGTACAACTCGGGCATGAATTCACTCGACAACGCGGTTCGATCAGCGCAAGCCGCAGTTGCAAGGGCGACCTCCGCCACAGGCTACTGGGCAAGGTTCGTGCGAAATCTTCCGCTTACGGCTGTCGGCGGCTTGATCGCCGTCGCCGCGACGAGACTTGGCACCAGTGGCTCGTGTGGCCCGGGACGAAACGGGCTTCTGGTGTGCACAAAAGTGACCAGCTTCACATGTGATGTCTCAGGACATGCCTGACAGTTCTGCATCAGGACATGCCTGACACTTCGTGAATCAGGACATGCCTGACACTAGAGGCTCCGAGGTTGCCGGCCTCTAGGCCGACCGGAGCCGACGTATTTGGTTCCGGGCCTTGGCCAGCGGTGTCGCATGAGCTCGGTGCCCTGGTCGTCGAAGACGAGCAGGTGTTGGTCGGTCTCGATCAGATAAACGCTCTGGCCGGCGAGGTGCCGGGTGACGTGGAACCGGGTTCGGCGGACCTGGACTATGCCGTTGACGGCGACCGTAGTGCGGCGGATGCCGTCCCAGCCGACAGGGCGGATTTGGTTGCGTGGCCGCGGCGGGTCGGCCTTCGGTGTCGCCTCCCAGGCCTGCGCCGGGGTAATCCGGCCGGGCAGTCCCTGGTGGGGTCGCTCAGTGTTATAGATCCGGTCGAACTCATCGACCTGGCCCTGCAGTTCCTCGAGAGACGCAGCCAAGGGTTGTTTATCGAGCCAGCGGAACAGGGTCTGGTGGAAGCGTTCGTTCTTGCCCTGCGTGGTCGGTTTGTAGGGTTTGCCGGTGATCGGCTCCACACCGAGCCGGGTGACGTAGGTGACGAGCTGGCCGACGGCACCACGCCGGGATGGGTTCAACGCGGCGCCGTTGTCGGTGAGCAGCCGCTGCGGAACGCCGTGAGCGGTGATGCCTTTCTTGACCACGGCGATGGCGCCTTCGGAGGTTTCACCCCAGGTGACATGGGTGGCGACTGCGAGGCGGGCGTGGTCGTCGATGAGCTGGAAGATCACGCATTTGCGGCCCCCGGTCAAAACGTATTCGGTGCCATCCAACTGCCAGCACGCGTTCGGCGCCGGATAAACGAACCGCCGGAACGAGGCCCGCGGTTTCTTCCGCGGCTCAACC
>Ga0123338_10005640_pt1 | contig 10666 bp, 8 predicted proteins | sample grotaG_FD_89793 | JGI IMG/M metagenome (GOLD analysis project Ga0123338, IMG submission 89793) | Glacier valley bacterial and archeal communities from Borup Fiord, Nunavut, Canada, to study Microbial Dark Matter (Phase II) -... | ecosystem: Environmental > Aquatic > Freshwater > Ice > Glacier ...
GACCTATGCAGAGCTCTCGAAGGTCACTCCGGAGGTCGAGCAGGAGGCTCGGATACCAGCTGCTGACGGCACGCTGGAGATACCGCTCACTCTTCCTCCACATGGGGTACTGTTTGTGAGGCTGGATCCGGTCTGACAATAGCAAACGGACGATTTTACGCGTAATTGTTGTCATGCAGCTGACTCCGGAAACATGGGTATCTAAAAAAAAATATCAGAACTATCTATCCGGGTACGCTGGATATTTTTATTTTTTATGGTAGAATTACAACGGTTATGGTTGTGAATAACTGATCCTTGCAATGTGTGAAAAGGAACCCGCCATGCCGACAGAAAAAAGCGACGTCTCTCCAATGGAACAAGAGAAAATTATCCATGCAAAACAGGAGTGGGAGCAGACCTTTGATGCGGTCTCTGATCTGATTTTTATTGTTGATACCAACCATAGCATTGTTCGTGTCAATCGTGCCATGGCAGAGCGTTGCGGTTGTACCCCCATGGAGCTGGTGGGGCGTAAATGTTTTGATCTTATGCACGGCACTAACTCCGTTCCTGATGATTGTCTGCATGCCAGAGTATTACAATGCGGGAAATCTCAAATATCGGAATTTAATGTAGAAAAATTCAACGGAACCTTTGAAGTAACTATGTCTCCGTTGTTCAATGCGGAGGGGCAGACAACGGCCACTGTCCATGTCGCCCGGGATATTACCGAGAAAAAGTGCCATGGAAAACTGCTGGCGGCACAACAAAAGCAGCTTGAAGAGGTAAATAGCACCCTGGAGTCCCGCATCACCGAAGCTGTAGCAGAACTGCGCAAAAAAGATGATATCCTCATTCAACAGAGCCGCCTGACCGCCATGGGCGAAATGATCAGCAATATTGCACACCAGTGGCGTCAACCGCTCAACAATGTTGGATTAATTGTGCAGAATCTGCAGCTTGCCTTTAAGGCGAATGATCTGTCGGTAGAGGAGCTGGATGAAGATATTGCAGAGACTATGAAAGTTCTTCAGCAAATTTCGGAAACCATCGATGACTTTAGCAACTTTTTCAGTTATGAGGAAGAAGCAAGTTCGTTTGTTGTCAATGAGCTGGTTTCTCGCTCGCTTTCGTTCGTAGAGCCATCATTGAAAAGAAAAGGAATCTGGTTGGAACTCGATGAACAGCCGGACATTACAGAGAAGGGCTATCCCAATGAGTACATGCAGGCTTTTCTCAATGTCATGCTGAATGCGAGGGATGTGCTACTGGACAATCAAGTGGCTCATCCGCTGATCAGCATCCGCATCTTCCGCGAAAACGGGCGTTCGATAGTGACTGTTCGCGATAACGGCGGCGGCATCCGTGAAGAGGTCCTGCCGAAAATATTTGATCCCTACTTCACTACCAAACACCAGAGCACGGGAGTCGGTATCGGCCTGTACATGGCTAAGATGATTATCGAGAAGAAAATGCACGGCAGTCTGACGGCCCGCAATGTGGATGGCGGGGCCGAATTCAGGATAGAGGTGTAAGAGTTCCCATTGCCGGTATCACCCCGCCGGCCGAGATGACTGCCCACTCGATCTCCCACGCCTCCGGTATTGAGGGGTGGTTGAAGGAGTAACTCCGTGACAAACATGCAAACTGAATCCGCCCAGACACTTCGCCAGCGTGCGGAAGAAAAATCTCGCTTCGATGAGTCGTCGGCTTTAAAAACTTTATCGCTCAAAGATGCGCAGCTGCTGTTCCATGAACTGCGGGTGTACCAGATCGAACTGGAGATGCAGAACGAGGAGCTGCGACGCGCGCAGCATGAACTGGGGGCTTCGCGGGCCCGCTACATCAACCTCTATGACCAGGCTCCGGTCGGGTACCTGACCCTCAACGAACAGGGGGTGATTGAGGAGGCCAATCTAGCTGTCGCTACCATGTTTGGTGTGCCACGAAACGCTCTGCTCGAGAAGCCGATATCAGAATTCATATTCCGTGAAGACCAGGATGCATATTGTCTGCACCGCAAAAAGGTCTACGAAGAGAGTGAAGTACAGGACTGGGAGATGCGTATGGTACGGGCCGACGGCTCCCTGTTCTGGGCGCGTTTGCTGGCTACCCCGGCACAAGACGGCGAGTACTTGATTGCCTTGCACGATATTACCAAGCGAAAGCGGACAGAGGACGCTCTTCGGGAAAGTGAATTACGCTTTCGCAGCTACTTTGATCTCGGATTGATCGGCATGGCTATTACCTCCCTTGATAAAAGGTGGGTTCAATTTAACGATCAACTCTGCAGTATCTTTGGGTATCCGCGCGAAGAGCTTGCAAGCATGACGTGGGCGCAAAATACATATCCAGACGATCTTGCTGCGGATGCTGCCCAGTTTGAACACGTGCTACGAGGAGAGTCCGAGGGATATAGCATGGACAAGCGCTTCGTCAGAAAAGACGGGAGCATTGTCTATTGCGATATTTCAGTCAAGTGCGTGCTAAACCAGGACGGAACCCCCAATCATTTTGTTGCCATGTTTCGTGACATCACCGAGCGCAAACTGTCCGAGAGGGTTTTACAGTCCCGCCTCATAATAAGCGAATACGCATATAAGCATTTGCTTGATGAACTGTTGACAAAGGTTCTGGACGAAGCAGAGGTCCTGACCGACAGCCAGATCGGTTTTTTTCATTTTGTTGATGCTGACCAGGCGACATTGTTAAAGCAGGCCTGGTCCACCAATACCCTCTCAACCATCTGTACCGCTGAAGAAAAAGGTAAACATTACCCGCTTGACCACGCCGGGGTTTGGGCTGACTGTATCCGTGAGAAACGGGCACTAATCCACAATAGTTATGAGTCGCTGCTGCACCGCAAAGGAATGCCGCCGGGACATGCTCCCGTACAGCGGGAACTTGTCGTGCCGATTTTCCGCAACAAGCTGATTGTCGCGGTACTGGGAGTCGGAAACAAAAAAAACGATTACACCGCTCGGGATATGACGACCCTCCAGCATCTGGCCAATCTGGCCTGGGACATAGTGAAACGCAAGCTGGCAGAGTTGGAGCTGCAGCAAGCAAAAGAAGCCGCCGAGGCCGCCAACCGTGCCAAGTCAGATTTTTTGGCTACCATGAGCCATGAGATACGGACACCGCTGGGCGCCATGCTCGGGAATGTAGAGCTGATGGAGGGTTCAACGCTTACTCCGCAGCAGCAGGAGTGTCTGAGGGACTGCAAGTCTGCCTCCCAGATGCTGCTCCAGGTAATCAACGATGTCCTTGATTTTTCCAAGATTGAGGCCGGAAAACTTGAGCTGTTCAACAAAACATTCTCTGTACCCTCAATGGGGAGACAACTGGCGAGGATGTTCTCCGCCGCCGCCAAGCAAAAGGGGCTTGACCTCTCCATTACATTAGCTGGCGATCTGCCCGAATACATTTACGGCGACCAGCAGCGTTTACACCAGATCATCTCAAACCTGCTCAGTAACGCCATCAAATTCACCCGGTGTGGTACGGTTTCCATGGAAATTTCCCGCGAACAGTCACCCTCTGCGACGATTCCGGACAAGAGCGTGCTGCGTATCGTGGTCAGGGATACCGGCATAGGCATTCCCTTCGATAAACAAGATCAAATTTTCGACCGATTTACCCAGGTGGAGAGTTTCAGCACCCGTAGCGCGTCAGGGACAGGGCTGGGGCTGTCCATCTGCCGGAGTCTGCTCGCTTTGATGGGGGGGCTGATCACCGTTTCAAGCGTGCCGGGCACGGGTTCAGTCTTTACGGTTCTGCTGCCGGTTCTGGTCAGTCAACCTCAACCCCAACCCCAACACCAAATCCGAGACCAGGCCCCTTCTCGAAAAATTCTGCTTGCTGATGATGATGAGAGGGGGAGGGCTGTTGCGCAAAAACTGCTTCAGCGCAGGGGGTACAAGGTGACGGCGGTAGAAAGCGGAGCCGGACTTCTTGAAGTGTTAGAGAAAGAGGAGTTCGATATTGTCCTGACCGACATATCAATGCCTGATATGGAGGGCACACAGGTCGCGCGTATTATCCGCTCTGGAGAGCGGGCAGGTATCGATCCGCTGGTCCCGATTATTGCCATGACAGCGCACGCCTTTTCGGAGGACCGCGAGCGTTTTCTGGCTGCAGGTATCAACGGCTATGTAGCAAAACCGGTAAATCTTGTAGAGCTGTTCAGGCAGATTGAAGAGCTCTGCAGCAGGAGCTCAGAGTGAAATAATAACCCAGCTTCCGTTTATAGGTTGCTTTGAAGTTGGGATAATGGCTCCCCCTAACCGCCCTGAATGTTACAAAGAGATCCAAAAGTAAAAAATCTTACCTTCCGTAACTTCCCGCAATCAGACATGTATCACCCCGCACCCTCATTTTTTTATCCCCCCATCTAAAATATCTTGCCGCCTTCAATAACTGCATCGTTCTTAACTTCCCGAAATAGTAGTAAAAAACAGTAATCACTCTTGGCATGTCTTATGAAGACAGTTTTACCCGATTCAAGCAGCGATCTAAGAAGGAGGCGTATATGACCATTCGTATGGCAGGTGCTGAAGCGCGATTGGAGGGGGACTGGACCCTCACCGGAGTGACCCGCAATCTTGATTCACTGGCACTTTCTTTACAACAGTTAGAATCTGGAAGTGATAAAAAGCTTCGAATCGACTGCGGACAGATGAAAGAAGCAGACATAAGCGGTCTGCAACTTCTCAACGTATGGATGCAGTGTGTCAGGTTCCGCGGCGTGGAGCCAACCCTGGTCAATGTGCCCGAAAGGCTGCGGCACGCCATGCAGGTCTTAGTCGGACATTGCTTTATAGATACCTACTCTGATGCAGCAATGATGACCTGATTCTACCAAGCAGGATAAGTAGCAAAAACAGACAAATAAAAAGGAGAGTACAGAATGAAAATCAACGAGATCAAGGAAATAGCCAAGCAGCACAATCTTAAGGTCGGCAAGTCAACCAAGAGCCAACTTGAACGGGCCATCCAGTAGGTCGAGGGATCAGTGTTTTGACAATAACCTTTCCGCACACTCTTATCAGCACTCCTGTGCATGGCGCGAAGATTGTAACTGAGTCAGAAGTAAATCCAGATCAATACATAGATGTTGAGCCTGAATCAATACCGACAACGAATTTCGGTACCCGCAAGGATTAAGCCATGAATAGCCACAAAAAAATCTTCCTCTGGTTGCTATTCATGTTGGCCTGCGCCCCCTTGGATATCTTGGCCGCCGATCATAATGATGACAATAACTGTACCCATCTGATGCAGAGAGACAAGGATAGATACCAGGCCTGCCTCGATCTGCAAGATACGCTGCGCGATAAAGAACGGTCGCAGAAACTGCTTCGGGATCGGTCTCGCATACACAACATGCTCAAGCAGCGTGAGTTGCGCCAGGAAATGCTGCAGCATCCACGCTTTATGCGGCAGATGATGCAGATCAGGAAAATGCGCCAGGAGTTGCTGGGAAATGAGCAGATGATGCATGAGATGCTCCAGAGCCGGGATATACATCGTGAAATTAACCGGAGCCGGGAGATGATGGAAGGAATTGAAAAAAACGAAACGTATCGTCAAGAAAATCAAGATCTGGAAGCCGACATTCTGAAGGAGTTGCTTTTGGAGCCGACAGCATCAGGGGCCGCTTCCGTCCGTCCATAGCCCGGCTAAAAAACCTCCGCCAGGGGGAAGGGACTTTTGAGCAAATGCAATAAATGATTTTGCCCCGTCTCAAACTATTGCACAACAAACCTCTTTAAGGAGAATACGGATATGTACTCACTCGATAATGTGGGCAGAAACACTATCGCAATGGTTCTGGCAGGAGGGAAGGGGGAGCGTCTCAGTCCGCTGACACTCCGCAGGGCAAAACCGAGCGTTTCCTTTGGCGGCAAATACAAGATCATCGACTTTGTCCTCTCCAATCTGTTTAACTCCGGCATAAAGAAGGTCTATATCCTGACCCAGTACCGGGCTTTTTCCCTGATCAAGCATATCCGGGAATCATGGGGCAAGTGGACCGGCCTCGGAGAGTTTTACGTCGCGATCTCGCCCGAGACCAGCAGCGAAAGCGAGGAGTGGTTCAAGGGAACGGCCGATGCGATCCTTCAGTACCTGCGCTTTGTCGAATCCTCGGATGCCGATTATGTGGCGATCTTCGGTGGCGACCATATCTACAAGATGGACATCAACCAAATGATCAACTACCACCGCATGAACCGGGCCGACATCACTATTTCCGCCCTGGAAGTGCCGGTAGCGGAGGCTACGCGGTTCGGGGTCTTCTCTGTGGACGATGACTCCCGGGTTACCTCCTTCAACGAAAAACCTGCCGTGCCGGAAACGATCCCAGGGCGGAATACCTGCTTTGCATCCATGGGCAACTACATCTTTTCCACCAGAAAGCTGATCGAAGTGCTGCTGGAAGGGAAAAAGAGGTATAAGGATCTGGATTTCGGCACGCACGTGATCCCGATGATGCTGGAGAGCGGCGACCGGGTGTTCGCCTATAACTTCAATGACAACGTGATCCCCGGCATGAAGTCGGAGGAGCGCGGCTACTGGAAGGATGTCGGGACGATCGACTCCTACTACGAGGCCAATATGGATCTGATCAATGTATCGCCACAGTTGAACCTCTACAACTACAAGTGGCCGATTCTTACCAATCAGGGCAATCTGCCGCCGGCCATCAACAATGTGGACATGTTACGGATCTGGACAGAAAACGAGTCGTCGTTGCAACTGCTGGGAGTTCAGGAAAATCGACTGATAACACCGCCTCCAGAGGGTACGATGGAGGCGGGTGAACTGGTACTGCTCCCCCAGTCGTCTGAAGACCACAACTGGACTCAAGCATGACCGGAAAGAACACCTTTTCTGACTACTTCCGTCATGTCATCCCGATTTCTGCTCAAAAGTGGCACTCACTTGGATTGAAAATATCTTCGCGGCTTATCGGTGAACGGCGACTCCCTCCGGTACTCTTTTATCGCCAACTGGCTCTTTCTCTTAACAAATCGCATCAAGCAACTGCTCCAACGGTACATGCCTCGCACCTGAATCTGTTTGCCACCCTGCAGAGCGTGTATCGATACATGATTGACATCCTTGCTGAAGATGCGTCCTTTGGCGTGCTTGAACAGGCGGTGCGGCGTGCCGGGTATGATCCGACAGGTGGTGAAGCCATGCAGTCGGTGGAACGATTTGTGGAGTTGTTCCCCCCTGCCGAACTGCTCTCCGGTGAACTGCCCGCTGCCGCCTGGCTGAACGGTGGGGACACCAGGCGGCGCATGGTGCTGCGGGAGATGTTGCTTCTGCATGCTGCCGCAGAAAATCCGGCCGTTGAGAGCTTTCGCGATATATTAGATGATCAGGATTTGGCAGCGTCGACATCCTACAAGGCTATTGCCGTAAAAACTCATGCTGCGCTGGCTGAGAGCCCGTTCGTAGCGCAGCTGGGATGCTCGCTGGGTGAGGCGCTCCGGGCGCCGGTCCTGGCATCGCCAGATTCGCTGGCAGAGCAGATCCGTTTCGTGCGTGACAAGTGGAGTGCCGTCCTGCCTCCCGAGCTGCTTGCGGAGCTGACAACAGCACTTGATATCCTGCTTGAGGAAGAGCGCGAGCGGGGGTGGGGGGGAGAACCGGGACCACCACCGGTACTTGAATTCAGGCGTGCCGGAGGGGCGGGGGGTGGAATAGGTGCCGGGCGCGGAGATTCAATTTTCGCCGGGTTTGACTATCCGGAATATGAACGTTTTTCCCAAGACGCCGACTGGATGTCCAATGTCGTTCTGATGTCAAAGATGGTCTATGTCTGGCTCGATCAACTGAGCCGCATTCATGGGTATCCCATCACCCGCCTTGACCAGATTCCGGATGCCGAGCTTGACCGACTGGCTGCATGGGGTTTCTCGGGACTCTGGCTGATCGGGCTCTGGGAACGCTCACCCGCCTCGCAGCGGATCAAGCAGATCTGCGGCAACCCTGACGCCATCGCCTCGGCCTATTCACTGTACGATTATGAGGTTGCTGATGATCTAGGTGGCTGGGACGCGCTTGCCAACCTGAGGGAGAGAGCCGCCGTACGTGGTATCCGTCTGGCCAGCGACATGGTGCCGAACCATACCGGCATCTATTCGCGCTGGGTGATCCAGCACCCGGACTGGTTTGTTCAGACAGACTATCCCCCCTTTCCTACCTATCAGTTCAATGGTGAAGATCTGTCACATGATGGCAATATCTGCATTCAGATCGAGGACGGTTACTGGAGCAAGCGCGATGCCGCCGTTGTCTTCAAGCACTATGATCGGCGTGATGGACGTACCCGTTACATCTACCACGGCAATGACGGCACCAGCATTCCCTGGAACGACACCGCACAGCTCAACTACCTGATCCCCGAACTGCGTGAGGCGGTCATCCAGACGATCCTGCATGTAGCCCGCAATTTCCCGATCATCCGCTTCGATGCCGCCATGACCCTGGCCAAAAAGCATTACGAGCGGCTCTGGTTCCCGTTGCGCGGCCACGGGGGCGGCATTCCGTCGCGCGCCGAGCACGGCATGAGCAAAGAGGAGTTTGATGCCGTCTTCCCGGTCGAATTCTGGCGTGAGGTAGTGGATCGCGTGGCCGTGGAGGCTCCCGGCACGCTGCTGCTGGCGGAGGCCTTCTGGATGATGGAGGGGTATTTTGTCAGGACGCTGGGTATGCATCGAGTCTATAACAGCGCCTTCATGAATATGCTCAAGACCGAAGAAAATCACAAATACCGCCATACAATTAAAAATGTACTGGAGTTCAACCCCGAGGTACTCAAGCGATTTGTCAACTTTATGAACAATCCGGATGAGAAGACCGCCGTAGCGCAGTTCGGCTCGCAGGACAAATACTTCGGCGCCTGTGTGCTGCTTGCTACCATGCCGGGGCTGCCGATGTTTGGTCATGGTCAGATCGAGGGGTTTCACGAGAAGTACGGCATGGAGTACAAGCGTGCCTACTGGGATGAACAGGTTGACGAAGGGCTGGTAGGCGGTCACGAGATGTGGATCTTCCCGCTGCTGCGCCGCCGCTGGCTCTTTTCCGGCTCGGAAAACTTCATGCTCTACGACTTCTGCGCCTGCGACTGTATCAACGAGAACGTCTTCGCCTATTCCAACCGGGCAGGAGAACAACGGTCACTGGTTATGTACCACAACAGCTTTTCTACCGCTGCCGGATGGATCAGGGAGTCAACCGGCTTTGCCGTAAAGAGCGGTAATGGTGAGCCGGAGATCTGCCGTACAACGCTGGGCATCGCCCTGGGTCTTACAGGTGAAGAAGGTCTGTATTGTGCTTTCCGTGATCATATCACGGGGTTGACGTATCTGCGCAATGGTCGCGAACTGTATGAATATGGACTCTACGCCGAGCTGAAGGAGTATCAGTTCTATGTTTTTGTAGATTTTCGTGAAATCCGTGACGATAGCGGGGGAAACTGGAGCCGGCTCTGCCTGTTACTGGGAGGCAGGGGGGTGAACTGCCTGGAGGATGAGCTGAAACAGATGCGCTATAAAAACCTGAATGAGGCTTTTAAGACGGTAATAGAGCTGATACAGGATGAAATGCGGTCCAGGAGTGATGGTACTGCCGTGGCCGCAGCCTCCCGAGATTTTTTTGTCGAGCTGCATAGGGTGACGGATGATAAGGAGAAAATTCAGGCGGACGCGCGGCAGCTTGACCAACGGCTCAGGATGATTGAATCGCTGTTCAAGCGGAGTGCGTCATTGTCAAAAATAAAGCCGGTTTCCACGGACGCCAAAGCCTTTCATGCACGGTTACACGCAATTCTCGGCTCTGCCGACGACAGCAGACTGCTATCGGTCTGGGTGTTGATGTCCGGCATGAAACCGGGCGTCATGGAACAGTTTGGACTTGATTGCACCCTGCGTCGGATGCTGGTGCTGGATGGTGCCCTGCACAGGATTGGGCTTCTCTCCGCATTGTTGGCGTTTCCAGAAGTATCCGCACTACCGGCACACGTTTTTTCTGCTTCACCCTGCCGTGAGTTTCTGAATGTTCATGAAAGCAGAGGCACCGAGTGGTTTAACAAGGAGCGTTTCGAGAAACTTGGAGAGTGGCTGGCCATCTTAGCTCTGATGGATTCCGATTCACGGGCGGAATCTGCTGCCGCAGTATCAGCAGCGATGGCCAAGGCAGAAAAGACATTGAATCAATCAAGAGAACTAGCCGCCCATGCCGGATATCGAACCGGTATGTACCGGCGGATGTTGTCCAATATCTCCGCATGATTTTCATTAGACTGCGCATGATCCTGCGCACAAACCATTTCGACAGAGATACGGAGCGTTATGACCAGATATTATTCAAAGATACGGAATAGATATTACCTGCCGCTTACAACAGCCGTGCTTGGGGTGTTCTCTGTTGTAATAGTTGCAGCTGCAGGCGCGTTGGTTGGAATAGAGGCGGACGTAAACGCCGGCAGAGAAAAAGTCCTGACCGTGAAACATTTCGACGTATTTGATGTCGTCCATGAACAGCGGGTGAGATTCGCTGCTTACCACGGGGTCGCCGATCCTGCAGCGCTTGTCGCGGCGGTCAGGCATAGTCCTATGGCAAACCTGCTGATCAGCGTCGCAATTGAAGAAAGCCGTGGTGATCCGGTCGC
>Ga0123338_10005641_pt1 | contig 10664 bp, 6 predicted proteins | sample grotaG_FD_89793 | JGI IMG/M metagenome (GOLD analysis project Ga0123338, IMG submission 89793) | Glacier valley bacterial and archeal communities from Borup Fiord, Nunavut, Canada, to study Microbial Dark Matter (Phase II) -... | ecosystem: Environmental > Aquatic > Freshwater > Ice > Glacier ...
ATGCACGTAGTAGACAATTTCACAAGCTCCTATGCTATAATGAAGCGCCGAGCTACGTTGATTCTAGCATAAGAATATGATTTTGTAAGCAATTTGTACGAAGGCTCACCTGCACATCTGAACAGCGCGAACGGCTGTTTGCCACAGAGCGCACAGAGCACACAGCGTTTGTACAGCTCAATCGTTATCTCGATGCTCTCTGTGATCTCTGTGGCAAGCGAAATCTGATTGTTGGACACAGCATGACCGCACAGCACACAATCGAGCTTGAGCTGCCGCCCGCGCATGTCGTCACGCTCCAGCACATTCACCGCGACCTAGCGACGACCCAAGATAGCGCGGCGTTCACGCAGCGCGCGCTCGATGCGCTGTGCGCGCTGATCCTGCCGACGGCGGCGTATGTGCTGCTGCTGAATCATGATCGCGCGACGCTGAGCGTGGCGGCGGCCTGGCCGAATACGGCGGAAGATCGGGCGGTGAGCATTCCTGCCACTCGGCTGCGCACGCTCGAAACGCCGCGCGCGACTGTGCTGGAGCCACACGAGCAAGCTGCGCTGAGTGAAAAGCTGGCCGCATTGGCCGCACCCGAGACCAACACGCTGGTAAGTATTCCGCTGGTGCGCGAGGCTCAGTCGCTGGGTACGCTGCTGCTTGCACTGGTGGCCGGTCGGCAATTCGCGCCAGAGGACATTCTGCTGGCCGAGCTGATCAGCAGTGCGCTGGCAGGTGCCGCGTATGGCGGGCGATTGGCCGAGACATTGACCCGCCGCAACGAGCAGCTGACGATGGTGGCCGACATCGCCGCGCAGGTCTCGTCGTCGCTTGAAACCCGCGAAGTGTATCGGCTAGTCGTCCAGAAGCTCAATGAATATTTCAAAGTCGAGGCTGGCTCGCTGCTACTGCACGATGAGGCGACCGACGAGCTGGTTTTCGTGATGACGCTGGAGGCGGGCGAGGAGAAGCTGTTTGGCATGCGTCTGCCGCCCGATGCGGGTGTGGCCGGGTATGTGGCGCAAACGCAGCAGGTGTATATTACCAATGATGCTGAAAATGACCCGCTGCACTACAAGCTGAGTGGCGAAGGCACCGAGTTTGTCACGCGCAACATTCTGTGTGCGCCAATGGTGATCAAGGATGGCACAATCGGCGTAATCGAGCTGATCAATAAGCAGAATGGCCCGTTCACCGAGCAGGAGGCCCAGCGGCTGACGGCGATCGCGAATATCATTGGCGTGGCGATCGAGAACGCGCGCCTGTTCGAATTCGTGCGCCAGCGTCGCGAGCGGCTTGAGCGCTTGCTGGATCGCATGATCCAGGGCACGCCGCACGATAAGGTCGTCGCCGAGCTGGTGCGCGAGCTGGAAACCCAGGATTCGCTGCTGCTGGTCAAGTTCGCCAATCCGTATATCGTCGGCCAGCCGATTCGCAAGCCCGAAATGGTGTTCGGTCGCGACCCGCTGTTCACACGCATCTTCAGCGTGCTGCACCAGAATAGCCTGCTGCTGCATGGCGAACGGCGAATCGGCAAGACCACCGTGCTGCTCCAGCTTGAGCTGCGCCTGCACGCCGCCGACGATGCCGAATATCGCTTTCGACCAGTGTATATCGACCTGCAAGGAATCGAGGAAGCTAGCTTTTTCCACCATATGATGGAAGAGATCTTGCAACGCTTTGGTAAGCGCGCCAAAGGGCTGGTGCTCAACTACACGCCGACGCGCGCGACCTACTCGGGCCGCGAGTTCCAGCGCGACCTGCGCACGGTGATCAAAACGCTGTGCGGGCCACAGCCGGATGGCCGCACTGAGCGCGTGGTGCTGCTAATCGACGAGGCCGATGTTATGTACGGGTACAACGAGCGCGCCTTGCAGGAATTCCGACGGATATTTATGAACGATTACGCGGCCTATCTGAGCTGCGTGTTCGCGGCGGTACACATTCAGCGCCAGTGGAAGCGCTACGAAAGCCCGCTGTACAACCTATTCCAGCAGATCGAGCTGCCGCCGCTGGCACGCGCCGACACCGAGCTGCTGGCGCGCACGCCGGTGCGCGGTCGCTACGAGTACGATGAGGACGCGATTAACCTGATCTATGCGCTCAGCAAAGGCCGACCGATGAAAATTCAGTTGCTGTGCCTTGAGGCAGTCAATTACATCCGCGAGCAGGGCCGCAAAAATGTCACACGTATGGATATCGAGCGTGTCGCCGACACGGTCAAAGGACACGACGAATGGCAGTAGGCGCGCACGCTCGCAATCCCTATACGGTCGGCGGCCCGGTGCGCGGCGTGCATTTCCATGGGCGCGCGGCGTTGATCCAAACGATTCTGGATGGCAACGACCGCTCGATCTGGGTGGTCGGAAATCGGCGGATCGGCAAAACCTCGCTGCTGCTGCGATTGGAGCAGCTGGGCAGCGGCGATGGTCGTGTGGCGTTCATGATCAGCCTGGAGGCGGCCGACAACGTGGCTGACCTAGCCCAGTGCTTTCTGGACGACATCGAGACCAGCGATGACCGATTGGCGCGGCTGGGGCTGAAGATCGGCGACTTGCAGGGCAAAACGCCCCAGGCGATGATGCGCCTGCTGGATCGGCGTGGGCGCGAGCACGGCATCGAGGTGCTGCTGCTGCTCGATGAGGCCGAGGCGCTGATCGGGATCGCCGAGCGCGATGGCGACGACATTCTGAAGGATCTGCGCCGCGAGATGCAGCGCAGCGAGGCGCTGCGGGTGGTGATGACCGCCACCAAGCGGCTGGCCGAGCTGAACGACCTGTCGCGCGATTGGGACACATCGCCGTTCTTGTACGGCGTGACGCCGCGCTACCTGGGCCGACTGGAGCGCGACGATGCGCTGGCGCTGGTTCGCCAAACCCAATCGCCCGCGCCACCCAGCGTGCCAATTGGCGTGGCCGAGGCGGTGCTGGCAGCCACCGACGGGCACCCGTTTCTCACCCAATGGCTGTGCGACCGGCTGTGGCTTGATGGGGCGTTGCGCTTGCCCGCAGCCGATGACCTGATCCCCGATGCGAACCTGATCAATTTGTTCCAGCTCGATTACAATTACCTCGCGCCAGTCGAGCGCCGCATCCTGCGCTGCCTTTCGTTCGCTGAATCGCTCGACGAGACTGGGCTGATGGGCCAACTGGGCGTGACGCTGGCCGATATGCAGCTGCGCTACCTGATCCAATCGCTGGTGCAGCTGTGCTACGTGCGGCGCGTCGGCGCACGCTACAGCACCGGCAATCTGTTGCTGCGCAGCTGGTTGCAATTCTGGGCCACCGACGCGCCCGCATCGCCGATTAGCGACGCGCTGGCGGTGGATCAGGCCGATGAGGAACAGCAGCAGATCATGGCGTTAGCGACAACACACAAGCGTCGTCTACGGCTGTTGGAAGAGCAGCAGGCGCTGCGCGGTGCCGACACGCCGCCCGAGATCGTGATCGAGATCGAGGATAGCACCAAGCAGATCGCCGACCTTGATGCACAGCTCGCGGTGCTGCGGGCGCATAGCTGATGAGACAATGAACACAGCCTGCCCTTTTTGCGGCGCATCCGTGCAGCCGCGCTCACGCTTCTGCCCGGCCTGCGGACGCCCGCTGCCCGCGCGCGCAACGCCGCCGGGGACGCTCGTGCAGCCCAGCGCCGAGCTTCACGCGCCAGTCGAAGGCACAATTTCGAACAAGAAGCGGCTGGTTATTCGTGACGATTCGCTCAATCTCCACGAAGTCGTAAATGTGGTAGAATCAGGCGTGCGCTGGTGGCAGGATCAGCTCACCAGCACGGATATTGCCACGCGTGAGCAGGCCGCGCACTCGATCGAGGAGCTATCGCGCATTCTGCACAGCCTTTCGCAGCAGCTATCCCAAGGGCGCGAGACTATTCAGATCACCACGCGGCTGCCGGTGCTGCGATCCTATACGGTCGGCTGCCCGATCTGCGGGCGCGGCAACCGGGCCGGCGCGAAGTTTTGCCAGGCGTGCGGTGCGTCGCTCACGGGGCCGACGCACAAGGAAGTAACCACGGGGATGCCGATGCCGCTGCGCTTTCGAATCGCCGCTCGTACGGATCAGGGGCGGGTGCGTAAGAACAATCAGGATTCGGTGTATACGGGAACATTCAAGCTGCACGCTGCGCCAGTGCGGCTGGCGCTGGTCGCTGACGGTATGGGCGGCGCGAAAGCCGGTGAGCAGGCCAGCCGAATCGCCTCGGAAGTCGCCCAGGCGCAAATTCAGCACAAAGGCGCTGGACAGCCGCTGCCCGATGACAATGCTTGGCAAGAGCTGCTGCGCAAGGCGGCGGTCGAGGCCAACCGGCGCGTCTACGAAGAATCGCGCAGCGATGAGGCGCGTAAAGGCATGGGCACGACGCTGACAATCGCGCTGATTGTGGGCGAGCGGCTGCATGTGGCGTCGGTGGGCGACTCACGCGCCTACCTGCTCAACGCTGGCGGTGTGACCAAAGATGGTGCGACGACCGCGCAGCTGACATCCGATCACAGTTTGGTTGCGCGGCTGGTCGATATTGGCCAGATCACCGCCGAGCAGGCGCGTAGCCACCCGCAGCGCAACCTACTTTATCGCTCAATCGGCACAGATCCCTCGGTCGAGGTCGATACACTTTCGGAGCAGCTGAATGCCGGCGATGTTGTGCTGCTGTGCTCCGATGGGCTGATTAATCATGTCCTCGACGAGGAGATCGCCCAGATCGCGCTGGAACAACTCGACCCCGACCGCGCCTGCGAGCAACTGGTGACACTGGCAAACGAGCGTGGCGGGCGCGATAATATCAGCGTGGTGATCGTGCGGGTCGAGGGAAAGAAAGCGTAGATCCAGCGAGCGTTGCGGCGCTTTACCTGCTATGTAGCAACGACTGTCATCCTGAATGAAGGCCGCAGCCGCAGTGAAGCAGCGCTGCTTCACTGCGGTTTGGCATGACAAGCCTGCGGCGGGTGAACGTACCGTTTTCTAAAATCAGTATCATTTGGCAAAGCCGTTCTGTAAACGAGTCACCCGATGCCGATCTGCTCATCCTGCGGCGCGACCAACCGCGAAGACGCGCGCTTCTGCTTCCAATGCGCCACGCGAATCGCGCGCGAACATCCATCGCCGGCCGATCATGCGTGGCTGGCCGCAACACTTACGGCCAGCGTAGCGTCTCCTTCGGAGGCACCGATACAGCCGCAGCGCGCGATCAACACGACCAGCCCGACGCGGGAAGCAGCGCCTTTGAGAGAGGATCAAGGAGTACCAATGGACCAGACGCAACCGCCAATAATGGGCGAACCCACGCCACTCTTTGCCGAGCGCTACGAGATTGTGGCGCAGCAGGGCGAGCAGGTCGAGGCGATTGATCGCCAGCCGTGGAAGCGCTGCTGGGCGTGTGGGGCAACTTCGAACGAGGCTAGCGAGCTGTTCTGCACCGAGTGTGGCGCGAATCTGGAGGGCCGACGCTACCGCGGCCAGCTGCACGAAGGCGAGCCAATTGGCCTGGCGCTGGTGCCGGTGATCGCCAACCCGGCCATGCGCGATGCGCTGCCGCCGATCTGGGATCAGGTGATGCACGCAGATCAAACCCTGACGTTGATCGCCGACAGCGGGCGCGCGCCGGTCGTGCCGCCATTGGAAGAGATTCAGGCGCTGTATATCGGTCGCGGCTTGGCGCATTTGCTCACCCAGCTGCACGCCGCCGATCTGGCGCTTGGCGCGATCAATGTCAGCGATGTCGAGCTGACTGCCGCCGAGCAGCCGCGCCTGCGTGATGCGCCCAGCCTACATCGCATCGCAGCCGATACTGCTGCTGAGGCAAAGAGCGAGGATCTGCGCGCGCTGGCGAGCCTGCTCGAAGCGCTGACCGCCACGCCACGCACCACCCGCCGATTGACCGAGGAGCAGGCGACCGAGATTATCGAGCTGCCCGCGCTAGGCGACGTATTGCGCGAGCTGCGCACCGGCGCAATTGCCGACGCGAGCGTGCTGGCTGGTCGGCTGGATGATCTGATCGCCGAGCGCACCGAGCCAGCGCCTTTGTGGGTGCGAATCGGCGCGGCCTCGCACGCCGGAATGGTGCGCGAGCTTGATGAAGACAGCCTGCTGACACTCGACCTACGCACGGTGCAGAATTCAAATGGCCGCTCGTGGGGGTTGTTCATCGTGGCCGACGGCATGGGTGGCCACGCGGCGGGCGAAGTCGCCAGCGGCCTGGCCATTCGCGGTGCGACCGAGGTGGTATTGAGCGCCTACCTGACGCCGACGCTGGATGCCAACACGCCCTACGATGAGGCCGAGCTGAAGGAAATCGTTCGCAAGGCGATTTTGCAAGGCAACCAGTATGTGCTCAACGAGGCCCGCGCGCGCGGCAACGACATGGGCACCACGATCACGATGGCGCTAGTCGCTGGCGACCGGGCCGTGATTGGAAACGTTGGCGACAGTCGCACGTATATCTATCGTGATGGCAAGCTGCGGCGCATCAGCAAGGATCACTCGCTGGTGATGCGGCTGGTCGAGCTGGGGCAGATCACCGACGAGGAGGTCTACACGCACCCGCAGCGCAACGCGGTGCTGCGCTCGCTAGGCGACAAGCCGGAGGTCGAGATCGACATCTTTACCGAGCGCCTGCGTCCCGGCGATGCGCTGTTCCTGTGCTGCGACGGCCAATGGGAGATGACCCACGACCCGCAGATGACTGAGATTATCGCGGCCAATGACGACCCGCAGGCCGCCTGTGCCGCGCTGATCGCCGCCGGAAACGCGGCGGGCGGTGATGATAATATCACGTCGGTGCTGGTGAAGTTTGAGAAATACGGCGAGTAGCCAGAAGTCAGGAGTCAGGAGTCAGAATTCTCGTTGCAGCGCCTTGTTATGATCACTTCACGCTGCAGGATCGGTTTTCTGACTCCTGACTCCTGACTCCTGAATTCTAACAATGCTTTGCCCAACCTGCCAACACAATAACGTCGCGGGCACGCCATTCTGCGCGGAGTGCGGCACACGGCTCAACCACGCGCCGATCATGCCCAGCCCGGCCACCGGCACGCTGCCCCAGCAGACCGTGCTCCAAGATCGGTATGTCGTGATGCAGAAGCTCGGCCAGGGTGGCATGGGCGCGGTATATCGCGCCAGTGACCGGCGGCTGAGCACCGTGACATGGGCGATCAAAGAGATGAGCCAATCGGCGCTAAGTGGGCCGCTGGAGCGCGACCAAGCACGCGATGCCTTTCGTGGTGAAGCCGAGATGTTGGCCGCGCTTAATCACCCAAATCTGCCGCGCGTGACCGATCATTTCGAGCAGGATGGCAAAGCATATCTGGTGATGGAATATGTGCCGGGCGAAACGCTGCTGAGCTTTCTGATGCGCGAGGGGCTGCCACAGCCGCAGGCGCGTGTGTTCGAATGGACGCGCCAGCTGTGCGAGACGCTCGAATATCTGCACCGCCAGATTCCGCCGATCATCTTTCGCGATCTGAAGCCCGCGAATATTATGCTCACACCAAGCGGCCAGGTCAAGCTAATCGATTTTGGCATCGCGCGGCTGTTCAAGCCTGGGCAAGCCAGCGATACGCAGGCGTTCGGCACGATCGGCTACAGCTCGCCGGAGCAGTATGGCAAAGGGCAAACCGACGCGCGATCCGATGTGTATGCGCTGGGCGTGCTGCTGCACCAGCTGCTGACCGGCTACGACCCGACCAGCTCGCCGTTTCGCCTGCCGCCAGCCAGCCAGATCAACCCGAACCTGCCACAGCAGCTTTCCGATATGATCGCCGCCGCGACCGATAGCGATCCCGACCGACGCTTCGCGAGCATCGCAGCGTTTCACGCGGCGCTGTTCGGCATGCATGCACAGGCCGAGGCGCGGGTTGAATCGCAGCCGTTCCAGGCATCTCAGGCGGCCAATCAGAGCTATGCGCGCCCGAACTCCGTGCCGTTTATACAGCCTGACTCGCAACCGTTCGCAGCTAGTGCGGCAGCAGCGCAGACAACCGTGCTCGCCAATAGCAGCCGCTGGATTGGGATCGCCAGCGTGGCGCTGATGGGACTGGCGGCACTGCTCGTGCTGATTGCGGGCGCACAAGCCGGGAGCAACAGTTCGCTGGCTGGGTTCGGCTACCTACTGGCCTTTCTGCCGCTCATCAGCGGCCTGGTGGCGCTGATCATGGGCATCGTCGCGCTGGTACTTGCTAACACGGCCCATACCATCGATGGCCGGCGACACGCGATTCTCGGCATCGCGACCGGCGCAATGACGCTGCTGCTGTGCTGCGCAATCGGCCTGATGGCTGGATCGTTTGGTAGGATCGAACGGTGAAGGAGCTATTGTCTTTGTACTGGTCAAATACACAGTGTACCGTCGGCGCACCAATCCGCGCGCGGGTTTCTGATGCAGGGCTGCCATCTGGCACACAACTTGCGGGAGTATGGATTGGCAAGCTTTGATTGACCACGACAGTTTCACACTAACATTCCGTTTCACACTAACATTCCGTAAGAATTGACAGCGGCCAGCGCGCCGCAGGAGTATAAACATGTCGAATCCGGTTGTAGCTGATACGCTCACGCTCACATGCACCTGGGGCCGCGCGCCGCTACCCGCCAGCGCTGGCCCACAGGCGGCCTATCTGCTGATTGAAACGCTGGCAGCCGCGGCAGCCGTGACAGTGCCGCTAAACTTTTGCCTGGTGCTCGACCGCTCCGGCTCGATGCAGGGCGCGAAGCTGGCCGCAATGAAGGATGCCACCAAGCGCGTGATCGATACACTCACGCCGCAGGATGTCGTCGCGATTGTGCTGTTCGACGACACCGTGCAGGTGCTGGCGCCCGCCACGCTCGCCGCCGACAAGGACGCACTCAAGGCCGCGATTGACAGCATTGAGGAGGCTGGCGGCACCGCGCTTTCCGGCGGCATGCAGGCCGGCCAGGCCGAGCTGCGCAAATATGCCGCGCCGGAGCGCGTTTCGGCCATGCTGGTGCTGACCGACGGCCAAACCTGGGGCGATGAGGATAGCTGCCGCGCGATCGCCACGCAGCTTGGGCAGGCAGGCGCGCAGATTACCGCGCTGGGACTGGGTGCCGAGTGGAATGAGAAGCTGCTCGACGAACTGGCCGAGGCGACCGGCGGCGCATCCGATTATATCGCCGATCCGGCGCAGATCACCAGCTTCTTCCAGCGCGCCGTCCGCACCGCACAGGGCACCGTCGCTCAGGATGCGCGGCTGCTGCTGCGGCTGGCACGCGATGTCATGCCGCGCACGATCTACCGGACGATGCCGGTGATCGCGAACCTAGGCTACCAGCCAGCTGGACAGAATGACGTGGCGGTGCGGCTGGGCAACCTGGATTCTGGCGCACCAGCCAGCTTAGTGATCGATCTGATGGTGCCAGCGCGCGCGGCCGGCTCGTTTCGAATCGCGCAGGCCGAGCTGCATTATACGCCGCTGGGTGGCAGCGAGCAGGTGGTGAAGCAGGACGTGCTGCTGGAATTCACTAGCGACCCGAACGCCGCCACGTACGACCCACGCGTGATGAATCTGGTCGAGAAAGTGACCGCATTCAAGCTACAAACCCGCGCGCTCAGCGAGGCCGAGGCCGGCAACCTGACCGGTGCGACCCAAAAATTACGCGCTGCCGCGACCCGTCTGCTCGATCTGGGCGAGCTAGATCTGGCACAAAAGGCCCAGGCGCAGGCTGACCAATTCGAACAAGGCCAGGGCATGAGCGCCGAGAGCCAAAAAGAGCTACGCTACGCCACCCGCCGCCTGACGCAAAAGCTTGAAGAGTAGTTAAGAATTAAGATGCAAGAATTAAAAGTTCCAAGTTAACAGTGAAGAAGTACGCTATAATTCACACAGCTCATAACTTTGAACTTTTAACTCGTAATATTGGAGGAGTGACGATGAAGTGTCCAACGTGTGGGGCCGCGAACGAGGCTGGGAACCGATTCTGCGAACAGTGCGGCTCACGGATCGAGCCAAGTGGCGAGTTTCCGCAGGCGCAAGTCGCATTGGCAGCGCAGCCGACCGCCGCCGGGCCGACCTGCCCATCGTGCGGGGCGGCGGTACTGCCGGGCGAGGCGTTTTGCGACGAGTGTGGCGCATCGCTGAGCGCTGCCGCGCCCACAGTCATCCCCGGCGTCAGTAACGATGCGCCAACGATGCTCGCGCTGCCACCGCTCACTAATGCCGCCGCGCCAGCCGCTGGCGAGCCGACGGTACTTTGCGCAGCATGTGGCCAACCGAACCTCGCCACCGACCGCTTCTGCGATCACTGCGGCGCAGCGCTGGGCGCGCCGACATCTGGCGCACCCGCAGATGTCGACGTGCCAACCGTGCTACCGGATCCAGTTGAGCTGACGGTGACAAACGCCGCGACCGCCGAAGCATCGGCAAGCGATCTGGCGGCGGTCGCTGCGCCAGCCGAGATCGCCATGGCCGAGGCACCCACCGCTGAACAGCCAATGCTTTCCGCCGCTTCGCCCGCTGCCCAAGCTACATACGACGCTGAGCGACAGCGGCTTGAGGACGAGATCGCCCGCCAGCAGCAGGTGATCAGCCAGCTTGAGCCGGTGCAGCTCGCGCTGGGGGCCGCCACGCCCGCTGGTGTTGCCCAGAGCATCGAGCAGGCGCGTGACACCAAGGCCAAGGCCGAGGCTAATCTCGCCGCACTCGCGCCGCC
>Ga0123338_10005647_pt1 | contig 10657 bp, 10 predicted proteins | sample grotaG_FD_89793 | JGI IMG/M metagenome (GOLD analysis project Ga0123338, IMG submission 89793) | Glacier valley bacterial and archeal communities from Borup Fiord, Nunavut, Canada, to study Microbial Dark Matter (Phase II) -... | ecosystem: Environmental > Aquatic > Freshwater > Ice > Glacier ...
AGGCAGCGCCGGTGGAACACTCGCATCGGCAAACGTCAATGGAGGCCGCTCAGCTACGGAAGGCTCCTCAGTTGCATCTGCCACATCCCACCCCACAGCGTATCAGTTCAAAGTTATGCGTTCAAAGTTGAGAGTTGCAGAAGCTGCGTGGTAGCCGCATCGACGAACGTTGCGCTGCGATTCTTCACTTCGTTCAGAATGACGTTGTTTTTATAGCCTACTTCGTACACCCTAACTTTGAACTATTCCGTACGCTCTAAATCTTAACTTTGAACTCTCGACTTTAGACTATTCCTGAGCTGCCCACGGCAGTGCGGCCTTCTCGATATGCACGATGTCGCCCTCTTGCACACCAGCCGTAATGAGCGCATTGCTGATACCACTGGCTTGCATCACGCGCTGGATACGTATCAGCGACTCGGATTGCGCAAAGTTCGTCATCGAGATCAGGCGCTCGATCTTCTTGCCACGCACGCGCCAGCCTTTACCTTCCGGCTCAACCGTAAACAACCGCTCGTCGACTTCGGGCACCGGCCAGGTCAGCTCCTCCTCGCGCGTTTCGCGGTTCGGGCCAGGGATGTCCAGCAGGCGCACCGCGACATGCTGCATCAGCATGTCCACACCAGCGCGGGTAGCCGCCGAGATCTCGAATACCTCGGACGCAGGCAGCGTAATCGCAGCGCGCAGCCGCTCAAGGTTATCCTGCGCCTCGGGCAAATCGGTTTTGTTCAGCACAACGATTTGCGGGCGACGCGCCAGCTCAGGCTGATACTGCCGCAATTCTTCATTAATCTGCCGATAATCGTCGACTGGGTCGCGCCCATCGACGCCAGCGGCATCGACCAGATGCAGCAGCAACCGTGTGCGTTCGATATGCCGCAGAAAATCGAAGCCCAACCCAACGCCGCGATGCGCGCCCTCGATCAGGCCGGGGATATCGGCAACTACAAAGCTGTAATCGCCAACGCCCACCACACCCAGGTTTGGCTGGAGCGTCGTAAAGGGATATGCGCCAATCTTAGGCCGCGCAGCACTGATAATTGAGAGCAGAGTCGATTTACCAGCGTTTGGAAAGCCGACTAGGCCGACATCAGCCAGCAGCTTCAGCTCCAGGTCGATCTCATACGCCTCACCCGGCTGGCCCAGCTCGGCGATCCGCGGAACTTGGTGGGTCGAAGTGGCGAAATGAACATTGCCAAGACCACCCTTGCCACCGCGCGCGGCCAGCAACCGCATGCCAGGTGAGGCCAGATCCAGCTCGTAGGCTTCGCCCTCGATGGTGACGCGCGCAACCGTGCCGGGTGGCACGCGGATGATCAGATCGCCGCCATCGCGGCCATGCTTGCGCGAGCCACCGCCGTTGCCGCCACGCGTGGCCTTAAATTTGCGCTGATCGCGAAAGGGCAGTAACGTATTGAGATGCTGATCGGCCAGGATATAAATATGCCCGCCACGACCGCCATCGCCGCCGTCGGGGCCACCGCGCGGCACATGGGCCTCGCGCCGAAAGTTGGCCGACCCATCGCCGCCGTCGCCAGACTCAAGCGTTATCTCCGCACGATCAAAAAATTCACCAGCCATAATGTCTATTCTTTGTCCCGCTATGCATTACACAAAAAAGCGCCAGCGAAAGAGCGCGCGCGCCCCCGCTGGCACATATCTCGACATTCCAAGCCACAACAGACCAGCGCGGCTTCCGATGGGGGGGTGGAAGAAGCTCCGCACAACGGCTTGCTAAAAATGGCTCGTTCCACCCGACGACCTGCTAAATTTTCTCGACCTTGGTAACCGTGGTATCGGTGGTGGTCGTCTTAATTGGCTCATCCTCGTCCTTGACTGCCGTCTTGAAGGCTTTGATGCTGCCACCGAGCGCGCTTGCCACGCCCGAGATCCGGCTAGCACCGAACAACAAGACAACAATCACCAGGATGATCAATAGTTCTGGCACGCCAAGATTCATGATTGTGCTCCTGAGAAGCTTATGCTTCGCGGTTATGGCCCACATTTCGCAGGTGCATAGCCGTTGCGTAGCGCTATGCGTGTAAGCGTGTGGGAATAGTATATGACATCTATTATACCGCAGCCGTGAGCGCTGTCAATTGGAATAGGATGAGTATTAGCTTAGCGCAAGATAGCCAGCGATGCGCTCGCGCATCGCGGTCGCGCTTCCCAGCACCATCGCATCGCTGGCGGCGCGACGGTAGAACAGCTGCGGGCTAGCCTCAGCGGTAAAGCCAAAGCCGCCGTGGAGCTGAATTGCCTCGGCTGCCATCTCGCGATACATTTCAGCCGCCTGAGCCTTGGCAAACAGCGCGGCCTGGGCGAATTCCTGACTCTGATCGATCAGCCAGGCGGCGTGGTACGCCAGCAGACGCGCGCCATCGATGCGCGTCAGCAGGGCAGCCAGCCGAAAGTTCAGCGCCTGGAAGCGCAGTAGCGGCTGGCCGAATTGGCTGCGCTCGCGAGTATAGTTCAGTGTCAGATCGAACACGCGCTGCGCTGCGCCAACCATGCGCGCCGCCAGCAGCACCCGCGCGCGGTCGAGCGCCTGCTCCAGTAGCAGCCCTGCGTCGTCACTCAGCAGCTCATCTGCGTGCAGAACGACGCCATCAAACACCACGCGGAAAAACTGACCGCCACTGATCTCGCTACGCCGCTCGATTGTGACGCCGTCGCGACCGGCTGCGAGCAGGAACAGCGCCGTATGATCGGCCAGCTCAGTCGCCAGTAGCAGCGCATCGGCGTGGCGCGCGTATTCAACGAAGCACGCCTCACCGTGCAACCGCCAGTCTGCGCCATCGGGCACGGCTTGGAGCGCGGGCGCAGCCGGGTCGCTGGCACGATCATCGGCGAATGCAATAATCGCGTTGCCAGCAGCGATGCGTGGCAGCCAGGTCGCCTGCGTCAGTGAATCGCCAAGCCGCTCGATCAGATACGGTGTGACCACACATGTCCACAGAAATGGGCTGGGGTAGAGCGCGCCGCCGATCACCTCAGAAAGCAGCGCGGCCTCGACGAACGCGCCGCCAAGACCGCCGTGCGCCTCGGGGATCAGCAGGCCCAGCGCGCCGAGATCGGCCAAGCTGGCCCATAGCGCTGGGGAATGGCCTACGCCAGCCTCCAGCTCGCGCACCTGATCGAGCGAGCAATGCTCGGCAAAAAAGCGCGTGAAGGTCGATTGAAGCAAGGTCTGCTGTTCATCCAGGCGCATGTCCATAGCTTTTCGCGATCCTGCGTTGCGCCGATCAACGGCACTCCAAGCCGATCAGGCTTCTGCCGCCGGCCCTAATTGCGCTTGCCAAAGATGCGCAGCATGAACAGGAACAGGTTGATGAAATCTAGATACAGCATCAGCGAGCCAAGAATCGCGACCCGCCGCCCGCTAGTCTCATCGGTGGCTTGCGCGCTGAGTCGCTTAATCTTCTGGGTATCCCAGGCGATCAAGCCCACGAAGATCAGCACACCGGCGTAGGTGATGATCCAGTATAGCGCGGTGCTTTTGAGAAAGAAATTGACCAGCGAGGCCAGGATCAGGCCGATCAGGGCCATGAACAACAGGCTGCCTATTTTGGTCAGGTCGCGCTTGGTGGTGTAGCCATACAAGCTCATGACGCCAAATGTCGAGGCGGTGATGAAGAAGGTTGAAGCGATCGATGTGCGCGTATACACCAAAAAGATTGACGCCATTGTCAGGCCATTCAAGGCCGCGTAGGCGATAAACAGCCCGGTCGCCACGGATGGCGCAAGGCGCCCGATGCCCGCGCTCAGACCCAGCACCATGGCGATCTGGGCGATAAACAACACCCAGATGCCGAATGGGTTGCCGAAGATCAGCTGCAATAGCACCTGCGATTGGGCGGTGTAGGCCGCCACCGCGCCGGTAACAAGCAGTCCGGCGGTCATCCAGGCGTACACCTGGCTGATGATGCTGCTCTGGCGCAGCTGGGCTTCGGCGCTCACGATTGGAGTGGGCATATAGGACATGGCGTGGGCCTCCTTACAAGTGTTGGAATGACATTCTACCATGATACGACGCTGGCTGCGCCGAATGGATGCGAGGTGAATTCCATACGACTGCCATACCCGCGTGAGGCTACCGCCGCCGCGCTAGGTACAACGCCCGCAAGCGGCTACCCGATGTGTCAGCCTGCGCCACCTGCGCCGTGCGACAATCCGCCACATTCGATGCATCGAGCTGCCCGTCACTGCGCTTAGCGACGATCATTGCCTTCGGAATATTCGCCCAGTAGATCAGGCCGCCGGTCGTGCGGCCCTGGTTGCGCCGCAGCACCACGTAATCGATGCACCATGCCGTCGCTATATCGCGCTGCTGTGCGGCCTGATCGACGGGCAGCGCGCGCGCCGCAACCAGCCGATAGCCGCCGCACTCCGAGTCGCGCCCGACCGCGCAGTACTCCTGGCCGCTTTGAAGCACGAATTGCTCGATCTCTAGCGGCGCGGGCGCAATCCGTCGGCCGATCAGATCGTAGTACAGATAGATTGGCGTGAGCTGCCGCGCGGCCGGGTTGAGCAGTACGAAGGCCGCGCAGAGCAAACTGACGACAAGCAGCGTGATGCCTACGCGGCGAATGATCCAGCGCATTGATTTCTGCCCTCGAATGTGAGGCTCCAATCCCGGATGAGTACCCGCAATCTATCACTATCACGAGCGGGCAGGCACACGAGTTGCGCCGATTCGCTCAGAAGCCTTGTATATGTGCGATTACGCTGCCGCCTAACTAGTGACAGGCGGCTATCAGGATTTCTACTATGGCGAGATGCGACAGCATTTAATTAACGACTCATACTATACGATACCGAAAATATCCTTATTGTACAACAGCCCTGCTTACCGCCCAACCCCCAGCGCGCGCTGCGCGATTAGGTACAGCATAATCTCGCTCGTCCCAGCGGCAATGCCCCAGGCGGGAGCCCAGCGATGCGCCGCCTCAAGCTGGCCCACCACGGGCGCTTCCGCGTCGAAGCGGTCAAGCGTGCCGACCAAGCCCATAATCTCGCCAGCGACATGCGTGAGGCGCTTGCATAGCTCACCAGCGTACCACTTCGACATTGCGGCGCGCACGTCATCGACGTGGCCGCGCGATTGGAGTGCGACGACCCGCCATGCCAGCAGCCGCGCGGTCGCAACTTCGGCGGCCAGCGTTGCGACGCGCTGGCGCACAATTGCGTCGCTGCCCTGGCCGCTTGAGCGAATCTGCACGAGCAGCAGATCGAGCCAGCGCGCGGCCTCGGCTGCGATCGCCAGGCCGTTGCGCTCGACCGCCAACGCCTGATTCAGCAGCGCCCAGCCGCCATTCAGCTCGCCGACGATATTCTCACGCGGCACGCGCAGGCCATCTAGCACGACTTCGTTGAAATGCTCGTCGGCCATTGTCCACATGGAGTTGATTTGCACACGCGGATCGCGCATTGGCACCAGGAAAAGCGTGATGCCCTGGTAGCGTGATGCCGTCGGGTCGGTGCGTGCGGCGAGCAGGCCGTAGCTGGCTAGCTGGCCGACCGAGTTGAAAATCTTCGCGCCAGTGATCACGAAATCGTCGCCATCGGCCACCGCATGAGTGCGGAGCGCGGCCAAGTCGGAACCAGCATCGGGTTCGGTGTAGAGGATGTTGCAAATCAACTCGCCGCGCGCGATCGGCGGCAGGAACATGCGCCGCTGCGCCGCGCTGCCAGCCAGCAACAAAAACGCTCCAAAAATGCTGATCGTCAGGCCATATACCAGTAGCGGCACGCCAGCGCGCGCGGCCTCTTCGATAAAGATGCCCGCCTCGATCTCGCTCTTGCCGCCGCCGCCGTACTCGGTCGGCCAGTGGATCGCCAGCCAGCCGTGTGTGGCGAACATGCCGTGCAGCTCGGGCGAGTGCTGGGTGGCGCGCGGCGGCAGGGCGCGCAGCTCGGCCAGCATGCCCTGGATGGTCGCGCCATTCAAGAACGCACGCAGCTCATCGCGCAACGCAACCTGTTCAGCTGTAAAACCAAAGTCCATCTGGCCTCAAAACATCACTGTTCAGGATGCCCTACATCGGACGTGGACGAACACAGACGAACAGTGTAGTCAGCCATTCAGCGGCTCAGCGGTTGCATAAAACACAGCCCGCGGATCGACAGATGTCGACCCGCTGGCTGTTTCGTAGCGATTATTTGGGAGCGCTACTTGGTTTCGCGATAGGCCACATGTTTCCGCACGGTCGGATCGTAGCGGCGCAGTTCGAGCCGGTTCGGGTCGTTCTTACGATTCTTTAGCGTGGTGTAGGTGTGGCCGCTCTCGGTGCTGCGCAGCTTGATAACGATGCGGTTACCCTTTTTACTTGCCATGATGCCTTCCTTATAAAGCTGATTGACGGCGTAGTCGCCGATGTATATCCATATACAAACTAGCGCTTATTGTAGCAGCAAACCCGCGAAAAGACAAGCGCCGCACAATATGATGAGACAAATCACCACAGAAAGATGGGAAAAACACTGAGACAAGCGCTATTCGTAATGCGTTTGGCAGCACACTGACGCATTCTTCGCCCCAGGAGCGCATAGTTGAGCAGATTATGAGCAGGAAAGCGTAGACACCAGAAGTATATATATGGTAAAAATATAGTTAAGAAATGTACGAATGACGGGTTGGGACGCTGGTGGGGATGTTTGATAGGAGCAATTGTTATGCCACATGTACTCGTTGCCGATGGTGATGGACCCAGCCTTCAGAATGTCGTATCACTGCTTGAGCGCGCGCGCTACCAAGTCAGCCGCGCCAACGATGGCAAGAGCGCGATCAAGGTTGTGACCAGCCAAACACCCGACCTGGTGCTGATGGAAGTGTTGCTGCCCGATCAGGAAGGCTTCGAAGTCTGCCGCCGTATCCGGCGCACCTCAGACGTACCAATCGTTTTTCTCAGCACCAAAGCGCGCGCGGAAGATCGAGTGCTAGGCCTCAAAATGGGCGCGGATGACTACCTGGCCAAGCCCTGCGCGCCGGCCGAGCTGCTGGCCCGCGTCGGCGCGGTACTGCGCCGTGCCGAGCGCGCCCGCCGCCCACCGACCACGACGCTGAACCAGGGCGCATGGTCGCTCGACCCGCTTAAGCAGGTCTGCCAGATCGACGCGGGCAAGCAGGTTGATCTGACGCCACGCGAGGTTCACCTGCTTGCATTTCTGATGAAGCGCGGCGGTCGTGTCTGCACCACCAACCAGATCATCCGGCACGTCTGGGGCTTCGCCGGGCAGCAAGCACGTAGCATTGTGGCAACCTCGGTCTGGCGGCTGCGCGCCAAGCTGGAAAACGACCCGCAGAACCCGCGCCACCTGCTGACGATCCGCAATATCGGGTACAAGTTCGACGCGCTGGCGTAGGGTTAGGGGTCAGGAGTCGCGTGCAGAGACTGCCAACTGCAACCAGAGTAAACAAGCGCGGCGGTCATCGAAAGGTGGCCGCTGCGCTATTTGCGGGCCATGTTTCGCGTAATCGGCAGTATTCACGAAATGGGGTGCCGACGAACGCCGACAAAGATTTCTGACGGCTGCGTTCGTTGGCGTTTCTGTGGTGGTCAACCGCATGCTGCACATCCGCCGCGCGGGGCTTCAGCCGCCGCGCTCATCCGCAACGCCCGCTGAAGCGGGCTGGACATGGGCAGAGTCTAGCTGCCCAATACAGTTCGTTGGCATTTCGTTACCCAAACAGTGAATATGGGCGTCCCAGCCAATATTTCGGCACGCGACATGTGGTATAGTTTAGAAAAGCTTTCAAAATCGCTAGACAGTTCAGTCAGCGGCAGAGCCAGTGACAAGATCACAAGCTGCTTAATCACGCTTCTCAATTCTCAATTTCGAGGAACACCATGATCGCAGAATCAGAGATCGGCACGGCCCGAGTTCCATTCGCCGGCGCCGACATTCCGAGCGAAGCGGTGATCAGCACCTGTGTCCACTGCGGCCTATGCCTGTCGGCCTGCCCGACCTATCGCGAGACTGGGCTGGAGATGTTTTCGCCACGCGGGCGGATCTATCTTATGAAGGCGGTCGCGGATGGGCGAATTGGGCTGGAGAGCGATGTTTTCCAGGAGCAAATGAGCGCCTGCCTGAACTGCCGCGCCTGCGAGGCGGTTTGCCCAAGCGGCGTGGAGTACGGCCAGATTTTGGAAGCATCGCGCACGCAGATCGAGCAGGCGCGCGCGGATGGCCGGCTGCCGCCGCACCCCTGGCTGGTCAGGCTCATGCGCGGTGGCGCGTTCGGGCTGATGTTCAAGCACCTGAAGCTATTCCGGCTGTTTTCGCGGCTCATGTGGCTATACCAGCGCAGCGGTGCCCAGGCGATCGCACGCAGCGGCATCCTTAAGCTGCTCAAGCTCGATGAAACCGAGACGCTACTACCGCCGATCAGCGACCGCTTTGTGGTGCCGCAGGGTCAAATCTATCCTGCTGAAGGCGACTCGGCGCGGTATCATGTCGCATTGCTGGCTGGCTGCATTATGTCAACAGCATTTGCGAATGTGCATGCGGCGACTATTCGTGTGCTGCAAAAGAACGGCTGTGAGGTGCTGCTACCGCCTGATCAAGGCTGCTGTGGCGCGCTCCACGTTCACGGCGGCGATATGGATGGCGGGCGCGAGCTGGCGCGGCGCAATATCGCGGCGTTCGAGGGACTAGGATTGGATGCGATTATCGTCAACGCGGCTGGCTGCGGCTCGACAATGAAGGAATACGGCCACCTGCTGCACGACGACCCAGCCTGGGCCGAGCGCGCCAACGCCTTCGCCGCTAAGGTCAAGGATGTGTCCGAGTTTCTAGGCCGAATCGAGCTGAACACACGCGATCTCAAGCCCGTACACGCAACCGTGACCTACCAAGAGCCGTGCCACCTAGCGCATGCCCAGCGGATCAGCGCACAGCCGCGCGCATTGCTGCGGGCGATTCCTGGCCTTCTACTCAAGGAAATGCACGAGTCATCGCTGTGCTGCGGCTCGGCTGGAATCTACAACATCACCGAGCCGGAGATGGCCGCGCGACTAGGCAATCGTAAGCTCGACAACGCCGAGGCCACTAGCGCCGACATTATCGTCACCGCGAACCCTGGCTGCCACCTCCAGTTGGCTGGCGGGCTGCGTCGTCGCGGTAGCGCTATGCGTGTGCTTCACATTATCGAAGTGCTGGATCAGGCGTATACGGGCGAGTCCAAAGTTCAAAGGTGAGCGTTGAGAGTGCGTCACTCGTCACTAGAGAAGCGATTGTGCCGATGTTGAACACGCGCAGGCCGACCAAAGCCGAGCTGCTAGCGGCGAATGACAAAAGTATCCCCGATGTGATCGCGCCCGATCTGCGGGTGCTGTTCTGCGGCATCAACCCAGGGCTATACTCAGGCGCGACCGGCCACCACTTTGCGCGACCGGGCAATCGCTTCTGGCCGGCGCTGTACGCGGGCGGCTTCACCGAGCGCCTGCTAGCGCCGTATGAAGAGCAGCAACTGCTGCTGCGCGGCTATGGCATAACCAATGTCGTCAATCGCACCACGGCTACGGCGGCTGAACTTTCGGCACCCGAGCTGGTGGCGGGCGGGCAACGCCTGCTGGCAACCGCGCAGCGCTATCGCCCACGCTGTATCGCGGTGCTGGGAGTCACGGCATACCGCGCTGCATTCGGGCGACCGAAAGCTGGCTTTGGGCGGCAGGATGAACCGATTGCCGAGGCGATTGTGTGGGTGCTGCCGAACCCAAGCGGCCTCAATGCCCACTACACACCAAAGGATCTGGCGCGTGTCTTCGGTGAGCTGCGCGCGGCGGTTGAAGCGCGGACTACGGACTGAAGACTCTGTAAAGTAAGTCTTTGCTGTTTATCTGGCCTTCGCCACCGAATGAACTCGGTGCCTGATACGCACAAACGCGCTGAAGCAGGTTAGCCAATCAATATAAAAAACTTAATTAACAAATTATTGGGTATATTGTTCATCCGCGTCCAGTTATTCATAGCTATACCCAGGCCGAGCTTGCATCCCCTTCCACCCTCAGTTACAATGCGCCCCGATATGACATTGCAGATAGCGCTTCTCAATCTGCAATCTGCAACCTGCAATTCCACTGAGAGGACGCGCATTGCCGCATACGATCTTAATGATCGCGCCGACCAGCTTCTTCGCTGATTACGGGAACCACATCCGAATCTGGCAGGAGGCTAAGGCGCTCCAGAGCATCGGCCACCGCGTGGTGATCACCACCTACCACAACGGCGATGATATGCCGGGGATCGAGATTCATCGCTCGTGGGATGTGCCCTGGATCAAACGCGCCATGGTCGGTTCGTCGCGGCATAAAATCTACCTCGACGCGGCGCTATCGTATCGCGCGCTGGCGGTGGGGCTACGGCTGCGACCGACGATCATTCACGCGCACATCCATGAGGGCGCGCTGATCGGCGCGGCGCTCAGGCGCGTGCTGCGCGTGCCGCTGATCTTCGATTACCAAGGCAGCCTGACTTCGGAAATGATCGATCACCACTTTCTCAGCGGAACCAACAGTCGGCTGTATCGACCGCTGCGACGCCTGGAACACTGGATCGATCACCAGGCCGACGCGCTGATCACGTCCAGCCACAACGCCGCCGAGATGTTAGGCGATACTGGGTTCCCGGCTGATCGGCTGCACACCGTGATCGA
>Ga0123338_10005648_pt1 | contig 10657 bp, 4 predicted proteins | sample grotaG_FD_89793 | JGI IMG/M metagenome (GOLD analysis project Ga0123338, IMG submission 89793) | Glacier valley bacterial and archeal communities from Borup Fiord, Nunavut, Canada, to study Microbial Dark Matter (Phase II) -... | ecosystem: Environmental > Aquatic > Freshwater > Ice > Glacier ...
GGCTTTGCGAAATATACGCCTCGCGCAGCAATCCGGCGATGCGCGCGGCATATTGCGGATCGGTCGCGCTATAGCCGATTTCGAGGATGCCACTGCCACCGACGGTTTCGGCAAAAGTATTGTCCGCAATGCGCGCTGCCGCCCAGCGCCGCAGATCGCCGGTGCCGCCGGTTTCGGTTTGCCACGCGGTCGTGACGCTGGGGTCATTCATCCAGCCGAGCTTGTCGACGACTTGCCCGGTCACGTCATATTCGCTGATGAGCCGGATCTGCGTGCCGATATACGGCCCGACGGTGTTGTTGTTGACCGAGATAAACTGATTGGGATCGGCGTTGAACAGATCGAGCAGCACGCGCGCCCGTGCCGTATACCGCTCGGGCAGCTTGTTCGCCGATACGAGAGCAACGATGACGCAAGTCGCCATCATGCCCAAGATCGTCAGCCGCCACGCGACCATGATCCGCCAGAATTGCAGCACCGTCATTGCAGCGTTTCACCCCGATGCGCCGCTGTCAGGAAAAAGACGTTATTGCTGTCGAGACGGCCGGAAAGCAGCTTGTTGCCATCGAAAACGTGCGGCGCATAGCCCAATGGTTCCAACAGGTCGGCGATTGCCGGCGTCGCGCCTTCGAGCAAAATCGCCGGATGCGTCAGTGCAATGGTGTGCATGCCGCCCCGCAGCACGATTTCCTCGGCCCCCTGGATGTCGAGCTTGATGATCGCTGGTTCGAGTTCGAACGAGTCGAGCGTCCGCACGTCCACCGTCATTTCGAGACAGTGGAGTAGCGACGGGTCATAGCCGCTGATGCGGTCGGCGTTGAGCCAGTTCATCGCCTCGTCGCGGTCGAGCGAAGCCAGCCCGTCGAAGATCAGCTTGCGGTAGCGTGGCAGGTACAGTGTCATCGACCCGGCGCGATCAGATAGGCCGACAGCTTCGATGCGGACGTGCGGATCGCCTGCAAATTCCGCCTGCAGCCGCGCCGCGAGCCGGGCATTGGGCTCGAACGAAACGATACGCACATCCGGCCACATGACGCGAAACGAATCGATCGATTGGCCACGGTTGGCGCCGATGTCGAGCACGACGCCGTCACCGAGTCGAAGTTTACCAAAAGCGCGCCAATCGCGATCATGGACCGAATGCAGCCGCCGCCGTAACCAGCGTTCCCACTCAAACCGGGCATCCTGAAGCACCGGGAAATAGGATTGCAGCTTTCTAGCCAGTGCGCGCATCGCTTAATCTCCGGCGGACGGCAAATGGCACTGCCGCAGGCTGCGGCACGGTCGTGGCAGCAGCGGCAGAACGCGCCAGCAGCGCGAGCACCATCGCCACACCGAGATAGGCGAGCGTATAATTATAGTCTTCGGCGAGCACGCCCTTGATGACGACATAGCTGAGCAGCATCAGCCCCGCCGGGCCGGCAAGCTCGATCTCGCGTTCATTGGCGCGGAAATAGAGCCGCAGGCCAAGCCACGCCGCCCACAGGAACATCGCGTAGATCGCCAGTGCGCCGATCACGCCGAACTCGAGCGTCGTTTTGAGATATTGGCTATCGATCGTCAGCTGCCCGCCGGGGCTGGTATAGCCAAGGATATACCCCGCCGAGCCTGCACCATAGCCGAGTGGGTTGGCGAGGATCTTGGGGATGCCCATCGCCACCTGCTCGTAGCGCGCGTCGTTGCTTGCGGTATAGCCCTCCGAACCCATGATCGCGACATGGACCCGGTGGCTGGCAAACATCAGCGTCAGGCCCATCGCTGCCACGACCGGGAAACCGGCGACAACGGCGGTCGACAGGAAACCGGGATTGCGGCTGCGGCGGCGCAGGCCCCAGATCAGCGCATAGCCGACATGCGCCACGATGAAGCCGATCTTGCCGAGGCGCGAGTCGGTATACAGGATACAGAGCGCAATCGGCACCCAGCCGAGCATCATGCCGAACCGCAGCCAGCGCGACTTCCCCGTCACCAGCCAGTGCAGCAGGAACGGCAGCGCAAGCGACAGGAATTCGGCAAACAGCAAGGAGACGGTAAAGGTGCTGTGCACCCGGTAACCGCCGAAGAAATCACGCGCCTGTCCGCTCATCACGATATCGAGCAGCCGGTCGTTGTCGACCTTCAGGAACGACGGGATATGCCCCGCCCAGATCAGCCGTTCCTGATAATGTTCAAGGACGCCGAACAACGACAGGAAGATCGCCAGCCCGACGAACAGCGCGGCGAAGCGCGTGGCGCGGCCCGGCGTCACGAACAGGAAACAGCCGATAAAGAACAGCGCCGTCCAGTACATCTGGTTGTTGGCAAAGTGCGTCAGCACGGCAAACGGCGTCGACGACAACAGCAGCGGCACCGCCTGCGCGCCGAGCTGGACCAGAAACAGCGTCCACACCGTTTTCGACGCCTGTGCCGTGACGAACATCTGTCGCCGGAACACGCTTGAGGTCGCAAGGCTGTATAGCGCGATGACCATCAGGACGAGCAGCGCGATCCGCCCGGCGCTGAACCACGGCAGGCCCGGCAACGCGATGGCGATATACGATGGCCACAAGTAATAAAGCGCGACGAACCAGCTGAACGATTGCTCCAGCCCGCGTTCGGGGAAGGTCGCACGGTCGGGAAGCATCCACAGGATCAGCAGCAGCAGCACGATGATCGGGATCATCGGCAGCACGACCAGCTGCGGCGGCAGGTATGCCATCGCCACACCGTATAGCGCGGCAAGCATCAGCAGCATGATCTGGCGGCGACCACGCCGGAAAAACGACGGCGTGTCGGCCGCAGCAGCAGCATAAAGTGGCAGCGTCATCCGGTCAGCGCGCATTGGTTTCCTTCGTCGCTGCCGCGATTTCGCTGATTTCCTAGCATCAGAGCCGATGCAAACAAAGCCAACACTGCTGCTGGTTCGCTTACGCAAGCGAAACAACCGCCGCAGTGAGCGGCGACCCCTTGCATACTATAGGGTTAGCGAAATGTTAACTATCATTCGCCCGGCGTTCACCGCTGGCTGGCGCTCTCCACGACGTTCCAGCCGCGTACCGCAACTTTCGGCACGCCAATTGGCGCTGAGCCGCGATAGCGGATGCGGATCGTCCGCGTTTCACCGGGCAGCAAAGCGATGTAATTATCGCTGTAGAACACCGGCAGGATGCGGCCGCCATGGCCATCGGTCAATGTCAGCTTGACGTTGAGCGCCGGGGTAGCGCTGGGGTTGGTGACCGTAGCGAGGACGCTGCGCTCATCGCCCTCGGCTTCCGGTTTGGCCAGCATAACCTTGACCGGCACCCGCGCGAGATCTCCCAGCGCGCGATACGCGGCCGCGTCACGACCGCGCCAATAGAAGTTATCGGCCACCACTGCACCGCTGGCATCGGTCAGTTTGAGGCTGACCAGCACCATCGGATGCTCGACAAACAATCGGTCGAGCGGCACCGCAGCCAGCGCAACGGTGGCATTTGCCGCCGCATCGACCGGATCGGAACGCGTAAAAAGCGTTTGGTTATCGAGGCTTATCACACTGACCTGCGCGTGCAGCGCCGTGGCAGCGGCTTGCGTGGTGTTCACGACGACAAGCTCGTTGCCGGGCAGGTTCAGCTGAATGTGCAGCGGCTCGGCCGCCTTCTTCGCCCCATAATATGCCGCGTGGGTGTCATAGTCCGAGCTATACAATTGCCAGCTGTTCGACGGCCATGACGGGTGCGTCATCCAAAGCAGCCGCCCGCTGTTCTTGCTCCACAGATGCCCGAGAAACCCCTCGTAGATCGCCTTATAGGTCTCGAGGTTCATCATCTGCGCCTTGCGCTCGAAATCGGCGAGGCTGGTGGCGGGCCCGAACATGGTCGCCAGCGCCGCCATGAACGTCGCGGTGTCGCCGTTCCCCGAAAAATGCCAGTCATGATACGCCAGCGTGTCCGACAGCGGCCAGCGGTCGGGGTCCGGCACCGACGCCTCGATCGCTTCCAGCGTGGCAAGCGACGGCGATCCGGTTTCGACCGAAAATCCAGACGCGAGATCGGTGAAATAGCCCGCCGGCGGCCGGTAGTTATATGGCCCCGACCCTTGCAGGTTCACGACGTTCGAGCTGCCAGTGTACCAGCGCGTGCCGTCCAGCTCGGCGATCGCATCGTCCAGCCCCTCGTTGAGCAGCGGATACGGCACGCCCTCGTTGCGCCCGAACCAGACGACGATCGACGGATGGTTGCGGTAGCGTTTGACGGTGTCGCGCACGTTCGCAAGGAACAACGCGGGGTCCTGCGGCTCGACCTGGAAATCCTGCGTCGACTGCCAGAAATCGTTGAGGATCATCATGCCGTTCTCGTCGGCAAGATCGTAGAATTCGGGTTCGGTATTATTCCCCATCCAGTTGCGCACGATGTTCATGTGCGCCTCGCGCTCGAGCCGGAAATACGGCGCGAGCCGGTCCCTGCTGCTGCGCTTCATCGCGTCGTCCATGCCCCAGCTGCCGCCGCGTGCAGCGATCCGCACGCCGTTGACGCGCAAAGTCAGGTGCGGCAGCGGCGAAGTCGCGGGCACATCGCGCACCGCGGGCGACGCCTCGCCAGCCCGCGTCAGGCTCTCGACCCAGCCGCCCGGCGTCGCCTTGATCGCGACATGGCGCACATCGATCAGCCGCTCGCCGCGTAACGCGCCGTCGGTGGTGTGGACGTCAACCCGGCGCAACTTGCCCGCCGAGTCCATCAGCGACAATTCATAGCTGACCTCGCGGATTCCAAAGCGCAGCCGCCGCGGGTCGGACTCGCCGCCGCCATCGCTCGCTGTCACCGTCAGCACGTGCAGCGCCGGCTCGCCATAGCCGTTGGGCCACCACAGTCGCGGGTGTGGCACGCGCAGCGCGGGATCGGACGCGGGCGCAAAGCGCACCGCCGTCTCGCCGGGCGCAACATCAAGCGTGCGGCTCACCGCAATGTCGTCGAACGCTGCCGTCACCGTCACGCGCCGCGGCGTGCTCGCGTCGTTGACGACCGGCACGGTGATGTAAATGTCGGCGCTGTCGGTGCGCGGCAACGGGAGGTCGGTGATGACCTGGGGGTCGAGCACGCGGACGGGTCCGGTCGCTTCGAGCACCACGCCCTGCCACAGCCCGGTATTGCGGTCACGGATACCGGGGATCCAGTCCCAGCCTTCGGTTGCAACGAACGTCGGCCCGTCGATTGCCAGCTGTCCGCCGTTTTCGCCCACACCGGCGGCGATCGATTGCTCGTGCGGGATGCCCGGATGCGGCGGCGGGCTGACGCGTACTGCAACGACGTTGTTGCCAACGACGGGTGCGAAGGCGAACTCGCCCCGTGTGAACGCGCCGCGCATTTGCCCGACGCGCGCGCCGTTGACCCAGACGTCGGCGGCATAGTTCACCCCGTCGAACCGCAGCCGCAGCGTCTTGCCCGCAGCAGCTGCCGGGACGTTGAATTCGGCGCGGTACCAATAATCCTGCCGCGCCAGCTTTTCGGGGATCGCGAGATTGTTAAGACCATAATAGGGGTCTGGGTAGAGCCCCCGATCGACCAGTGTCGTCAGCACCGTCCCCGGCACGGTCGCAGCATACCAATGCGCGGTGTCGACCCCCGGTCGAGACAGCACCTCGCCGTCGCTGTTCAACGCGGGCGCATCGATCATCCGCCAGCCGTTGACCTGCCATCGGCCCGCTTCGATCGGAGCAAGCGCCGCCGTTGGCACCAACGGCAGCGCGACCGGCTTGCTGACCATGCCTTTCCCATGCGGCAGCGTCCACGGATCCTGTTGCTGAAACAGCCCGATATTGGCGCGTTTCTGCCATTCCCAGCCGACGCCGACGTCGAGCATCTGGACGAGATCGAACGCGGGACGGGACTTGGCATGGGAGGCGATTTCAGCCGCGGTCAGCGCGATGCCGTCGATCGTGGCATCGACCAGCGCGCCACCGAAATGCGGCTGCCCGGTCCGGGCCGGCGCAACGGTGATGGCGCGATCGACCGCGACCGCGACCGCTGGCCCGCTGGCAACCTGCCGCCCATCGACGAACAGCCGAACCACCTGCGCGTCCGCGACGGCGGCGATGTGTGTCCAGCGTCCCGCGCGGACGACCGCCTGCGACACAAGCTGCGAGGTCCCGACCGCCAGCGTCAGCCTGCCATCGGTTAGTCCAATGCTCCGCGCCGTCGTGTCACCAAGCGCCAGCAACGGTACAAAGCCCGGCTGCGTTGCCGTCGGGCGCACCCACAGGCTGAAGCTATAGGCAGCCCCAGCCAGCTGGATCGGATCATGCTCGGCAAGCTGGCGCTCGATCCCGATGCCGCCGTTCAGGAAGCGCGCATTATACGGGCCGCCATTCATCGGACGCGGCGACGCCGTCGCTGCCACCGAACCCATTGTCATCATTAATAACAACAGTTTGCGTGGCACCATGCCAATTCTCCCCAAAAGGCCTGCGCTTGTTTCGCGCCGGTTCTTGACAACCTTATCAAAACGTCAAACTCGCGCTATCAGGAAATCCAATCATAATTTAGTAATGTCATGAACAGGTCAGTGTCTGATCGGCAGTGGTCCCGAGCGCCACGCGTGCGAGGCTGTAGGATAGGCTGCCCTGGGTCGAGAGGCGGAACGGCGCGTCGATCTTTGTCATGTCGGCACCAGCTGCGGCGAAGCATTTGAGTGGAATGCCGACGGTGCGCCACTGCCCGACCGGTAATGTTCCAAGCTGCGGCGCGGCAACCACGGCACCGCAGCCGGTGCCGCAACGGACGCCAATCGCCATGGGCGCTGCGGCGCGTGCATCGATGCGGATGGTCATCAACAGCATGACATCGCCGTTGGTCTCACGCGCCAGATCGACGGGTGCCTGCGTGACGAGTTCGACAACCGCGGTGCCACCGCCGGCGATCGAAAACTTGCGCGCGCCTTCTTGAACTTGCTGGTCGGTCGCGGTGACCGTGCCGCGTCCGCCGAGCACCGACGCCGGTAGGGTCGTAATGCGGGTTTCGTCGCCAGCATCACCGGCAACAATCAACGACCACGATGGACTGGGAAGTCCCTTGTCGAAATAAATTCCGGTCGTTCCGGTGTCGGCAACGCCGGCGCTTTCGGGGAGCGGTATCCAGTGTGCCCGTTTCGATTCCAGCGATCTGCCAAAACCACGCGCGAACAGCACCGGGCCGTCGTGCCGCGCAGTGACGGGCCAGGCTGCGGGCAGCCGCCCGGTAAAATCGGGCTGCGCCACCCCGGCGGGATGCTGCACAAGGACATCGGCGATCCCCTCGCCCTCGGAACCCGGCAACCACGCGACGACGAATGCGTCAGCGGCGTTGAGCGCCGGGTTCACATACAGCGGCCGGCCGGTCACCATCAGCGCGACGACAGGGATGCCCTGCGCCTTCAGCCGCTGCATCGTGACCCATGGCTGCCGAAGTTCGGTCCGCAACTGTAGCGTCTTTAGGTCGCCCTGAAACTCGGCATAGGGCGTCTCGCCGAAAACCACGATCGCCACGTCGGGCCTGTCGACGAAGCTGCCATCGGGCGACAGCGTCGCATGACCGCCACTCTGGGTTACCGCGTCAGCCACACCGCGCCAGATCGAAGTGGCACCGGGAAATTGCGCATTGGTCATCCCAGTGCCCTGCCAGCTGATCGTCCAGCCGCCGGATTGACGCCCGATGTCATCGGCGCCGTCGCCCGCGACGAGTACGCGCGCGCCCCGCCGGATCGGCAATACACCGCCGTTATCCTTGAGCAACACTAGCGACTTGCGAACTGCTTCGCGCGCGACGGCGCGGTGATCGGCACTGCCGAGCAATCCGAACTGCCCCGAGTAGGCACGCTTCGACGGCGGTCCGGCGTCGAACAACCCCAGCCGGAATTTGGTGCGAAGGATACGTGCCACGGCGTCGTTCAACCGCGCCATCGGCACCTCGCCCGCGCGAACCTGCGCAACGAGGCTGACATACAGCGGCTTCCAGCTGTCGGGCGCCATATACATATCGATGCCAGCGTTGATCGCACGCGCGCAGCTGGCATTGCTGCACCCTGCAACTTGCCCGTGCGCATTCCAGTCGGTGACGACAAAACCACCGAAGTCCATCCGGCGCTTCAGCACATCGGTGACGAGGCCGTAGTTGCCGGCGATCTTGGTCCCCTGCCAGCTCGAGAAGCTCGTCATGATCGTCGCGACACCGGCATCGATCGCCGGAACATAGGGCGCGCCGTGCACGGTCCGCAGCGTCGTTTCGTCGATTTTGGCATCGCCTTGGTCACGACCCTCGTCGGTGCCGCCGTCGGCGATGAAATGCTTGGTACTGGCAAGGACATGTGGTCCAGCGAGGATCGGGCCGTCGTTCGGATCGCCCTGCAGACCGCGGATCATCCGCCCGGCATAGCTGGCGACGAGCGCGGGGTCGGAAGAATAGCCCTCATAGGCACGGCCCCAGCGATAGTCCTGGGGCACGGTCAACGTCGGTGCGAACGTCCATTCCATGCCGGTGGTCCGCACCTCGACGGCAGTCACCGCGCCGATTCGTTCGATCAGATCCGGATCGTGCGCCGCGCCCAATCCGATATTGTGAGGGAATAGCGTCGCCCCGATGATGTTGCTGTGGCCGTGGACGGCGTCGATGCCCCAGATCACGGGAATGCCGACGCCGCCTGCGCTGGTGTCGATCGATGCGGCATAGAACGCATCCGCGAGCGCCAGCCATTTCGCCGGCGGCGCGAGATCATCGCCATCGGGTCCCGAGCTGCCACCATTGAGGACCGATCCGAGGTGATATTGGCGAACGTCCTCGGGGGTAACGCTGGCGATATCGGCCTGAATGACCTGACCGACCTTTTCCTCGATCGTCATCCGCGCCAGCAGCGCCGCGATTCGCGCCTCGGTCGCGGGCAACTCGCGGACCGGCCAGTGCGCGCGCGGCCATTGCGCGGGATGCACTGCAGGCTCGGCGAATTTCTGCGTCGCTGCGCCGATCGGCGCGGCAATCAACAGCGCGGCAACAGCGGCGGCGACACGGCCATGGTGACGAATCAAGCTGCTCTCCCCAACGTCCGCGATCGTGCCTGCCGACGCCGGCGCGCATCGTCGCGGTGAGTTACGCAATCATTTTCGATAAATTGCTTGACAGCGTTGACAACAATTGAGCCTTATCGTCAAGCGAGGTTCACACCCCGGAGTGTCGGGGAATGCGTTCGGCAAAAAACAGGCGGGACAATCCGCCAGAAATTGGGGAGATCTGTATGACCAACCGACATCTGCGTTCACGCGCGGCCTTGTTTACGGCAGCATCGACGCTGGCATTATGCGTGGCCAGCGGGGCGATTGCCGCCGCCGCGCCCGCCGCTCCGCCCGCCGAAGCCACGTCGGCAGACGAGATCGTCGTCACCGGGTACAGCGCGTCGCTGCAGTCGGCGCTCAATGCCAAGCGGCTTTCGAACCTGCCGATCGAGTCGATCGCTCCCGAAGACATCGGCAAGATGCCCGACCAGAATGTCGCCGAATCGCTGCAGCGCCTTCCCGGCGTGCAGATCAACCGGTCGGGCGGCCAGGGCACCGCGGTGCTGATCGATGGCCTTCGGCAAAATCTGACGACGCTGAACGGCGACATCTTCCTGACCGGCAAGGAGTTCTACGTTTCGGGCGAAGCGGCCGGCGGCGGCAACGGCGGCAACAGCCAGTATAATTCGCTCGAGGGCGTCCCCAGCGAGGAAATCGCGGGCATCGATGTTTACAAGAACCCCAATGCCGCGATCACCGAAGGCGGTCTTGGCGGTACCATCAACCTCAAGACGCGCGATCCGCTGGCGCAGCCGATGGGCTTCAGCCTCGGCGGCAACTTCCGCATGTCGAACGGGCAGCGCGACGGCGGTTGGACACCGAACGGCACGCTGGTCGGGTCGTACAAGTTCGGCGACCGCTTCGCGATCACCGGCAGCGTCTCGTACGATTCCGAAAATACGCACACCGAAGAATTCCAGAACCAGAACCGCAACCAGTGGCTGATCACCGATTCCGCGACCGGCCCCTATGTCGGCCCGCTCAGCCCGGCCGGCCTGACGCATCTGGGCAAGAATTACATCGAGCCGCAGCTCGACTATTTCACCGATCGCTTCGATAAGCGCCGCACGCTGGGCGCATCGCTCGGGCTGGCGTTCAAGGTGACCGACAGCATTACCTCGACCTTCAACTGGTTCCATTCGCACGAGCGCGAAACGACGATCGATTACACTAACAAGGTCTGGTTCAACGGCCAGGGCACCTCGCCCGGCGTGCTGTTGCCGGGCATCGATCCGACGCGCCCCTTTGCCATCGATTCAAACGGGGTCGTCCAAAGCGCGACGTTCAACGCCAACGGCGCCGAAACCGCGACCCTGTGGCAGGGCGTGACGACCAACGCCAACAACTATCAGTTCGTTACCAAGTTCGATAACGACGGCCCGTTCAAGGCAAGCCTCGACGGGGCCTATGCCAAGGCGAATTCCACGCTGCAGGCAGCGCAGGCCGACGTCGAACACGGGCTGTATAACAACAGCTTCGGCAATCCAACGTCACCCGCAGCACCCGGCTGCAACAACGGCGCATCGACGTGCGCCACCGGCAATCATGGCTATGAATTCACCTATGCCAATGGCGGCACGAGCGGCCTGCCGAGCGTCAGCTATCTGGCACCCTACACCGATA
>Ga0123338_10005653_pt1 | contig 10653 bp, 9 predicted proteins | sample grotaG_FD_89793 | JGI IMG/M metagenome (GOLD analysis project Ga0123338, IMG submission 89793) | Glacier valley bacterial and archeal communities from Borup Fiord, Nunavut, Canada, to study Microbial Dark Matter (Phase II) -... | ecosystem: Environmental > Aquatic > Freshwater > Ice > Glacier ...
CGATAAGTTTTAAAGTAGATTTTAAAGTTGTTGAATTTATTTTATTTTCTATGCGTAATTCTACGAGCTGCCTAAATATAATTGGCTCCACTTTAATTTCTGACCAACGTTTTTTAAGTTCAGTTTTTACAACCGCAAATTCACCAACTACCAATTTTGCTATTTCAATTACTATCTGTTTGTCATTGATATTGTTACTAAGATGTCTAAATAATCTATACCTATTAGGATTATTGACTAAAATTTCAGCATTCGCATTACTAATTCCAGTATTTACTAAATCCTCCACAAGTTTAGTGGGTAGCTCAGGTAGATTATCTTTAAGTTGACTAAGATACTGCGCATTAAATTTGAAAGGGGGAATATCAGGTTCAGGAAAATATCTATAGTCATTAGCTTCTTCTTTAACCCTTTGAGAATATGTTTTACCACTCATATCTCTTGCTCCTCTGGTTTCTTGGACGGGAATTTTACCTGCTAATAAAATCTCTGATTGTCTTATAAATTCTGTCTCTAATATCTTTTGCAATAATGAAATAGAACCAATATTTTTTACTTCAACTTTGTAACTTGGTAATTTAACTTCTCCCTTTTTTTTAACACTAATATTTAATTCATAACGCATTTGACCCTTTTCCATATCAGCATCACTAACATTCAAATACCTTACAATCTGTCTTAAAGATTTAGAAAATACGTCTATTTCTTTATTAGATTTAAAATCAGGTTCAGTAACTACCTCTATTAAAGGTATTCCTGATTTATTGAAATCTAGTAAGGTGCTACTTCCCTCATGGATTGATTTAGCTGTATCTTCCTCAAGATGTACTCGTCTAATACGGATTTTTTTAAGGGATTCAAGTTCAGTGGGTAATTTTAACTCTAAGAATCCGGAAAACCCGATTGGCTGATCATATTGGGAGATCTGATATCCTTTAGCTAAATCAGGATAAAAATAGTTTTTACGGTCAAATTTTGTCTCACTATTAATCTGACAATTTAGCGCCAAGGCTAAATTAATACATAATTCCAAAGCTTTCTTATTGGGGACAGGTAAAGCTCCAGGTAAACCTAGACAAACTGGACAAATATTCGAGTTAGCTTGTGCGCCAAAATATGAGCCTGAACAGCTGCAAAACATTTTCGATTTCGTTTTAGCTTGGATATGAATTTCAAGACCGACTACATTTTCAAAGTTATTATTTAACATTAGTTATTAGTTTAGTTGGTTAGTTTGCAATTTTAGTTTCATAAATATAGGCAAGATCAAGAACTTGTTGCTCAGCAAATTGAGGGCCAAATATTTGCATTCCGATTGGTAATCCTTCTAGATTAGTACCAACAGGGATGGAAATACAAGGTAATCCAGCAAGCGCACTAGGTTCAGTTAATAAGTCGGCTAGTTCACCAAATAAAGGGTTATTAGCTGTAGATCCCAATTTTGCAGCAACCGATGGCATTGTGGGACCAATTATTAAATCCACTTTTTCGAAAGCTTTAGCAAAATCATCTATTATTAATGTCCTTACCAATTGCGCTTTTTTATAATATGCATCGTAATAACCAGCAGATAAAGCGTATGCTCCTGTCATGCTTCTTTGTTTTGCTTCATTACCAAAGCCTTCACCTCTATTAAGTGCAATTTGGTCTAAGATATTTTCGGCCACATTAGCTGAATTGTAACCATATCTAATTCCATCTATCCGGGCTAAATTAGATGAAACTTCACTACGGCAAATAATTGTATATACAGCCATAGAATATTTTGGATCTAATAAATCAAGCTCAATGATTTCTCCGCCAAGTTTTTCAAATTCACTGATGATTTCTAAAACTCTCCTGGTGACCTCCGAGTCTATTCTTTCATCTAAAAATTGCTTAGGTAGACCTAGTTTTAGAGCGTTTTTTTGTGAATTAAGATTCTGATAGTAAGCGGTCTTTAGTTCTGGTATAGAAGTTGCATCTTTAAGATCGTGACCCCCAATGATATCGCTAACTATGGCGCAATCAACAACTGAATTAGCTAATACTCCCGGCCTATCAAGTGATGATCCCATCGCTATTACTCCATATCTACTATTCCTCCCATATGTGGGAGCAAATCCATAAAGTCCACACCACGCAGCAGGTCCTCTAACAGAACCTGCAGTCTCAGAGCCGATTGAATAGGCTACCATATCAGCAGCTACTGCAGCAGCACTTCCTCCTGATGAACCACCTGCCACATTATTTTTATTATAGGGATTTAAAGTAGTCCCAAAATCGGAAGTTTCTGTTGATGAGCCGTGAGCAAAAGCGTCCATATTTGCCTTACCCAAGATCACAGCGTCATTATCAATTAGCTTTTGGGTAACAGTAGCATTGTAGGGAGAAATATAATCTTTGAGAATTTTAGAACTAGCTGTCGTAATTGTATCAATCCAATTAAAATTATCTTTTAAGGCTGTCGGTATTCCCGCAATCAAGCTTATTTCCTGGTTGTTCTTTAATTTTAAATCAACATTTTCAGCTGCAGCTAATGCTTTTTCTTCAGTTAAATTAACAAATACATTTAATTCTTTTTTAGAATATATATTTTTGTAATATTCTTTAGTAAGTTCGGTAGCAGAGTATTTTTTAGATAGTAAATCTTGATGCAATTCTACTATTGTTTTTTTCTTTGTAGTCATAAATTAAGTTAAATTACTTTCTTTACTACAAAATAATCACCATGAATATTCTGGCGGTTTTTATAGTCAATTAAATCCAACCCATGAATAACTTTGTCATCACGCGTAATATTACTAAGGCCGTGTGTTTGTAAAGTGGGAAGTACATTGGTAGTATTTAATTCTTGTAATACTTCTACTGCCGACAATACAGTATTTAACTGCTTTGTGTATTTAGGAATATCAGTTGTATTAATTTTAATCTTAATCAAATCAGAAACCTGTTTAGTTATTTCATCATCTATAATTTTTTTTATCATAACTAGATTTTAGCTTGGTCTTAAGAAAAGTCAAAGTAATTTTAAATGAATCAAATATAGATGGTAAAGCGTAATTTACTAAGAACTATAACCTCACTATTAATTCCAACTTATACTATAACCTGTATCTTTAAATAACTGATTAAGTTGAACAGTTGTTGACGATTTTGTATCTTCAGTTAATCCCTCATCGTTTATAATTGCCCGGTTTGCCGCTGAAGTTAACTTATCTGCTGCTAAGCTATAATCACCATTAGGATCGCTTGCCAGGAGTTTTCTTAATATAGAACCATTATTTTCAATATTCAAATCACCGTAGATAGAAGTATTAAGAATAGTAGGGGAGATATTAGTGATAGTTCTAGTCTTTTTAGTGCTATCAACGCTAATATTCATACTTGTTAGTTTTTGTAGGTCAAGTCCATAGTCAGTTCTAATTCTAGCTTTAGCTACTATTTGTTTACCCCAGAAAAAATTAGACCAGGCTGAACCTTGATCAATCTTAAAATCGGTTGTTTGGTCGGTATAAATTGTTTTAGTAACTAAGAAAGATTGATTTTTTATTCGTTCAATAACTACATCGTTATTAACAACTTGAGGGACAATAGTAGCATTCCTAACTACACTTACTACTAGTAAGGTTGCTAATATACTAATTACTACTATTCCTAAAGTATAGGGGATAAGAAATTGGATTTTTCTCATATTTTTTGTAATAGATAATAATTATTTAATTTAGCATTTTTGCCATCTGTTGTGAATTCTTCTCTTAATTTAAGTCCAGGAATATTAAGAAGTTCCTTAATTTCTAGCTTTGAAAAATCATGCGCAAATCTAAAATATGATTTATCATTATTCCAAGAAATTAAATGATCGCCACTTTTTAATTCTAGCTTGTACTCTGCAAGAAATTTATCTGCATCCACGAGATTAATATTATCAACTAAAGTAGGGGAGGATAAAAAATTCCAAGTTGTAAAAATAAGAAAACCTTTTGGAGCTAGAATTTTGCTAGCATAGTTTAATAATTTAATTCTACTTTCTTGATCAGGGAAGTGATGGAAAACAGCAAGTAGATTTATCAAATTATATTCGGTTTTAGAAGTCAGTTTTTCTAAGAGATCAAGCTCAGTAAGATCTGCCTCAGCCAACTTGTAAATAAAGTTTGCATTAGCTAGTTTAGATAGTTTACTTTCTGCTGCAATTAATAGCTCTTTACTTAAATCAATTCCTAAATAGTTGATAGTAGCTTTACATCTGTTGTGAATAAACTCAGCGAGACGACCATTACCACAGCCTAAATCTAAGACGTAACTATTTGCAGGTAGTTCAAGGTTTAGGGTATCATCCCAGATTCTTTTATATCCGCCCCACATTAGATTTCGAGAAGTGGAAAATTCATTCGCCTTATAATTATAGAAATCCTTAATGGATTTAGTAATTTGATTAGGCATTAACTTAAATTTTCATATAGTGGTCAACTGCAGGTTTTACATTTGGGTAACAATCTCTAAAACTACTGCCAATACTTTCCCACTTATAATCAATTATTTCATTTCCCATGATGATCTTATTTTTATCTGTTACCTTTACAATAAAATGAATTAAGATAATTATATCAATGTAATCATCATCTTCAACTTCAAAATTAAATAAAAATGGCGGAGTTGATAAGATTTCTACGTTTAAATTCAATTCTTCTTTTAATTCTCTAACAACTGTTTCTTGGGGGCTTTTATTAAAATTGACTGTTCCTCCAGGGACACTCCATAAGTCAATGTTATCGGATCTATCTAAAAGTATTTTATTATGTGCAAATATCATTCCCCCTGCTGCAATAGTAAGACGTTTTTTTTTATGTGGTTGAGCTTGACCTTTAGCTGTATTATTGGTTATAGAGATTGGATACTGTCTAAACTCTAAATGATTAGCTATTTCTATATCTGACATAAATCTAGTTTATAATTAGAAAATGAAAAATTACCAATTTGATCCGAGTAAATATGAACTGGACTTGTTAAATATCTTACAAGATATAGAAGCTAATGCCAATATAACTGGAAAGAAATTAACCCAGATTTTAAAAAAACATCCGAAGGATAACGGGCTATTTGCCAAAGATGAATTGGTACAAGGATATTACTATTTAAAGGCTAAGGGAGAATTAAGTAGTGAAAATAATTTATTAGCTAAAATAAAATTGAAGCCTACCAGATCAATTTCTGGAGTATTACCACTGACCGTTTTAACAAAGCCATTTCCTTGTCCAGGTAGATGTATATTTTGTCCAAATGATATTAGGATGCCCAAGAGCTATTTAAGTGATGAACCGGGCGCTCAAAGAGCTGAGAGGAATAATTTCGACCCATATCTACAGACATATAATAGATTATTAGCCTTCCATAATACTGGTCATAAAGTAGCGAAAATAGAACTAATCATATTGGGGGGAACTTGGTCATATTATCCAGAGGCTTATCAAATTTGGTTTATTTTAAGGTGCTTTGAAGCCTTAAATGATTTTGGTAATCAGGATCATAGAGATGAAGTAGCTACGGTTAATTTATTTAAAAAGGATGAAAAATCAAAGTCACAATTTAGTGCAACAGGCAGACGTCGAAGCTATAATGAATTGGTAACAGAAATAAATACTAAGAGTAAGAAGAAAGTCACTGAAACGGGTACATGGGAAGATCTACATGCAGCTCAAAGTCAAAACGAAACAGCACAAGCAAGGTGTGTCGGATTGGTGATTGAAACAAGACCTGATCATATTTCAGAACAGGAAGTCATTAGAGTAAGAAAACTAGGTGCAACTAAAACGCAAGTTGGTTTCCAATCATTAAATGATGAGGTTTTGAAATTAAATAATAGGGGACATGATGTAGCAGCAACTATTAGATCTGTTTCATTATTAAGATCTGCTGGTTTTAAAATTCATGCTCATTGGATGCCTAATTTGTATGGATCAAACGTTGAGCTAGATAAAAAAGACTATTTAAAGTTATTTACACCTAGTTTTCAACCTGATGAATTAAAGATTTATCCTTGTTCCCTAATAGAAACAGCGGAATTAATGGATTATTATAACCAGGGTAAATGGAAACCCTATAATAGAGAAGAGTTATTAGATATCCTAACATTTTCAATTGCCAATACTCCTAGACACGTGAGATTAACAAGGATAATCAGGGATATCCCCTCAACAGATATAGTAGTTGGTAATAAAACAACAAATTTTAGGCAAATTGCAGAAGAACATTTACAGAAAGCTAATATTACAATGTTAGATATTCGCTCTCGAGAAATTAAATCACAAGAAGTAAGTTTAAAAGACTTGGTTTTAAAAGAAACTAGTTATCAAGCTGAAAACATTTACGGTCCAGTCACAGAAAAGTTTTTAGAATTTACTACAGCAGATGACAAGATTTGTGGGTTTTTAAGGATCTCTTTACCAGTACAAACCAATACTCACTTTATTCCCGAACTAGCTAATTCAGCAATAATTAGAGAGGTTCATGTATATGGGGTTGCTCAAACATTAGGTGAAAAGGTAAAGGATAGTTCCCAGCATCTTGGACTCGGTACTAAATTAATTGACCGAGCAAAACTAATTGCTAAGACTAATGGTTATCCTAGTCTAGCCGTTATATCTTCGATTGGTACAAAAGAATATTATAGAAAACAGCAATTTCGTGACGGTAAATATTACCAACACTATCAATTACTATAAAAGATAGTTAGTAATTTATTGCGGTAATCTGAATTATTAATTATATATATAATAATCAAGCTAAATCCTACTACCAATGAGGCATATAGATCAAATGTGCTCTTAGTTAATAATAGAAGATTAGCTTTGGACAAATATATTCCTAGAGAAGCAGTAATTAAGGCAAAACAAACAATTAATATTAATTCTAATGCCCATACTTTGAATCTTGTTCCTAGGCTTTCTTTTCTTAAACCAATAGTAATTGCAATTATACTTAAAACTGCTAATAATAATAGGCTTCCTAAAACCCCAGGATAATATGTGGTAAGAGGGTTAATAGGAATTATAAAATAGTCGCTCAATTTAACAATGCTTTTATTAGCTTGTAGACCGGTTTCGAAATCGCTTACTTGTTTAATATCGCTGGAAGTTCTAAATTCTAGATTATTATCATTAATTGTTTTGGTTTCTTTAATTTTTAACCCGCTACTATTTAAATTAGATTGGATATCACTTAAAGCGGCTTTATGATCAAAGATTATACTAATGGTCCTATCTGGTGAATATGTTTCCCCCGTTTGAGCACTGAATAAATATATAGTAGCAATTGAAGAAATTAATACTACCCATATCCAGATAAACCTATTTATTCTTACTAACCTATTTAAAATATTAGTCAATCTGGTTCCCTTTCTAGGGCTAATAGTTGGTTTTTGAATATTTTCTCCCATATCACTGCTCAAATTTAGTTTTTGAGCGTATTGAGCCGGATTTAATTGTTTTCTTGCTTTCTTAGTTTTTCGCATTACTTTGTGTAAGTTTAACTAAATTTAAGCTAATTGGTATCGCTATTAAATAACTTAACCAAGCGACAAAGGAAGTTATTACAAAGAATATAGTGAATAGACCAATACTAGGAATTTGAGAATTATTAATAATTAATAACATGGGTACTAATATTACAACATATCGCCAGTAGTTATTGCGGTTAAATTTTAGCTTAGAGAGTAAAATATTATTATATACGAGCTCTGTTTTAGAAAATTTAAATATCGGAATAATATTTCTAACATCAAATAACCAGATAGATAGTGCTGTGAAAAACCCTAATATTCCAATAATTGTAATTGGAATGATCATTAATACTTTAAGAATGGCTACGCTTCCAATAATTACAAACAGCAGAGATAAGGCTACAACGAGACCGTAAATTCTATTTCTGATTACTAAGATACCGACCCAGATAACTAAGATTAAAGTACTCAAGATCTTTAGAGCTGTAATGTATTGATCGTATTTACCAGAAATTGATGTCGGGTCACCCTCTATTTTTAAACTTAAATTATCTTGGGGGTTTATAATCATTTGATTAAGTAGGTTTGCTGTTAGGTAATCATTGCCAAAAGTAGTAGAAAAATAGACTACTCCTGAGGTATCACTTGAACTGTATAGTACTGATTGTAAAGCGTAAGGCTGACCATCGATGGTTAGGAAAAGACCGGATAATTGCGTATTATTATAATCACTAGCTGCGTAGGATAGAAGATCAGGTATGCTCTTATTTTTAAAAGTAATTGCTATCCCATACTGCTCCCTAGTTTCACCCCCATAAACTACCATAGAACTGGCAATGTCATCTTTAGTTAACGGAACTGTAGTTAGTCCAATACTCGCCTTAGGGTCAGTAGGATTTGTACTTGTACGTTGCTGGAAGGTTATATTTCCATTTAATGCTAACAGTTGGTTAAAGTTAGTTAATTCTTCCGGTTTCTTAGGTAATCTTAGAACTAATTCTTGTTTACTACTGCTTTGTCTAATAAATAAATCATAGTCAGTAAAACTTATACTTCTTAGACGATGTTCAACTTTTGCTAAATCTGTTGCTAACTCTTCTTTGGGATATTTAATATTAGTGTCACTTGTTAAAGTATAAATTGATTCACTGCCACCGTAAAAGTCTAAGCTGGGACTAAAGGCAAAATTAAGGGGGATTTTACCTTTTGATAATAAATTAAGATCTAGACCGTGGAAAACTATATGTTGTCCTCTGTAAGTGAAGTCAATTTTAGGAAAGGCAATCAGACCTAAAATTATTATTAAGATAACGAATAAAACAAGACTAATATTTCGCGGTATTTTTTTAAGATATCCTCTTAGCTTTTGCATGAAAGTATTGTAGCTTATTGTATAGATTATTAACAACAAACATGTACCATATTTACTTTGTTATCTTTAAGCAGATACTTAAAAAAAGTTTAATCTAAATTAAGTTTTAGATTAAATACTTTAAACAATGGATATTTAACTTAATAATTCCTTATTATTAAAATATTCTCAATTACCTGATTGATTTGTCGAATGTATGTCGTGAATATCCGCACAATGAGATACATATTCACGTTAATTTGGTACTTTAGCATGAATATGTTAATATAATAGTAATATTCACGTTATATAGAGATATGGCAATCCCAATAAATATTAAAGAAAGAATAAAGGATTTAAAAAAAGAATATGACTATTTAAAAATAGGGAAGGAATCATTATTAAACCTTATTTTTGAAGTGGAATTGCCGGAGTCAGTATATAACTCGAATGCTATTGAGAATTCAACATTAACCATAGCAGAAACTGAGAAAATCATACTAAACATGCAAGTCTCTCGTAATGTCGCGGTAAGGGAAGTCTTTGAAACTAAAAATCTAGCTACTATTTTTACTTATCTAGTTCATAAAATAACTCCTCAGAATATCTCTTTGGAATTAATACTCTCGCTACATAAAATGCTTATTAGTAATATTAATGAAGATATTGCTGGCCGCTTTAGGCAAAAAGGAGAATATGTCCGTGTGGGTGGATATATTGCTCCACCTCCAGAACAAGTGGTTATTATGCTCCACGCTTTACTAGCAGAGTATTCCAGTAATTTTACACAATATATTCTCGAGAAGATTTCTGTTTTTCACCTAGAATTTGAACATATACACCCCTTTTGTGATGGTAATGGAAGAATTGGACGTGTATTAATAAATTATCAATTACTACAGCTAGGATTTCCCCCGGTCATTATTCGGGATAAAGAGAAGAAATTCTATTATCGATCATTTTCGGAATATAAGAATAATAACCAAGGTAAATATAACAATATGGAAAGAATTTTATGTCTAGGACTATTAGAATCCTTACACAAAAGAATTACTTATTTAAAGGGAGAAAAGATATTGCGTATTAAAGACTACGCAGCAACTAAACAAATAAGTTTATCGATACTACTTAATAAAGCTAAAAGGCAAACTATTCCAGCTTTCAGGGAAAAAGGGATTTGGAAAATTGCTAGTACATATGAATATGGCGCGTAGAATCTAATTGTTTAAGCATACCGACTATCTACAGGAGTTAGTTATTCATTTGAGAATTAATTGTTAACGCAAACTTACCTATTTATTATTTATTTACCTTATTTATCTTATCTACCTTATTTTCTTAAAAACATATATAGTAGTTAATATAGAAGATATATGAACTACATAATTGAATTAATTAAATCTGATTGATTTGGTTAATCTAATCTGCTTTACTCCTAAACTTTGAATATTCGCCAGTATTCGGACTTATTTCGTCTCTTAAATCTAAAACTCTATTACTAAAGACCTTTGAATTATCTATATTATAAGTAGGTGGTGAAAAGTGGTGATGAATTAAATATTAATGCACAATTAACTATTTGCTTCAAACTGCCCAATAAAATAACCTCTTATCACCTAAACTTTAACCACCTTTATAAAGTCGGATTGGTTGCCGACTAGATGAATGGCAGCTGATGCGATCTTTTACAATTTAACTCTTTTCTTGAATATTAAGTGGAAGAATTTGTTGGAGAATACTCTGTTAACTTTAGTGCTAAAAATAGAATTCTAATTCCAGCGCCGTTAAGAGGGAAGTTAGGTACTAATTTAATTGTCAGCACCCA
>Ga0123338_10005654_pt1 | contig 10653 bp, 9 predicted proteins | sample grotaG_FD_89793 | JGI IMG/M metagenome (GOLD analysis project Ga0123338, IMG submission 89793) | Glacier valley bacterial and archeal communities from Borup Fiord, Nunavut, Canada, to study Microbial Dark Matter (Phase II) -... | ecosystem: Environmental > Aquatic > Freshwater > Ice > Glacier ...
GCGCGTAACTCAGCTTTTTCAGCTACTTCTTCCGCCAAAATATCAGCAGCACCTTTGAGTGCTTCTTCTGCTGTTTTTACTCCCTTGGTTTCCGAAATATACTTAGCCGCTTCTGACTCCAGGGAAGCCGTTACAGCATTTTTGACATTTAGCGACTTGATAAACTCCGCCAGTGGTTCGAGTCCTTTTTCTCTGGCGATGGTGGCGCGGGTGCGTCGCTTTGGTCGATAGGGTAAGTATAAATCCTCAAGTTCGGTTTTTTGTAAGCAGGATGAGATTTTGGCTTTGAGTTCATCTGTGAGTTTACCTTGTTGAGCGATCGCACTTAAGATCACCGATTTTCGTTCTTCCAGTTCTGTTAAATAAGTATATCGTTCAGCCAGTTCACGTAGTTGCACTTCATTCATCTCATCGGTGCGCTCTTTACGGTAACGTGCAATAAAGGGAATTGTTGCACCCTCCGCCAAAAGTTCCAGCGCGTTTTGCACCTGATGAGGTTTGAGGTTTATTTCAGTTGCCAGTAATTGAGGAATGTTCAGCATTGAGTGTCTAAAATGAAAATGCTACTACTAAAGGTAATATGTTAGCCAATTGGTATAATATACAACGTTGCGTAATCTTGACTTTATATAATCTTTATATAATATTTATTTCAAGCGACTGTTATGATTAAAACCTGATTGGATGTAGAATTAACCACAATTCTAATTTATTTTATCAGCACAATATTTTTTTGTTCAGAGGTTAGTAAAATGCCTTTGTTTTTCTTGATACCACTGTGTACGGCTTTAGCTACAGGCTACTTATTTAAAAAGAGTACTGATGAAATTGCATATCTTGCAGGTGTATTTGCAGCTATTAGCTTGATTTTAAGCCTAGTATTAGCACCCTGGCAGATTCAGCTTGGATTGTTAATCATTGTCTTAATTATTACCAACAGACTTTTGCAGGAAAATGAGTCAAAACAAACTGAAGCTACACGAAAACAACCTAGAGAAATTAAATAATACCAACTACCACGAACTAATTTTTTCTCAATAAACTGCTGGAAATTCTCAGACACCTAACCCAGTAAGGTCTTTAAAAACCGAACTTGGTAATTTTTTATGGGAATTTCTTCGGTGTGAGTATGGTATTAACCAGTTTATACTATTTTAGATTTTAGATTGTGAAACATCTATTGGACAAGCGTTTCAGGTTTTCATCTGTCGCAATCATTTTTAAAATTGGTATTAGACTCGCTTTTTAAATGGAACTGCAAGCTTATTAGCCAAAAAGTGCTTCATAAATGTGCAAATTCTTAAAAATAAAGATTCATCTAGAGAAAAGTTTCGATTTGATGAAGTTTCTGCTTAAGAATATTTTTGGTTGATGAAGTTTTGATGAAGTGTGGCGATAAATTTGCAACACGCTTTTCTTGTGGTATTCTAGAAGGTGATTACACGTAACAATAAAGTTAAAGTAAATCTTTAATTAAAATTACATGTAGTTAAGAACAGTCAAGCCAATATGATACCAAGTAATGTAAAAACATCTCAAATCAGATGCAATCAACATTAAGTCCGAGTTGAACAGCCAACGCTAGTTTACATTAGTTGTTGTATTGTCAAAACTCCATTTTGACATTCAGTAAAATTCCCCAGAAACCTGTAAAGAAAATTACTGGAGACTGATTTATCTATAGTGTAATTTCCGCAGACAAGCAGACTTCCATAACTTCTTGTATTCCAATTTCCAAAAAAAGCACGTATCCACACTCAATTTCAGTACAAACTTTTCTGAATCGGCTTAATTACTAGACGAGGTTACAGATATATCTGTGAGCCTAAAAATTCTGGCAGTCCATTTTTATTCCCTTAGCTCAAACTTTTGAATATGCGGGTCGAATCTGAGTTTAGTATCAGCAATGGGAAACTGCTCAACTTTGTGCAGAGCAAATTTCTGACAAAGACCTCAACCTTTCTATATCTGTATCCACTATGACCTAGATATTGCGATCGCGCCAAAAGTGGTTTTGAAGCATAACTGGCTGACACGGAACATTTCTGTAATTCACAGTTGGACAAAGGCTAAATTAATTATGCAAATTGCCAAACAATAAACTGGTTTCTCTGGTAGTATAACTCAGTAAACTAATTTAGCCTACTCTACTCCGATCATATCGGACGCTGCCATAATACAGCTACTATCCTGGAAGCTATATAGTAACCCAAGTTGCTAACTCTAGGACATGAGCTTCAACAGTCATTTTGATATTAGTCGCTTCAACATAGTAGGCTTCCTAATTTTGTTGTCTATTTACTGAAGTGGAAGTCAAATTGCAGAGAAGGTGGTACTGAGATTTGAAACGTTCAAAATAACGGGTTGTTTACTGTCCGCTTCATACCGACTATATCGATTGAGGCAAATATACTATGAAATCTATCTTGCAAATTTCTCACTTTAAAATAATTCCTTATATCATCCTATTTATCAGTATTTTATTTAGTATTTCTGGGCAATTGCTGATGAAGCATACCATGAGCCATACAAATGAGGGACTATTTACTTGGGTATTTATTCAACAATTAACATTAGCTGTTAGTGTTTATTGCTTGGGAATAGTAAATTGGATATTGGCTCTGCGCTCTGTCAAATTGAGTATTGCTTATCCACTTACTAGTTTAAACTACGTCGGTATACTTTTCGGTTCACACTACTTTTTTAATGAAGTTATTACACTAACTCGAATAGCAGGAGTCATCACTATTTTTCTGGGTGTTCTTTTAGTGGTTATTCCACTTAAAAAATCTCTATAAATTTTCTCTAGTTAATTCTACAAAAAGCATTGACAAATGAACATCATTAGTTGGCTACTTTTAATGGTTGTAGTTTTATTCGGAACAACAGCTAACGTATCACTCAAGTATGGACTTTACATTTCTAGCCCTACTAAGGGAGAAAGCACATCTCTCAAAAATCTATTATTGTCTCGTTATTTTTTGATTTGGTTTATCTGTTATACATTTATGACTATGTTGTGGCTTCATGTATTACAGACAATTCCTTTGAGTCAAGCATTTCCAGTTCTAGGATTAAAGTATGCACTTATACCAATTGCTTCTCACTATCTTCTAAAAGAGCAGGTTATATTTAGCCAGTGGTTAGGAATTTCCATTATCATAACTGGGGTAATTCTGGTTGGACATTAATAGCTTAATAGGCAAATAGTCAAGTTATTAAACAATCTCTGAATAGAATTCTCTAAAACATCCTCACAAAATCTAAATTTAATTTTATGAATATAGGCATCATTGGCGGAGGCATAACTGGGCTAGTATTAGCACAACGTCTTTCACATCAAGGACATACAGTCACTGTCTTTGATAGCAACAAGCAGCTTGGTGGACTTACCACCTATCATGATTATGGGTTGTTTACCTGGGATCGTTTTTATCACGTTATTCTACCTTCTGATACTCATTTAATAAATTTTCTTAGAGATATTGGTCTTGGAGATAAACTGCGTTGGCATCGAAGTTTAACAGGTTTCTATGACAATCAAAAATTTTATTCTATCAGTAACACTATAGAATTTCTGCGCTTTCCTCTGTTTGGACTTATGGGTAAAATTAGATTAGCTTTTACTCTATTGTATGGTTCACGCCTTAATAACTGGCGGCGCTTAGAGAAGATTTTAGTTGAAGATTGGCTATTGAAACTTGGGGGTAAAAACACATACGGAAAGCTCTGGAAACCCTTGCTTTTATCAAAATTAGGAGAGAACTATAAGCGAATATCAGCAGTTTTTATCTGGGCTTATATTAAACGACTATTTTCAGCACGGGATTCTTCATTAAATAAAGAACAACTTGGTTATGTCTCAGGCGGTTACAAAACTGTTTTTGACCATATAGAAAAATTAATTTACGCAGCTGGAGGTCATATTCGCACAGGTGTTGCAGTAGAGTATATCGCACCTCATCCAGAGGGTGGAATGTGGGTAGAATATCAGGGAAAAAAAGAGCATTTTGATAAAGTCATTTTTACTGGCCCAGTTAATATTTTGCAACAGGTTGCTGCCAATGAACTGGTGAAAGTTTCAGATACTGCTGAAACAGTAGAATATCTGGGTGTAATCTGCATGGTACTTATTACTCGCAAGGCTCTAATTCCTTATTACGTAGTAAATATTGCTGATAGAAACATTCCTTTTACTGGAGTTATCGGGATGAGCAACTTAGTTTCTTTGCAAGAAACAGCAGGATATCACATGACATTCCTACCAAAATATATACTTTCTACTGACTCGTTGTTAAAACAGCCAGATGATGAATTGCGCCAAGTATTTTTCCAGGGTATACGTTTGATGTTCCCAGAACTTAAAGCAGATGACATTGTGGCAGCACATATTAATCGAGCTATTAAAGTACAGCCACTACAAGTTATAGATTATTCAAGTCTTGTTCCGAAAGTGAGTACTGAAAACGATGATTTTTTCGTCGTGAATACCTCACAGTTGGTCAACGATAGCGTCAACAACAACGCAGTTGTACGACACGTCGATGAGTTTCTCGAAAAATCAACATTACTGAATTCTTGAAATTTGAGTAATGATATTTTATTTTAAAAATAATCAGAGGTCTTTATGAGTCTTTTTGTTCTTTTACCCGCATACAACGAGCAAGAATCAATTCGTCCCTTGTTCAAAAGATTTCAGACATTGCAGCAAATCTCTAATATGGAGATAGAACTGATTCTTGTTGATGATGGCAGTAGTGATAAAACTGCTGAAACGGCTTTAGAAGAATCTCAATCACTGGGTATATTACTGAAATTAGTCCAACATCCCAAAAATGGTGGTTTAGGTCAAGCAATTAAAACAGGTTTTACGACTTTCTTAGAAATTTCTCAAGAAGGCGATTTTTTAGCGGCGATGGATTGCGACAACACTCAACCACCAGAATTATTAATCAAGATGTACGACACTATGATAGCTGGTAGCTATGATATTGCGATCGCATCTAGATATCGAAAAGGCTCTAAAGTCATAGGCTTATCAAAATTTAGAGAGCTGATGAGTTACGGAGCCAGCTGGCTTTTTAGAATTGCAGCCCGTGTACCAGGTGTAAGAGACTACACTTGTGGGTACAGGCTATATAACCGTACTTTCGTCAGTAAACTGGATATGTGTTATGGAGACAATCTATTTACTGAAAGTGGATTTGCTTGCATGATAGATTTACTGCTGAAAGCCAAAGTCCTCAAACCAAAAATTGCAGAAATTCCAATGGTTTTGAGATATGACCAAAAGCCAACTGCTAGCAAAATGAAAATTCTTAAAACTATTACTCGAACTCTAAAGCTCTTGTTTAAGAATCTATCATCGACAGCGCCAAGTTTCAATGAGCAAGAAACAACAAGAATTCCACTGAAAGTGGCAAATCGTAAATAAACCTGAGAATGATAGTCTGGATGAAATTAGGTTAATCAGCAAACAAGATTACATCTTGAATATTAGTTAGTCCTCAGGAAGCTTTTGTATTCTAGCCAGAGGTGGAGTTTCTTTGGTTCGACTCCCAGTCCGTGATTTTGTTCGTTGAGAAGAGTGCCACTTAAATCTGACTTTTCACGGGAAGTCCTCAAGCCCCGAAAAAGCGTGGCTTTTTCCACAGGCTAATTCTCAATAACTCTGAGTTAATGAAAATAGCTAACGGAAAAATCAGGGCTTGGGAAACCATCAAAATCACCTTTTCCACATGACGTGAAAAGTCAGAGCACTGATTCAGGATTCAGCACTGTTTCGGTAAGCAATAAAAAATGTAATATTGACAGGCATCCTGGGTATCGAATAGATGTAAATTAAAGTAAGGGCAGCTTACCTCGCTTGAGCATACAGGCAGTATGACCCCGTTATTAAAAATATTTAGATTGGTAGCAGTACTATGTTGGCTCAATTCCAGAGCTTGTATCCCAAGGGCAGTCTGATTTCAGAATTAGTGCAAATTTATCAAGGAAAATATATTGTCCGGGCAAGCGTGCAAATTGAAGGCCTAACCCGTGCTACGGGTATGGCCGCAGCAGAAACAGTAGAAGCAGCAGAAGACCAAGCCAGAACTAGGGCGCTGATAGTTTTAGGTATTACAAATGCGCCACCAGAATCAGTGACATTTACCTCAAATCCAATTTCCCCGGCGCAGTTAAACCCTTCCTTAAATACCAAAAGTGGATTAAATGAGCCTCCCTATTCCTCTGCAAAAGATGGGGATTTTGTCGGTAGTCAGTGGTCAGTGGTCAGCGACAAAGAAATATCTCTGCCGCCTTCCAAAGTACGGAACATCAAACCAGAAGTAGTAACAAGCAATAACGAAGAGTACGGGTACAGTAATGCTCTGCCGCCAGCAAGCGATACCTATAGCCAGGATTTAGGTCAAAACTTTCCTGTGAGTGCCAACCGGGAGCTAGAATTTGATCCTCCAGTTGAAAACTTGGAAATGCCCTCTGATAACCAGATGGAAAATCAAAGCTTTCCAGCAATTTCTGTCAATAATGTCACACCATTTACACCCCGGAGTTACAGCCCTCAAGAGGATATCGCCACCCCGTTAGCGAAAGGAAAAAGAAACAAGAAAGCTGAACCCGTAGATTTATCGGATGTGATTGCTAAAACAGATGTCGAACTTCAGCGTTTAGGCTGGACACCAGAACAGGGACGAGAGCATCTAATTAAAACCTACGGCAAGCGAGGGCGCACTTTGCTAACTGAAGAAGAATTGCATGGATTCCTCAAATACCTCCAATCTGAGCCAGACCCAATAGCGGGATTTTAGTGAGTCATTTGTCCAAATCGGTATTAAATCACGTCTATCTTGAAACCTGTAGTTCTTCGGTGATGAAAAGGATTTGCCCTCATCCCCCAACCCCTTCTCCCAAATCTGGGAGAAGGGGAGCTAGAATTTCAAAGTCCCTCTCCCATATCTTGAGAGGGATTTAGGGTGAGGGCAAAAACTACGCTTATAAACTTAGATGAGGTTTAAATACTTGAGCAGGCCACCCATTCAAAAAGTATCCCCTCTTCACTTATGAAGAGGGGATATTTTTGGGGTTTAAAAGTGGGAAATCACCATTTACCAATCGTGACTATTAATTAACAAGAGCAACTGCTGGGCGGCTGCCAGCAGCGTGACGGTCAATCACTTGGTCAATCAAACCGTAGTCCCTGGCTTCCTCTGGCGACATGAAGAAGTCACGTTCAGTATCTTCAGCAATCCGCTCAATTGGTTGACCTGTATGTTCAGCTAAATAGTCATTTAGCCGCCGCTTGTGGTACAGAATTTCCCGCGCCTGAATTTCAATATCAGTCGCCTGTCCTTGAGCGCCGCCTAAAGGTTGATGAATCATAATCCGAGAATGGGGTAGACTCATCCGCTTACCCTTAGCACCAGCACTGAGGAGGAAAGCGCCCATACTCGCCGCCAATCCGGTACAAATTGTACAGACATCAGGGCGAATATGTTTCATAGTGTCAAAAATGCCCATACCAGCCGTCACTGAACCACCGGGAGAATTGATATACATATAAATGTCTTTCTCCGGGTCTTCAGCATCCAAATACAGCAGTTGGGCAACAATCAAGTTAGCAATATTGTTGTCAACTTGTTGTCCCAAAAAGATGATGCGCTCACGTAACAGCCGTGAGTAGATGTCAAAGGCGCGTTCACCTCGACCCGATTGTTCAATAACGATAGGAATCATGGAAGCGTGTTTGTGGCTACTTATAAATCCATTTTATCGGTGACAGCACGAAACTGGGGCTTATATCTACTCTTCCCAGGTACATAGAAGTAAATCTTTGCGATTCTGCCTTATCCAACAAAGGGCAAAAGGTGCTTATGCAATAGATTCAACCCCTAAGGGCACTTTTAGCGGCAAAAGCTGTCTAAGAGAATATCCCGATTTAGGGAAGAACAAATCAAAAAACTCCAGATGTCGCCAATCTTATGTCTCGGCCTTTGTTGCACAACCTTGGCGATGTGCTGATTAGACCGATAACCGAAATCCGACTTGCTTAGGGAATTACGTTAAATATCCAGTAATATTTGAAACGTTTTTTTAAGATTTCCCTCAGCAATTATTAAGTTATTTTTGTTAAATTCGGTAAATCGATAGTACGAGGTGTATTTAGAATAACCAGTTTTACTTGAAATGCTATCCACTCAGAGAGAGACGTGCCATGTTGGAAAAATTTGTACAAGCCGCCATCATCACCTTCTTGCTCCACCTGATAGCAGGACTTAGCCCAAATACTTTAATTCAGACAAAGACAGCATCACCTGTGCGAGAAACACCAGCAAGTATTGTTAGTTTGGTATTGCGATCTTTTCAGTAAAAATGTTTCATAAATTGTACAGGTCAAAGTAAGTCGGCGCAAATAAACCCAACTATAGCCTTTCTTTGTTGAGTTCAATATAGACCAGTAAGATTCCTGCGAACAGGATAAACTGAGCAAAAAAGGCAACTATTTGCATTTGATCATGACTAATCGCCTTGCTGAAGCTAAGAGCCTCTATCTCCGCAAACACGCCGAAAACCCGATTGATTGGTGGCCTTGGTGTGACGAAGCACTTGCAACTGCAAGGGCGCAAAATAAACCGATTTTTCTCTCCATTGGCTATTCTAGTTGCCACTGGTGTACTGTCATGGAAGGCGAGGCTTTTTCTGATATTGCGATCGCACACTACATGAATGCCAATTATCTTCCCATCAAAGTAGACAGGGAAGAAAGACCTGACCTCGATAGCATCTATATGCAGGCTTTGCAGATGATGAGCGGTCAAGGGGGTTGGCCTTTGAATATTTTTCTTTCCCCAGAAGATTTAGTGCCGTTTTACGCTGGTACTTATTTCCCTGTAGACCCGCGCTATGGTCGTCCGGGATTTTTGCAGGTGTTGGAAACCCTTCGGCGTTATTACGATACAGAAAAAGAAGATTTACAGCAACGCAAAGCCCTAATTATTGAGTCTCTGCTCACGTCTGCAGTGCTGCAAGACGCTACAACAACCGAGCTTGAAGACCATGAATTACTCCGCCAAGGTTGGGAAATCAGCACAGGTGTAATTACTCCTAGTCAATCTGGCAATAGGTTTCCGATGATTCCCTATACAGAATTAGCACTGCGGGGAACTCGATTTAATTTTGAATCTCGCTATGATGGCAAGCAAGTTTGTACCCAACGGGGACTAGACTTAGCTTTGGGAGGCATTTATGACCATGTGGGCGGTGGCTTTCATCGCTATACTGTTGACCCGACTTGGACAGTACCCCATTTTGAAAAGATGCTCTACGACAATGGACAAATTGTGGAGTTTCTAGCTTCTTTGTGGAGTACAGGAGTACAAGAACCAGCGTTTGAGAGGGCAGTTGCTGGTACTGTATTATGGCTAAAGCGGGAAATGACCGCGCCGGAAGGTTACTTCTATGCTGCTCAAGATGCCGATAGTTTTACTGTTCCCACGGCGGTAGAACCAGAAGAAGGAACTTTTTACGTTTGGAGTTACAGCGAACTAAAACAACTGTTAACGCCTGAAGAACTAAGGGAATTAGAACAGTTTACGGTAACACCTAACGGCAACTTTGAAGGTCGTAATGTGTTGCAAAGACGTTATTCAGGGCAACTGAGTGCAACGCTGGAAACCGCACTGAGCAAGCTGTTTACCGCTCGCTATGGCGTTAGTTCTGAGTCACTAGAAACTTTTCCCCCGGCTCGTAATAATCAGGAAGCAAAAACCGCTAACTGGCCAGGTCGCATTCCCTCGGTGACAGATACGAAGATGATTGTCGCCTGGAATAGCTTGATGATTTCTGGGCTGGCTAGGGCTGCTGGGGTTTTCCAACAACCCTTATATCTGGAATTAGCTGCTCGTGCTGCTAATTTTATCTGGGAAAATCAGTTTGTGGATGGGCGTTTACACCGACTCAACTATGTAGGTCAACCAAGCGTTTTAGCGCAATCCGAAGATTACGCCTTTTTTATTAAAGCTCTCTTGGATTTACAAGCTTCCAACCCTGAGCAGAAGCAATGGTTAGAAAAAGCGATCGCTATCCAAGATGAATTCAACGAATTTCTCTGGAGTATAGAATTAGGTGGGTATTATAACACATCTAATGATTCAAGTCAAGATTTAATTGTGCGGGAGCGGAGTTACACTGATAATGCTACACCATCAGCGAATGGAGTTGCGATCGCTAACCTTGTGCGTCTGTCCCTACTCACCGATAATCTAGATTATTTAGATTTAGCTGAACAAGGTTTAAAAGCTTTTAGAAGTGTGATGCATCGCGCTCCCCAGGCTTGTCCCAGTTTATTTACAGCTTTGGATTGGTATCGTAATTCTACCTTGATTCACAGCACAACTGAGCAAATAAACGCTTTGATCCCCAAGTATTTGCCGGCGGCTGTGTTTGCCGTCACATCTGATTTACCAGAGGGAAGCGTTGGGTTAGTTTGTCAAGGTTTGAAGTGTCTTGCACCAGCAGAAAGTGTACAGGATTTATTGCAGCAAGTGCAGGAAAGTCAGGTGAGGAATTAAATACTCAATATTCTCATTGAGAACCTCAACCGCCAGGAGTTATAAACCCCTAACTAATAGCTTAAGTCCTCTTTTAGAGGACTAA
>Ga0123338_10005655_pt1 | contig 10652 bp, 10 predicted proteins | sample grotaG_FD_89793 | JGI IMG/M metagenome (GOLD analysis project Ga0123338, IMG submission 89793) | Glacier valley bacterial and archeal communities from Borup Fiord, Nunavut, Canada, to study Microbial Dark Matter (Phase II) -... | ecosystem: Environmental > Aquatic > Freshwater > Ice > Glacier ...
CGGTCGCGGCCGGCACCCGGCTGGGATGACGCGCTTTCGGCTGACGGTCGAATATGACGGCGCGCCGTTCATGGGGTGGCAGCGCCAGCGCCACGGGCCGAGCGTCCAGGGCGCGATCGAGGCAGCCGTCCTCGCCACGACCGCCGAGATCGTGGTCGTCACCGGCTGCGGGCGGACCGACGCCGGGGTGCACGCGGCGGGGCAGGTCGCGCATGTCGACATCGAGCGTCCGATCGACGCCTTCCGCCTGATGGAGGCGGTCAATGCCCACCTCCGCCCGCTGCCGGTCGCGATCGTCGCCTGTGAGGTCGCCGACCCCGAATTTCACGCGCGCTTCGACTGCATCGGGCGCAGCTATCGCTACCGCATCGTCAACCGCCGCGCGCCGCTGGTGCTCGACCGGGGGCGGGCGTGGCAGGTCGCGGTCCCGCTCGACGCGGGCGCGATGCACGCCGCGGCGCAACTCCTCGTCGGCCGGCATGACTTCACCACCTTCCGCTCGGTCCGCTGCCAGGCGCGATCGCCGGTCAAGACGCTCGATCGGCTTGCCGTCGCGCGCGACGGGGCGACGATCACGATCGAGGCCGCCGCCCGGTCGTTCCTCCATCATCAGGTGCGATCGATGGTCGGCTGCCTGCGCCTCGTCGGCGAGGGACGCTGGTCGGCGCGCGACCTCGCGGCGGCGCTGGCGGCACGCAACCGGCTCGCGCTTGGGGTCAACGCGCCTGCCGACGGACTGACCTTCGTCGCCGCGACCTATGCGAAAGTGTCGGCTGGCTTTACACCCGATCGCGAAGGTCCGACCGCCGCGTCGTGATTCCAGTGGCTTTTCCATCGTCACCGATTTGGCACGACCCTTGCTTAACGGTTAACAGAGGCACGTCGCACACGCTATGCCTCGGGGAGAATGTCATTGCGTGACCGGCCGAATCGCGGACCTGCCCGTATCAAGCTGATTTGGGTCATCGGGGTCACTGCGGGAGTCATTGCCGGCAGCATCGTTACGTTCAGCCTCGCGAGCGGCGGACCGGCGTAAGCCTCAGATCAGGCCGATTTCGCGGAGGCGCTGGCGCAGGTAGGCGTCGGCGGTGATCGGCTCCCCGTCGCCCGTCAGCGGCACGATCAGATAATCGGGCCGGAAGTGCAGGAAGAACGGCGTCGAATAGCGCGCGACCGACGCCCGTTCGGGGGCCGGATTGACCACGCGGTGCGTTGTCGACGGTAGCGCCCCCCCGGTCAGCCGCTGGAGCATGTCGCCGATGTTGCAGACCAGCGTGCCCGCAGGAGCTTCGATATCGCGCCAGACGCCGTCGCGGTCGAGCAGTTGCAGCCCCGCCTGCTCCGCCCCGAGGAGCAGCGTGATGACGTTGATATCCTCGTGCGCCCCCGCCCGGACCGCTGCCGGGGTGCCGCTCACCGGCGGGTAGTGCAGCAGTCGCAGAATCGAATTGCCATCGCGCGTCGGCGCGTCGAAAAAGTCCGCTGCGAGCCCGAGGTGGAGCGCGATCGCGCGGAGGACCCGGCCCCCCGCCGCGTCGAGCGCGGCGAACAGCGCCGCGACGGCGGGGTGGAAGTCGGGCACCTCGACCGGCCAGACGTTGTCGGGCATCGCCGCACGCAGCGGGCTGCCGTCGGCGAGGTCGCGGCCCATGTGCCAGAACTCCTTCAGGTCGGAGACGGTCGCGCCCTTGGCGACCTCGATGCCGAACGGGGTCAGCCCGCGTTGCCCGCCGCCGTTAGGGATGTAATAGCGTCGCTTGATGTCTTCGGGCAGCGCGAAGAACGCCTTGGTCGCAGCTAGCGCGCGGTCGATCAGCTCCGGGGCAATGCCATGGTCGGAGACGACGGCGAACCCCGTCCGGCCGAATGCATCACCGAAGGCGACCGCCGCCGCCGTCGGATCGGCGTCGACCAGCGTCAGCGGAATGGGGGCGATATCGGCGATGGTGCGGTTCACGGCGGTCTTCCTGTCGGGCGGTAGCGGGAGAGGGACTTGAACCCCCGACCCCAGGATTATGATTCCCGTGCTCTAACCAGCTGAGCTACCCCGCCATGGGCCCGACCCCGCCGTAAACGGGACGCGCGATATAGTCCGGGGTGCCCCGCCGGGTCAATGCCGGACCGGGGCTAGCAGACCGTGCCGGCTGTAGGACAGCGAAAACCCGCGTGAGATTGCCCGAACCCGGCGCAGGCGCTACCAAACCGCGATGTCCGTCGCTCCCCCCGCCGCCTGGTCGCTCGCCATCCACGGCGGCGCGGGCGGCATGACCCGGGCGAACCTTTCCGCCGAAGCCGATGCCGCCGCCCGCGCCGCGCTCGCCGCCGCGCTCGATGCCGGGGCGGCGGTGTTGTCGGCTGGAGGCAGCGCAGTCGATGCGGTCGAGGCGGCGGTCGGATCGCTCGAGGACGCCCCCGAATTCAACGCCGGGCGCGGCGCGGTGTTCACCGCCGACGGCACGATCGAACTCGACGCCGCGATCATGGACGGGACCGACCGTCGCGCCGGGGCGGTGGCGCGCGTCACCCGTACCCGCCACCCCGTCAGCCTTGCCCGCGCAGTCCTGACCGACACGCCGCACGTCATGCTCGCCGGGGTCGGGGCCGACGCCTTCGCGCTGACCACCGGGCTCGAACAGGTCGCGCCCAAGTGGTTCCGTACACCCGAGCGCGCGCGCCAGTTTGCCGAGGCCGGGACGACCTTCGACCGCGCGATGAAATACGGCACCGTGGGCGCGGTCGCCCGCGACCAGGCCGGCCATGTCGCCGCCGCGACATCGACCGGCGGTGTCACCGGCAAGCGCTGGTGCCGGATCGGCGATTCGCCGCTGATCGGGGCCGGCACCTACGCCGACGACCGCGCCGCGGCGGTGTCGGCGACCGGGTCTGGCGAGGATTTCATCCGGCTCGGCGTCGCGCACGAACTCTGCGCCCGGATCCGCCTGCTCGGCGAGAGCGTCGGCGACGCGGCGCGGACGGTGATCGCCGAGGTCGGCGCGATCGGCGGCGCCGGCGGGGTGATCGCGATGGCGCCCGGCGGCGACGCGACCTGGGCATTCAACACGAGCGGCATGTATCGCGGGTCGGTCGCGTCGGATACGACCGCGCGCGTCGCGATCTATGCGGACGAGGGGTAGGCCCCGATGCACGATGTCCTGATCGTCGGCGGCGGGCAAGCGGGGGCGCAGGCGGCGATCTCGTTGCGGCAGGGCGGGTTCACGGGCTCGATCACGATCGTCGGCGAGGAGATCGACCCGCCGTACGAACGGCCGCCGCTGAGCAAGGACTATCTCGCCGGCGACAGGACCGCCGACCGCCTTGCGCTGCGCCCGCCGAGCTTCTGGAGCGAGCGCCACGTCACGCTCCTTCCCGGCCAGCACGTGAGCGCCGTCGACCCCGAGAGGCATCTGGTGACGACGGCGGGCGGCTCGACGATGGGCTACGGCACGCTGATCTGGGCGGCGGGCGGGCACGCGCGCGCCCTCCCCGTTCCGGGCGGCACGCTGCCCGGCGTGCATTCGATCCGCAGCCGCGCCGACGTCGACGCGCTGACCGGCGACCTCGCGCAGACCGACGACGTCGTCATCGTCGGCGGCGGGTATATCGGCCTCGAAGCCGCCGCGGTCCTGTCGAAAGCGGGCAAGCGGGTGACGATCCTCGAGGCGCAGGACCGGGTCCTCGCGCGCGTCGCCGGGGAGGCGGTATCGCGCTTCTACGAGGCCGAGCATCGCGCGCATGGGGTCGACGTCCGTCTCGGCGTCGGCATCGAGGCCTTTGAAGGCGCGACGCACGTCACCGGCGTAAGGACGACCGGCGGGACGATCCCGGCGGGCGTCGTCATCGTCGGCATCGGGCTCGTCCCCTCGATCGCGGCACTCGGGCTCGCGGGGGCGGCGACCCACAACGGGGTCGAGGTCGACGACCATTGCCGCACCTCGCTCCCCGACATCTTCGCGATCGGCGACTGCGCGCATCATGCCAACGCCTTCGCCGACGGGGCCGGCATCCGGCTCGAATCGGTGCAGAATGCGATCGACCAGGCGAAGGTCGTCGCCGGGGTAATCCTCGGGACCCCCAGGCCATACCGCGCGGTCCCGTGGTTCTGGTCGAACCAGTACGATCTCAAGCTCCAGACCGTCGGGCTGAGCGGCGGCCACGATGCGACGGTGCTTCGCGGCGTCCCCCAATCGCGGTCGTGGAGCCTGATCTACCTTCGCGGGGGCCGCGTCATCGCGCTCGACTGCATCAATGCGGCGCGTGATTTTGTCCAGGGCAAGGCGCTCGTCGAGGTCGGGCTTGCCGCCGACCCGGCATTGCTGGCAGACAGCACAGTGCCGCTCAAATCGTTGCTGGCCGCCGCCTGAGGAGCCTATCCCGTGTCGATCCCCGCCTCGTTATCGCGCCGCCTGTCGATCCCGGTGATCGGGTCGCCGCTGTTCATCATCTCGAACCCCGACCTCGTCATCGCCCAGTGCAAAGCGGGCATCATCGGCAGCTTTCCCAGCCTCAATGCGCGGCCCCTCGCGCAGTTCGAGGAGTGGCTGATTCGGCTGAACGCCGAGCTCGGCCCCGACGACGCGCCGTACGCGGTCAACCTTATCGTCCACCGCTCGAACGACCGGCTGATGGACGACCTTGCTTTGTGCGTGAAGTACAAGGTGCCGATGATCATCACCTCGCTCGGCGCGCGGATGGACGTCAACGAGGCGATCCATTCATACGGCGGCGTCGTCCTCCACGACATCATCAACGACAAGTTCGCGCGTAAGGCGATCGAGAAGGGGGCCGACGGCCTGATCGCGGTCGCCGCCGGCGCCGGCGGCCACGCCGGCACGACTTCGCCGTTCGCTCTGGTGCAGGAGATCCGCAAGTGGTTCGACGGTCCGCTCGCGCTGTCGGGGTCGATCGCCAGCGGCGCGGCGGTGCTCGGCGCGCTCGCGATGGGGGCCGACTTCGCCTATATCGGCTCGGCGTTCATCGCCACCGCCGAGGCGCGCGCCGACGAGCGCTACAAGCAGATGATCGTCGACAGCAACGCCGCCGACATCGTCTATTCGAGCCTGTTCACCGGGGTCCACGGCAACTACCTCAAGCCGTCGATCACGCTCGCGGGCATGGACCCCGACCATCTGCCCGAAGGCGACGTGTCGACGATGGATTTCGGCAGCGGGGCCGCGCCGAAGGCGTGGAAGGAGATCTGGGGCTGCGGCCAGGGCATCGGCGCGATCGACGCCGTCCTTCCGGCGGCGGCATTCATTGCCAAGCTGCGCCACGAGTATGATAGCGCACGCAGCCGCATCGGCGTCGCCCCGCTCAGGGCCGTCGCCGCCTGACGGAACCGGGCGGCAATGGCGTCGTTGGCGGTTCCACACAGGAGACACGCCATGGAACTGACCATCCCGCTCGAAACCGTCTGCCGCATCATCCTGCGCGCGCGCGAGTTCGAGGCGCTCGTCCCCGACACCGACCCCGACGACGGGTCGAACCCGACCGACGACGGCGCCGCCGGTGAGATCGAGGACGACGGCGACAATCCGACCGAGGAGGAATTGCGCGCGGTCATCGATGATCTCGCCGATGACGAGAAGGCCGAACTGGTCGCGCTCGCCCTCGTCGGCCGCGGCAGCTTCGACGCCAGCGAATGGTCCGACGCGATGGACGATGCCAGCGAGGAGGTCGACGACGCCGCCGACTTCCTGCTCGATCTGCCGATGCTGGCGGCGTATCTCGAAGGCGGCCTCGCCGCGTTCGACCTGTCGTGCGACGGGCTGGGGCAGGTGGTCTGAGGCCCCGCGCTTAAGTTGACAGAGATGACGTTTTAAGACGTCGAAATCCGCGGTCGACCGGCCTTAAGTTGACAGAGTTGGCGTTTTCGGTGGCTTTGCTCGCTTCGCCGGGCGGGGGCGCGAATGGTAGAGCAGTAGCGCGGACAGCAGGCGATTGCTGACGACGACGCGCTCGCCGACCACCTTGCTTTTGTAGACCACCGAGCGCTTCTCGCCGGTAATCGCCCGGTCGGTCGCCTCGTCGACGAGATGCGCCATGTATCTGTCCACCGCCGCATCCCACGCGCGGGCGAAGGCGGCATTGTGCGGTTGTTCGCGAAACTTGTATACGCTCGCCCGCGACAGCCCGATGCGCGCGCAGATCTCGCGGACATTGCCCGATACCGCGAGGTCGACGATGAAATTCCGCTGCCGTTCCGGGGTCCACCCGGTGCGGCGACGGCGACGGCGCGGGGGTGTGTCCATCCAGGATTCATAGCCTGATCGGTTCGAAATGTCAAGATCGCGGGCTATTCCTACACGGAATCCTACACTTGCCGATCCTGCCCGCCTGCGGGGAGGGGGACCGCGCGGCTTCTTCAGCCGCGTGGTGGAGGGGGGTTCGGGCGAACTCGATGTGCGAGCCCGGCCCCCCCCTCCGTCACGCGAAGGCGCGCCACCTCCCCGCAAGCGGAGAGGATCAGCGAGGTTGCTACCGCCGCGCCCGCTCGACGTTAATCGACGGCCCCGCCTTCTTCGCGACCGGCTCGATCTTCGGCTTGACCCCGAGCGCGATCAGCAGCGACGACGACACGAAGATCGACGAATATGTCCCCACGACGATGCCGAGCAGCATCGCGGCGGTGAAGCCGAAGATGACGTCGGGGCCGAGCAGCAGCATCGCGGTCAATGCGGTGATCATCGCGAGGCTCGTCATCACGGTCCGCGGCAGCGTCTCGTTGACCGACAGGTCGATGATCGGGCCGATGTCCATCTGCCGGTATTTGCGCAGGTTCTCGCGGATACGGTCGTCGATCACGACCTTGTCGTTAAGGCTGTAGCCGATGATCGTCAGGATCGCCGCGACGACGTTCAGATCGAACTCGAGCTGGGTCAGCGCGAAGAAGCCGAGCGTAACCGTGACGTCGTGGACCAGCGCCACCACGGTCGACACGCCGAAATGCCATTCGAAGCGAAACCACGTGAACAGCGCGACCGCCGCCATCGACAGCAGCACCGCGAGCGCGCCCTTGCGGATCAACTCGCTGCTGACCTTGGCGCTGACCGATTCGGTGCGGCGGAAACTGACGTTGCCATACTTCGCCTTGAGGTCGGCCTGGACCTTGGCAACGACGCGCTGGACCGCCGCCTGGTCCCCGGGTGGGACCGGCAGGCGGACGAGAATGTTCTTCGGCGAGCCGAATTCCTGCAGCGCCACGTCGCCGACGCCGAGCGACGCGACCTCGCCGCGCAACCGGTCGAGCGGCGGTGCCTTCGGAAACGCGACTTCCATCGTCAGTCCGCCGACGAAGTCGACGCCGAGATTGAGCCCGCGCGTCGCCAGCAACCCGATCGAGCCGAGCGTGAGGAGCAGCGTCAGCGCGAACGCAAGGTAGCGCAGCTTGACGAAGCCGATGTTGGTATTGTCGGGGACGATCTTCAGCGGCATGGGGGACGTCCTTCACCGTCGCGACCATGGCCGACGATATTATCTGTGACGTGGTCATGCTGGCAGACGCCAGCATCCACCCTTCCCGGCGCGGGACGATGGATGCTGGCCTGCGCCAGCATGACAGCGGTGCCATGCTTTACGCGGTCGGCCATCATATCGTCAGCGCCTTCGGCCGCGCGCTCGTCAGCCAGCGCGACGTGATCAGGCGTACCACGGTCACCGCGGTGAACACGCTCGTCGCGATGCCGATCGACAGGACGACCGCGAAGCCCTTGACCGGGCCGGTGCCGAACAGGAACATGATCGCCGCGACGATGATGTTGAGGCTGTTCGCGTCCCAGATCGTCCGCGTCGCGTCGCGGAAGCCGACCTCGACGCTGGCGATCACGCCCCGCCCCTTGCGCTGTTCCTCGCGGATACGCTCGTTGATCAGGACGTTGGCGTCGACCGCCGCGCCGATCGTCAGGACGAGCCCCGCTATCCCCGGCAGAGTCAGCGTCGCGCCGACGACCGACATCACGCCGATGATCAGGATCATGTTTAGGATCAGCGCTATGACCGAATACAGGCCGAAGCGCCCGTAGGTGACGATCATCAGCAGCGCGACCGCGACGATCGCCGTCCCCGCCGCGAGGCTGCCCGCACGGATCGAATCGGCGCCGAGATCGGGCCCGACGGTGCGTTCCTCGACGACCTTCAGCTCGACTGGCAATTTGCCCGACCGCAGCAGGATCGCGAACTGGTTGGCGCTCGCGGTGGTATAATTTCCGGTGATGATCCCCGACCCGCCGAGGATCGGGCCGTTGATCCGCGGCGCCGAGATGACCTTGTTGTCGAGGATGATCGCGAACGGCTTGCCGATATTCTCCTGCGTCGCCTTGGCGAATCGGCGGCCCCCGGTCGAATCGAAGCGGAAGGTGACGGCGGGTGCACCATTGTCGTCCTGCCCGACCTGGGCGTCGACGAGCTGGTCGCCGGTGATCATGACGCGGCGCTTCACGACGACCGTGCCCGGCTGGTCGGCAAACGGGAGAACTTGGCTGCCTGCCGGCGCATGCCCGGCAGCGGCCTCGGCCGGGTCGGCCTCGGTGTCGACCAGCTTGAACTCGAGCTTGGCGGTCTTGCCGATCAGCGCCTTCAGCGCGCTCGGGTCCTGCAGGCCGGGAACCTGGACGACGATGCGGTTGTCGCCCTGGCGGACGATAGACGGCTCGCGCGTGCCGAGTTCGTCGATGCGGCGGCGGATCACCTCGACCTCCTGCTCCATCGCGCTGTTGGTCGCAGCGACGATGCCGGCGTCGGTCGGGGTCAGCGTGACGCGGTTGCCGTCGACGACCGCGACCTCGACGTCGCGCTGCCCGGTCAGGTTGCCGACGGGCCGCGTGACCTTGCGCAGCGTCTCGACCGCGCGGTCGAGCGTCGTCGGGTCGGTGACGGTCAGCGCGACGGCGTCGGCTGTGATGCCGAGGTCGCGGTACTTGACCGGCCCGCCATCGGCCCCGGCGAGTTCGGTGCGGGCGAGTTCCTCGAGGCCGTCGAGCTTTTGCTTACGGACGTCGTCGGTCGCCGCCTCGAGCATCAGGTAGCTGCCGCCGCGCAGGTCGAGGCCGAGGTTGAGCGTGCCGGTGGGCATGAACGACGGCAGCGATTTGAGCGTCGCGGCGGGAATGAAATTCGGGATCGCGAAGACGACGCCGAGGACGAGCGTCGCGAGGATCGTCCAGACCTTCCAGGACGGAAAGCCGAGCATGCTAGTTCTTCGCGTCGTTGGCGGCGGCGGGAAGCGGCTTGGTGCGGACCTCGGACAGCATGCCCTTGACCACGCGCAGCCTGACGCCGGTCGCGACTTCGACCTCGAGCTCGGCGTCGGCGACCTTGGTCACCTTGCCGATCAGGCCGCCGCTGGTGACGACCTCGTCGCCGCGCTTGACGGCGTCGATCGACGCACGGTGCGCCTTGGCGCGCTGCTGCTGCGGGCGGATCATCAGGAAGTAGAAGATCGCGAAAATCGCCACGTACGGCGCGAACAGGAGCAGGCTTCCCTGAAGGCCGCCGGGGGCCGCTGCCGCCTGGGCAAAGGCCGGGGATGAGAACATGCGTTTCGCTTCCGTGCGGATAGGGTTCGCGGAGGCCTATAGACGAAGCGGGGGGTGGCGCAAATGGGAGCGCTCGATCCTCCCCGCCCCGCGGGGAGGTGGCGCGCGGCTTTTTCAGCCGCGTGGTGGAGGGGGGGCAGGCGAACTTAGAGCTATGGGCCTGCACCACCCCCCTCCACCATCGCAAGGGCGATGGTCCCCCTCCCCGTTCCGGGGAGGATCTAGTAGGGAAGATCGATGGACGCCCTCACCCGCATCGCCGACGCGCTCGACCGCCTCGCCCCCGCACGGGACGCCGCCGCCGACCCGGCACACGGCGACGCGTTCGTCTTCGAAAACGAGCGGCTGCGCGCCGCCGCGCCGTCACCCGCTCAGCCGCTCGCCCGCTTCGCCGGCGTCGATGCGCAGCGCGACGCGCTGCTCGCGAACACCCAGCGGCACGCGGCGGGCGCGGCGGCGCACGACGTCCTGCTGTGGGGCGCGCGCGGCATGGGCAAGTCGTCGCTCGTCCGCGCGGTCGCCGCGGCAATTCCGGGCCTCGCGCTGATCCAGGTGGCGCGCGACGACCTCGCCGGGCTTCCCGCCCTGTTCCGCGTCCTAGGCAGCACCGAGCGACGCTTCATCGTGTATGCCGACGATGTCTCGTTCGAGGCGGACGAGCGGCAATACAAGGCCCTGCGGTCGATCCTCGACGGCGGGATCGAGGCGCGGCCCGACACCGTCCGGCTGGTCGTCACCTCGAACCGGCGGCACCTCGTGGCGCGCGAGCACGCCGACACCGAGGCCGCGAGCGCGGTCAACGCGCGCGATGTCCTCGACGACCGGCTGGCGCTCGCCGACCGCTTCGGGCTGAGCCTTGGGTTCCATAATTGCGATCAGCCGACGTATCTCGCGATCGTCGCGGGCTATGCCGCCGCGCACGGCCTCGCTTTCACCGACACCCAGGCACTCGAATGGGCGGCCGGGCGCGGGCACCGGTCGGGCCGCGTCGCGTGGCAGTTCGTCATCGAGCTTGCCGGGCGGCAAAACCGCGCTATCGCGATCTGATTGCGGGCGCTATCGCTCCGGGGTGACGATCAGCGATCGATATTTCCAGCGCTCCGTGCTGGCAGCGATGATCGC
>Ga0123338_10005659_pt1 | contig 10651 bp, 8 predicted proteins | sample grotaG_FD_89793 | JGI IMG/M metagenome (GOLD analysis project Ga0123338, IMG submission 89793) | Glacier valley bacterial and archeal communities from Borup Fiord, Nunavut, Canada, to study Microbial Dark Matter (Phase II) -... | ecosystem: Environmental > Aquatic > Freshwater > Ice > Glacier ...
ATAACGGTTCGGGTACGGATGGCTCGGCGCGCCTTCATACAAAAATTCGGTCGCGCCCAAAATGAGCGGCGCATAGACGATATAGCTGTGTCCGGTGATCCAGCCGGGGTCGGCGGCGCACCAGTAGCGGTCCTCGTCCTTCATATCGAAAACCCACTTTAGCGTGGTGCTGGTATAGACCTGATAGCCGCCGTGCGTGTGCAGGATGCCCTTCGGCTTGCCCGTCGTGCCGCTCGTGTAGAGGATGAAGAGCGGGTCCTCGGCGTCCATGACTTCCGTTTCGCATTTCGTCGAGGCGATGGGCAGCGTGAGCAGGTCGTGCCACCAGTAATCGCGGTCGGCTTCCATCGGGACATCGTGACCCGTGCGCTTGTAGACGATTACATGTTCGACCACTGGCGAACGCTTGACGGCTTCATCCGCGATGCGCTTGAGTTCGACAATCTTGCCGCGCAGCCATGCGCCATCCTGCGTGACGAGGACGCGGCTTTGCGCGTCTTCGATGCGATCCGCGAGCGCCTGCTCGGAGAAGCCGCCATAGACGACGCTGTGAATCGCGCCGATTTTCGCGCAGGCCAGCATCGCGATCAGCAGTTCCGGGACGCGCCCCATATAAATCGTTACGCGGTCGCCTTTTTTGACGCCCATACTGCGCAGGATGTTTCCGAACTGGTTGACTTCCTGCCAGAGACGGTAATAGCTGTAGCTGCGCGTATCGCCCGGCTCGCCTTCCCAGATCAGCGCGAGTTTGTTGCGCCGCCACGTCTTCACATGGCGGTCGAGCGCGTTGGCGGCGATATTCGTCTTGCCGCCGACGAACCACTTGTAGAATGGCGCGTCCGAGTCATCCAGCACCGTATCCCATTTTTTGTACCAATCCAGTTCTTCCGCGCGCTCTGCCCAGAACGCGAGCGGGTCCTGTTTAGCGCGTGCGTAAACCGCCTCGTAATCGGGAACGTGTGAGGCTTGCACGAGCGCTTCCGGCGGATAATAAAAGGTGTCCGTATCGGTCGGCTGTGCATTCATTTCCGTATTTAGCGAGTCGCTCATTTTCCAAAAATCTCCTGAAAGCCTGCTGTCTACTTGAATTAAAAGTATAGCGCGGAACATCGGTGCAGGGTGTGCGCGTGCCTGCTGCTATAATTATGCGGTTTCTGAGACCAATAGAAAGCGCCCCCAGGTATGAAACTCGGCATTATCGGCCTGCCCAACAGCGGCAAGACCACGCTCTTCAACTCTCTGACACGCGGCAAGCGTCCGACCGCGCCTGTCAGCAGCGGCAAAATCGAAATTTTCACGGCAGTCGTCAACGTCCCCGATGAAAGGCTGGATCGGCTAGCCGCGATGTATAACCCAAAAAAGCTCGTCTACACGACGATCATTTATACGGATATTGGTGGCCTCGAAAAAGGCATCGGTTCCGGCGGGATTAGCCCTGCGCTGCGGCAGGAATTGCAGCAGGTCGATGGCTATATCCACGTCGTGCGTGAATTCGAGGACGATACTGTGCCGCACCCCGAAATCACGGTGGACCCGACGCGCGATGTTTCCACACTGGATACCGAATTCATCCTGAGCGACCTGATCACCGTCGAGCGGCGCGTCGAGAAGCTGACCGACGAAGGCAAAAAAGGCATTCAGAAGAACAAGCAGCAGGCCGAGATTGAACTGGACGTGATGGAACGCTTCAAGACGCTGCTCGAAACCGAGAAACCTTTGCGCGAAATGGACGTAACGGAAGATGAAATGAAGATCATCCGGGGCTATGGGCTGCTCACGCTCAAGCCGATGCTGGTTGTCTTCAACTGCGGCGAGACGCTCCGCGCGCCGGAGACACTCGTCCCCGATTATCACTATCGCCAGACCGCGCTGATCAGCTTACAGGGCAAAATCGAGGAAGAAATCTCGCAGATGGAAGGCGACGACCAGAAGATGTTTCTTACGGAATATGGGATCGAGGAGCCGAGCGCGAGCAAGGTGATCCGCACATCCTACGACCTGATGCACATCCAGACCTTCTACACTATCGGCGAGGATGAATGCCGCGCGTGGAGCGTGCAGGTCGGGGCGACCGCACCGCAGGCCGCAGGGGTAATTCACAGCGATTTGCAACGCGGTTTCATCCGCGCGGAAGTGATGGCTGCGGCGGACCTGCTGCGGCTGGGCAGCGAGGCGGAAATGAAGAAGCAGGGCTTGATGCGGCTCGAAGGGAAGGATTACATCGTGAAAGACGCCGATATTCTGAATATCCGCCATGCGACGTAAGCGCCTGTATTTCTGCGTAATCGTCATTGCAGCCGCGCTCTTCGCGGCCTGCACCCCCGCCGAAAAGACTGCGAAGGACCTCCCGGTGGGGGATGTAGCGCGCGGTGTGGCGCTCTTCGTGCAGTCGGTGAATGGTGCGCCGCCGTGCAATGCCTGCCACATCACGGGCGGGTCGGGTCCCCTGCTGACGGGTGAGGCGCTCGCGGCGGGGGCGGGCGCGACGGGGCTTCCGGTTGCGGAGTACACGTATCAGAGCATCGTCAAGCCAGCGGCGTACATCACACCCGGTTATAGCAACCTGATGTATGCGGGTTACGCCAGCGCGCTCAATGCACAGCAGAGCGCAGACCTGATCGCCTATCTGCTCGCACCAACCGGAGGACCCAAATGAACTACGTGACCATTCTTCTACGCCTGTTGCACATTTTTTCCGCGTTCGTCTGGTTCGGCGTCTCTGCCACGATGACGGTGTATATCGTCCCGGCACTGGCTGTCGCAGGCGAGCCGGGATTGCGTTACTATCGCACGCTGCTCACCTCCAACAAGACGCTTGCGCTCGTGTTTCCGGTTTCCGCGGGGCTGACGACACTGGCCGGGATTTTGCTGTATGTGGTCGGTGGCGCGACCTCGCACTTTTCCAGCAATGGCAATGTGGTCCTCGCGATTGGTGCGGTGGCCGGGCTACTCGCGGCGGTGCATGGCGGGACATCGCTCACCAAATACACCAACGACCTCGCAAAAACGGCGCTGACGGGCGATGCGGCTGCGGTGAATGAATTCCAGAGGCGCGCGGCATTGCTCGTCTCACATTCGCGCATCAGCTTCGCGTTGATGCTGGTTGCGCTGGTGTTTATGGGGAGCGCGCGGTATCTGTGATTTTTGCATGTCATGCCTCGCACATTAGGCAAAACGCGGCGCAGCGCGTACAATCCTCGTCGATTTTGTGGTGGAGTCGGTAACGATGAGCGACGCGGCATTGAATCATGTGGTTGAGATAGCGTTCCAGTTGACCGCAGTAGAAAAAGCAAGATTGCTGGAACTACTCGCGGCGCAGCTTGCACGCGAGGTCGAGTCCACTGAAGCGGCAGTGACCGTCAGGAATTTGGCGGGAATTACCTTTGAAGTGGGGTCGCCACAGGATGAAGGCGGCGCGATCCGAGCCTTGACTCTGGCGCTTGAAGAACATAAACATCGGCAACGAGCAAAGAATGCCGAATAGAGTTCAATTTCCATATACTGAACTGAGAAATTCACTCGACGAAACCTTGTTGCGCCCAGTCTTGAAGGTAGATATTGCCTATAATGACACATCCGTATCTTCGGTGGGGTTGGTTGATTCAGGTGCGGATATAATATGACGTTTAAGATACAAAACGGCTTCATTTTAGAACATACGAGCGGTTAATATTCGCACATTAGGCAAAACGGCGCGCAGCGCGTACAATAGCCGCTGCTTCTGTGTGCGAATGTACGGAGTCCGCAATGCCACGTCCGCAACCGGGACGGCGTACCGACAGCCTGTTCGATAATCGCTTCCGCTATGATTACATCTACCCGCGCGGGCGCTCCGGCGAGACGCTGCGCGCCTATGACACGCTGGATAATGATCGTCCCGTAGTGATCAAGCGTCCCGCGCCGCAAGATGCCCCGCCGATGCGCGCCGGGCAGGAAGTCTCGATTTTGAACGAAAAGCGGGCGCTTGAACGGCTGGCCGGGCATCCCGTCCTGTCGGAACTGCGGCACAGCGGCAATTTCCGCGTCGGCGGGCAGGTCCACCAGTACATCGCGATTGATCTTGCAGAAGGCAAAACCGTCGAAGATTACGTGCTGGAACTTTCCGCGAAGGGCGAACGAATGCCCGAACTGGAAACGTTCGTCATCATCGATTTGCTGCTCGATTTGCTGCAAGCCGCGCACGAGCGCAAGATCGTTTACAACGATGTGGACGCCAAGCACCTCTTCTGGGACCGCGAAAAGTATCACCTGAAGGTGATCGATTGGGGCAACGCGGTTTTCCTCGATGGCGAGCAAACGACCGTCACGCGCGCGGCGGATACGTTTCAGGTCGCAGAGCTGGTCCATTTCGTATTTTCCGGCGGCAAGCGGCTCGAAATCGACCGCCGCAGCGGAGACTCCGCACCGCATCTCGCGGATAACCTTTCATCACGCTTGCGCTCGATCCTCGCGAAGGCCGCCGCTGCCGACCCGAACGCGCGCTACCAGGATATAACGACGCTGCGCCGTGACCTCGCGGATATGCGCCGCCCGGTCGAACGGACGCGCGACTCACTTCTGGAGCGTGTGCGTAACCGCCTGCCGAATGCAGCCAGCCAGGAGCAATTCGCGGAACTCGACGCGCTGCTTGGCGACGCCGTGCAGCAGGACCCCGGCCATCCGGCGGCGCGGGCGCTCGCTGCGGAAGTCGCGGCGCGGCTGCGACAGCTTGCCATACAGGGCGATCTGGACGGCGCACGGATTTACATTGAAAATGGCAATTATGCGCGGGCGCTCGATTTGTTGAATGAAATCAAGGCGCGCGTCGGCTCACTGGAAGATCAACCGCTGCTCGCGTACCTGATCGATGCCGCCGCGCAGCTTCGCGAAGCACGCCTCAGCAAACCGCCCGCCGGACTCTCGCCCGCGCTCGACTCGCTCTATCGCGGGGACGCTGCTGCCGCTGCTCGCGCGCTCGTCGTTACGCCGGAAGGCCGGATAGAGGCGAAAGAGCAGCAATTATTGCTTGCGGAGCGGCTGGCGCTGCTGATGCCGGGGGTCGTACTGCTGCGTCCGCACCTCGCGCGCGTCGAACAACAGCTCGCGAACCGTCCCGGCGAACGCGCAATCCTGACGCGGCTTGTAACCGCGCTCGATACGCCAACCGACTCCGGCGTACAGCCCTTGCGCCGCCTCTACGCCAACCTTGCGGAGACGCTTGGCAGCTTCGAGGAACGGCTCGAAAGCGCCGCGCGGGACGCCTGTATGCGCGCTGCCGCCGCCGCGAACGACATTGCCGACCTGCTGGAAATCGTCGCAGCCAATGCGCTTGGCGACCCGACCCGCGCGGGCAACGCGCTCCGGCAGGCCAGCGCTATCGACCCGACACATGAGGGCTTCGAGCGTGTGGCCGCCGATTTGAACGTGTTTCATCAGGAAGTGGACCGCCTCACGGAGAACGCGCCGGGGCAGGATGTGGCGGGCTGGCTTGACGCAGCGCGGGCGCGGCTAACCGCCTTTCAGGTCGATATTAGCGATGTGGTGCTGACCGATCTGGTCGCGCGGCTGAATGGCGCAGTTGCCGCAATGGAAGCCGCGAATGCGTCCTTCGCAAGCGGTGGCAAGCGTCCGGCGGTGGAAGCCTACGAGGGCGCGGCGGCGCTGCTCGGTCCCGTCAACAAGGCGGCGGCGGGTTGGTTCACGGACCGCGCGCGACAGGTTTCTGATGCGCGTTTTATCGAAGCGCTGCATCCCAATTCGATGCTCGGCAAGGCACTCAGCGAGGGCTGGGATGCGTGGGACAAAGGCCGTAACGGAGACGCACTCGGCATTGGGCAGCGCGCACTCGAAGCCGCGCACAGCGAGGGCGAACGCCAGGCGGCGGTACGCCTGATCCGTATGGCGGACCTGACGCAAAAGTGGCTGACCGGCAACGGCATGGGGGATCGCGCGCTCACCGAGGCGACCGAACGCGATATTCACGCGCTGCTCACGTCCGTCGAAGAAGCCGTCGAACGCAAATTTACCGACCAGATGCCGAACCGCACGGTTTACCTCAAGGCGATGAACCGCGGCCTGGTCGAGCCGATGCGCGATATGAGTTCGGCGGCGGTGCGTATCCTGATGATGCAGTTGACCATGCAAGGATTAGTTGCGCTGTTGAACGAGCAGCCGGACGACGCGAACATGTGGCGCGACGCGGCCAGCCGCACGCTCCCGAACGTGCGCGCGCACCCGGTCTATGTCGCGCTCGAACACGCAATCACGCGGCGGCAACTGCTCGCGAATGCCGCAACCGCGCTAAACGCCGTGCGTGGCGTGCCAGACCTGCAAATCGCGCGTCCGGCACTCCGGCAGCCGCTCGCCGCCGCGTGGCTCGAACCCGCCGAGGGCGCGCTGCGCAATATCGACGATGCGCTCCGCAAGTGGACCGATGGCGATTTTCGCGGAGCGCACGCGCTGCTCGATACCGCGTTCGAGAAGATCAAGCAGGCCGAAGGCACAATCGGCGCGCCGCTCGATGGCTTCAAAAACTGGCTTTCCGGGCTGAACACCACGTCGGAAGGGTTGCAGCAGGCGCGCCGCACGATTGAACAGGCCGCGCTCAACCCGACCGATGCGCCCGACCCAGCTATCGACGACGCGCACTGGCAGATTTTCAGTGGAACGCGCGCTACGCTTGGCGAAGATTACGCCGCGCTGGTCCGGCAGTGGCGTGATACGTACACATCGATCAAGGACCTGTACACGGACGCGCGCTTCACACGCGATGAAAAGCTGCGGCTGCTGGACGGGCATTTCAATTCGCTGTTTATCGAGAAGCACCCGGCCTTCCCGATTTACCGCCACTGGCAAAGCCTCGTCCGCGCGCTGCCCGACCCCGCGCCGACGTTCAGCTACGCGCCCGCTGCGCCGCCGGAACGGACCGCCGCCGATGCGCTGCCCGGCTTCATCGAGGAAAACGTGCGCCCCTCGCGTGTGATCGACTCGTACATGAGCGAGGCCGCGCCGCCCTCTGTAATCGAACCCGCGACCGTCGATGCTGCGCCTTACGACGATGGTACGCGCAATGATGAGCGGGTCGCGATCCCGCGCGTGCCGTGGCTGGCGGGGCTGGCAGTGGTGGTCGTCGTCGGGGTCGCCGTGATCGCCGCGATTACGCTGCTCGGCGGCAACAGGGGTGCAACACCGGGTATCGCGCTCACGCTGCCGCCGACGCCAACTGTAGCGGAGACGGCGACCGCCGCGCTAAAGGCGACTGACGTACCGACCAGCATTCCTGCCGTCGCGCTCCTGCCCAAGACCGAACCCGCGACCAGCAGCGCCACGCCGAGCAGTGCGCCGAGCAGCACGCCAACTATTGCGCCGAGCAGCACGCCGACTGAAGCAGCTACTGAACCACCAACCACGCCGACTGTGCGGTTCGTCCCGACTGAGACACGGCCATTCGCCACCGTCGCACCATTTGAGACGACAGTTCCAGCGACCGTTGTACCCACAGTTGCGCCGACACTCTCCCCCACCACAGCGCCCGACAACGCCATACCAAGCGCGACAGTCGGCCTTGCGCCATTGCCGGGCGCAACCGGACTTGCGACCGCGACGCTCCCTGCAAATGTCGCGAGCGGTGAATATGACCTGCTTGGCGGGTTGGGCAAGCTGCCCGGTGATACGCTGCCCTGGCCGCTCGATTTCTTCACGCCAGACCCCGACGCGGGTGGCTGGAAGCTCGGTACGGCGAATACGAAGGGCGGTAACGTCCCGCAATATGTGAAGATATTGCCGAGTACGCTGGGGTCGCTCTTTGGACCGGACGCCTCACGGACGGTCATGCGCGCGGAAGCCGTGCTGGAGTTGACTTCGTTCAATGCCTCGCTCACGAACGCCGGGATCGTCTATTTTGGGTTCGGGTTCGAGACGCTTTCCGGCCAGCAGAAAGCATACGCCCAGGTCAACGTCGCGCGCGTCTCACCGCTGACGGCCAACTATGGCACGAACATCAACGGTACACTGACGCGCAAGGCGACCAAAGCCGCGCAGCCGCTCCGCGTGACGCTGGCCGTGCAGCGCAACGACGACCGCACCGTGTCGCTTTATGCGGATGGGCAACTGCTCGGCAAGACGAGCGCCGCGCAATATGGACCCGCGACTTCCGTAAACATCGTCCTGTATACCTCCGCGCCGACAGTCCTCGTCAATGTTGCGTCGCTCAAAGTGCAGATAGGCTAAACCGCGCTTGCCAGAAATTCACCTCGAAACACTCTACAAAATTGGCAATTCGATAGATACCTTTGCACCGGGACATTACGCGCGCGTCTTCGAGGCGCAGGACACGCTGGGCAAACCGTGCGCGTTCAAAGTCATGCGCAACGAACACCTGACGACCGACGGTACGCCGAAATGGGAAGCGCTGGCCTTCATCAACGAGGCCGATTTGCTCAACCGCATGGCCGAGTCGAGCGCGGTGATGCGCCTCTACGATTGTGGCTACCTATCCTCGGAAGAGGAGCGCCCGCGCGGTGGACACGCAATCAGCTTCGGGACCGATGCGGAGTCGTTCAAGCGCGCTTCGCTGACCTACGCGGAGAAGCGCTGGCGACCGTACCTCGCGGTCGAAATGCTGCCGCGTGCCGAAAACCTGCTCTATCTGATGAAGCCGAACACGCCCGGCACGCGCTGGCGGCTGCCGACCGAAGAGGGACTCGACCTCGCGATCCAGTTTGTGGATATGCTGCGCGTGGCGCATTCGCGGCGTATTCTATACCTCGATCACAAGCTGGAACACGTCTATTGGGATGGGCGGACGTTGCGCGTGATCGATTGGAATAGTTCCAAATTAATCGAGGGTAACGATCAGGTGTTGGCGAATCAAATTCAGATGGATTTGCATAACCTGTGCGTCGGCATCTTCTACCCGATTTTCACGGGACTCAGCCCGCAAAAAGGGGCGTTGATGCCGCAGCCCGCCGGCCAGGAAGAGGTCGAAGCGCGTTACGGTGATGTGAACCATCTCGACTTCGGGGTAGAGCCGACACTGGGCGCGGCCTTGCAAGCGCTGCTCGAACAGGGCGCGCGGGTGCAAATCCCGAACGCAGATGTATTCCTCGCCGGGCTGGAGCGCGTTTCGGTCGATTATGGTTGGCAGGCCGCACCGGACCCGTTGCGTGATGCGCGCCGCCAGATGCGCGCGGGGCTTGCCAAGCTGCGCGCCGGGCAGGACTCGATCAAGGACGCACGCGCGATTTTCCATGATGCGTTGAGCGGTGAGGAAATCAATGACGAATTCGAGGGCGAACTGCGCCGCCTGCTGGGGAAGATCAACGAGATGTTGAATGCGCGCGTGATTCCGTAGCACCCAGTCAAGCAGGAATTGAGGGATAATTAAGGCATTCCAGAAGTTGAGTTGAGGAATAAGGGATGCCCGCCAAGCGGTATAAGGTGGATTTGAGTGAGGCTGAACGGGAAGAATTAGAGCAGCTCACGCACAAGGGTAAAATTTCAGCGCGGAAAATGAAACGGGCGCAGATGCTGTTGAAGGCAAGCGCCGGATGGACAGATGACCAGATCGCGGCGGCCTTAGACACTGGACGGGCAACGGTGGAACGCGCATCCGGCAACGCTTTGTCGAGCGTGGACTCGCGGGCGCGTTGACGGAGGAGGCGCGACCGGGACAGAAGCGACGCTTGGATGGGCGAGCCGAGGCGCATCTGGTCGCGTTGGCGTGTAGCGAACGACCAGACGGTCAGGCACACTGGAGTATGCGTGTGTTAGCCGCCAGGTTGGTTGAGTTAGAGGTAGTGGACAGCATCTCGCATGAGACGGTGCGCCAAACGCTAAAAAAATGAAGTTAAGCCCTGGCAAGTGAAGGAATAGTGCATCCCCGAAGCGAGTGCCGCCTTCGTCGCGCATATGGAAAACGTTTTGGATGTCTATGAACAACCCTACAATCCGCTGGAACCTGTCGTCTGCTTCGATGAAAGCACCAGGCAACTCATCGATGACGTGCGCACGCTCTTACCCACACAACCCGGTCAAGTCGCTCGTCAAGTCGCTGAATACCAGCGCAATGGCACGGCCAATTTGTTTATGTGCTTTGAACCTCTGCGCGGCTGGCGGCATGTCACCCTTACCGAACACCACACACGTCAGGATTTTGCTCACCAAATCCGCCTTTTAGTCGATACCGTCTATCCGCACGCCACCTGTATTCACCTGGTTCTGGATAATCTCAATACCCACGCGCTGGCCTCCCTCTACGAAACCTTTTCCCCAGCCGAGGCTAATCGTCTGAGCAAACGCCTCGCCTTTCACTTCACCCCCAGGCACGGCTCCTGGCTTAACATGACCGAGGTTGAGTTTAGCGTTTTGTCACGGCTCGCCCTCGACCAGCGCATCCCTACCCTGTCCGCCCTCCAGCGCATCATTGGCTGCTGGGAAGCCACCCGCAATACCAAAGGTGCGTCCGTCAACTGGCGTTTTACCGCTCAAGCTCGCCCGTCTCAAGCTCGCCCGTCTCTATCCCTCAATTCCTGCTTGACTGGGTAGTAGTACCTGCCCCTGTGCCGGGTAGTCTGCTGCGCTGTTGGCGCGGTAACAGCGCCATATCAACGGAAGCGCCCGTCCGCCATAGGCGAGTGAGACCAGCATCACCCCAAAGCGCTCTCCCAGCTTG
>Ga0123338_10005660_pt1 | contig 10650 bp, 8 predicted proteins | sample grotaG_FD_89793 | JGI IMG/M metagenome (GOLD analysis project Ga0123338, IMG submission 89793) | Glacier valley bacterial and archeal communities from Borup Fiord, Nunavut, Canada, to study Microbial Dark Matter (Phase II) -... | ecosystem: Environmental > Aquatic > Freshwater > Ice > Glacier ...
CTATTGATGTTAGCGATTATCCGTTCCCTCCTGTTGAGACAATTTTGTCGATGCTTGTTTGGATGGTACGAGAAGGTTGAAAAGAATTCATTAGTCATTAGTCATTAGTCATTAGGGAAAATTACTAATTACCAATTCCCGATTCTCAATTACCAATTCCCAATTCCCAATCAAAAAAAAATAGGCTAGCCATATTAGCGCCTATCTCAATCAATATTTTAATGGCTCCCCGCAACGCCGTCTTACCTCAGCTTTTGACCTGGTATTTTACCAGGTGGGCACCGTTGGCTCGGACTTAAAGTTTCTGGGTACAAGCCCAGTTTACTGCTGTCCAAACATCTTGATTCCCGAGAGTTAAGAGTTATAGATCAAAAAAACATTATTGGCAGTCACCAACGTCGCAGTAGAACCTTTATTTAATATACAACAACTAACTAGATTTTGGCAACTCTGCGATCGATCTAATTTGGATTCCAGATAGATTCAATGGTTTGAGCGATCGCCTCTGCTTGCGTCCGCCCCTGAGCCACTGGTTCCTCGCCCAGCAAAACAGTAACGTGGCCCAGTTTACGACCCGGGCGTGATACTTTCTTACCATACCAATGCACAAAAGCACCATCTATTTGTGCCAGTTTTTTACGCTTCTCTAAATAATCAGACTCAGCCGATTCGTAGCCGAGTAAATTTACCATCACAGCACCAGCAGAGTTGAGCTTGCAATTGCCTAAAGGCAGTTGACAAACTGCACGCAAATGCTGTTCAAATTGTGAAGTTTCGCAAGCATCGATGGTAAAATGTCCCGAGTTGTGGGTGCGGGGTGCAATTTCATTGACTAACAGTTTATTGTCGCTGGTTAAAAATAGTTCAATGCCGAATACGCCGACGGCTTCTAAGCTGTTGAGGAGAGTGCGGACGATCGCCTCAGCTTCGCTTTTTACGTCTAGACTAATCTGGGCCGGTGCAATCACCAGGCGACAAACCTGATTTTGCTGTTGAGTTTCGACGATCGGGTAAATCGCAATTTCGCCAGTTGTCGATCGAGCTGCGATCGCTGCCAACTCGCGATCGAACGGCACAAACTCTTCTACCAGCAAAGACTGACCTCTCAGATCCGCACGGATTGACTCAAAACTCTCCCGATCCTTGACGATAAAAGTACCTTGCCCGTCATAACCGTGGCGGCGAACTTTGACGACAAAGGGAAAATCGAGGTGTAAATCCTGGCTGTAATCCCACGCCCAAAACCTGGGAGTTGGCAAACCCAAACCTTGTAAATAACAGCGCTGGGCGTACTTGTCCAACAAAGGATCGAGCGACGACAAACTCGGCTGAAATAATACACCTTGCTGTTCTAGCGATCGCAAACCATCCAAATCCACAAACTCATTTTCAAACGTAATAACATCACACTCATTCGCCAATTGAGCCGTAGCTAAAACATCATCAATAGCCGCCAAAATAGTACCAGCAGCAACAGAAACTGCCGGATCGGTAGCATCAGGAGTTTGTACTACCAATTCAATCCCCAGCGCGCTAGCAGCATCTCCCATCATCGCAGCTAGCTGGCCGCCGCCGACAACGCCCACCCGCTTAAATTTGGCAGATATATTAGCAGCTTCAGTGAATTTCATGTCAGTAAATTTGATTGTGTTAACCCTCTTATTTTATCGCAGTTAATACCGCAATGAATATCCTGTAGGGGCGGGTTCACCAACAATATATAATAAGTAGTAATAATCTCAATAAACCCGCCCCCACCCAACAGTCAATCGCAATTTACCTCTTAAATAAAAGTATTGAATCAAGAAATAACCCCAGAATATTGGAGCTGCGAAAGTATCTAATTATTCCACAATCTGAGCCATCGCCCAACAGCAGTAGCACTCCGCCCAAGAGAAAAGTGCCACATCTAGCAATTCCGTAGCGCCAAGCATGGCATAATTGACAGCACTGCAAAAAGCAGATAGACAGTTGCAAACACTGAAAATCAGACATTCAGAGAACAAAAGTTATAGGTGAGGATGCTGTGAAAGTTTTGGTTGTGGGGAACGGAGGTCGCGAACACGCGATCGCAAAAAAACTGCTAGAATCTACGCGGATTAAACAAGTATTCTGCGTACCAGGCAACGGTGGCACAGCTACCACTCAAGGCTGTCAAAATCTGTCGCTCAACATCGACGACTTCCAAGGCATCGAACGCTTTGTAATGGTCAACAACATTGGATTAGTGATCGTCGGCCCGGAATTGCCCCTAGCGCTAGGCATTGTTGACTATTTCCAACAGCGAAAACTGATGATTTTCGGCCCCACCCAAGTCGGAGCCCAAATTGAATCCAGCAAATCCTGGGCCAAAGAATTGATGCTCCAAGCAGGCGTCCCAACGCCCAAAGCTGCGGTGTTTACCAACGCAGAAGCAGCCAAAGCATATGTTGTGGAACAAGGAATTCCCATAGTTATTAAAGCAGACGGACTAGCATCAGGCAAAGGAGTCACCGTTGCCACCACCGTCAAAATGGCTCATAGCGCCATCAACACCATTTTCCGAGGCGAATTCGGCACCGACAACATCCGAGTCCTCATCGAAGAATTTTTGACAGGTCAAGAAGTATCGATTCTCGCCCTCACTGACGGCATTACAGTGGAACCGCTGCTGCCGGCTCAAGACCACAAATCGATCGGCGAAGGCGACAAGGGAGCCAACACCGGCGGTATGGGAGCCTACGCCCCAGCGCCAATTGTCACCCCCGAACTTATGGACAGAATTCAAACAGAAATTCTCGAACCCACCCTCGCAGCTCTGCAAAAATATAAAATCGACTACCGGGGCGTCCTCTATGCAGGTTTAATGATTACACCAGAAGGAAACCCGACAGTCTTAGAATTCAACTGCCGTTTTGGAGATCCCGAAACTCAAGCGGTTTTGTCTCTGCTGGAGACTCCTCTAGAAGATTTGCTGCTGGCTTGTTGTCAGCAGCGTCTCGGTGAATATTCCAACATTCGCTGGAAGTCTGGGGCTGCTGTTTGCGTAGTTTTGGCTTCTGGGGGCTATCCTGGAAATTACCAAAAAGGCAAAGTTATTTCCGGCATCGAGGAAGCTGAAGCTAAAGGGGCAGAAGTGTTTCACGCTGGGACTCAGTTAAAACAGCAGTTAGTCACCGATGGCGGCCGCGTTTTGGGTGTGACTGCGACGGGAGAAACTTTGGAACAAGCTATCTCCAAAACTTATGCAGCAGTAGATTGTATCCAATTTGAAGGGGTATACTGCCGTCGGGACATCGGCCGCCGAGCAGTGCCAGATAAAAATTAGGAATTGCGATCGGCCGTTGTACATTTAAACTGTATATTTCGCTCTCACATCAAAAATCGTCAAATCCTCTCCCCCTCTCCCCTTCTCCTGCTCTCCCCTTCTATTGCCACAAACAATCTAGATGTGTAACAGCTTATCAGCCATTTGGGGGAAGCCAAGCAATCTTCAAGTAGAAGTGTAACAATAAGGTTTGGCATCTCTGGGGCGGCAGTACACAAGTCGCAGTGAAAAATCTGAGAAGGAGCCAATTTTTTCAATCATGCTTTTAATATTGAACTGGTAAAATGCTGGCTGTACTAAACAAAATCGGAGAAATTATTGCCCGCTGGTGGTCGGATTTTACCCTCCAGACCCGCCTGATGGCCGGTGCTACCCTCGTAGTTTCGTTAATTATGAGCGGCCTGACATTTTGGGCCGTGAATACTATCCAGCAAGACGCCCGACTTAACGATACTCGCTACGGTCGCGACCTGGGCTTGCTGTTGGCGGCAAATGTGGCGCCGCTAATTGCGAAAAACGATCGCTCCGAAGTTGCCCGCTTTTCCCGCCAATTTTATAGCAGCACCACCAGCGTCCGCTATATGCTTTATGCCGATGATGCAGGGGATATTTTCCTGGGAATACCTTTCTCGGAATCAGAGGTGCAAACTTCCCTAACACTGCGCCGCCAAATTAAACTCCCGGATAATTTTATCGCCGACATTGAGGCGAGAAATTTAACTTCTTTGCCTTTGGTGCGGCAGCATTTGACCCCAGATGGAGAAGTTACTGATGTATTTGTGCCGCTAATTCATGAAGATAAATATTTGGGCGTGTTGGCGATCGGCATTAACCCAAATCCCGCAGCAGTTATCTCTTCAAACCTGACTAGGGATGTGACTTTAGCAGTATTTGTCACAATTTGGGTAATGGTAATTTTGGGCGCTGTCTTTAATGCCCTGACAATTACTCAGCCGATCAAACAATTAGTTTTTGGGGTCAAAAACATCGCGACGGGGAATTTTAAGCAGCGAGTTGACCTGCCTTTGGGGGGAGAATTGGGCGAGTTGATTGGCAGTTTTAACGAGATGGCCGAGAAACTAGAAAGTTATGAAGAACAAAATATTGAAGAATTGACTGCGGAAAAAGCGAAGTTAGAAACTTTGGTTTCAACTATTGCTGACGGGGCGCTGTTGCTGGACGCGAATTTGCAGGTGATGTTAGTCAACCCGACGGGAAGGCGAATTTTTGGATGGGAAGGCAAAAATGCGATCGGAGTCAACGTTTTGCAAATTTTACCTCCCCAAGTGCAACGGGAGTTGGGAAGACCACTGCAAGAAATAGCTGCGGGCGATCGTGAAGGCGGTGAATTTCGGATCTCGATCAGCGAACCAGTCAACCGTACAATGCGAATTGTTTTAACTACGGTCATTCTGCACAAAGCATCCGATGCCGAACCGCTGTGCAAAAGTTGCCTCCGTGAGGAAGAAAATACCTGTACCGAGTCGCAACGCCCGATCGCGGTAGAGTGTACTTTCTACGAACAAACCTCGAAACATCAAGGTTCCGGGCAGTACCGAGAAAGTCTCAAAGGCATTGCAATGACAGTGCAAGACATCACTCGCGAAGTAGAACTAAATGAGGCTAAAAGCAATTTTATCAGCAATGTTTCTCACGAATTGAGAACGCCTTTGTTTAATATCAAATCCTTTATTGAAACTCTCTATGAGTACGGAGAAGACCTTCAAGAAAGCGAGCGCAAGGAATTCCTAGAAATTGCCAATCGAGAGACCGATCGCCTCACCCGTTTAGTCAACGACGTGTTAGACTTATCGCGCCTGGAATCCTGCCGAGTTTATCACTTAGACGCAGTTGATTTGCCACAAGCTGTCGAACAAACCCTGCGGACTTATCAGTTAAATGCTAGGGATAAAGGAATAGAATTAGAGCAAGATGTCGATCCCTATTTGCCACCAGCTCTAGGTCATTATGACTTGCTGCTACAAGTATTTGCAAATTTAGTCGGAAATGCCTTGAAATTTACCGAATCCGGTGGCAAAGTGGGAATCCGAGCGTATTTGCTAGAGTCGGAAGCGGCCGCCCATAAAGAAAACGCATCTGGAAACCACAATTTGTCACACAATGCCAAACATTTCCCAATAGTGCGGATCGAAATTTCTGATACTGGGATTGGCATAGATCCCGAAGACCAACAAGCAATCTTTGAGCGCTTTTTCCGGGTAGAAAATCGAGTTCACACTCTAGAAGGAACGGGATTAGGTCTTTCTATTGTCAGAAACATTATTGACAAGCACCACACTAAAATTAATATAGTTAGCGAAGTTAATGTGGGTACGACTTTCTGGTTTGACTTACCAGTTTATGAGCCAAAACAAGCACTAGAGATGGAGCATTCTTGGCCAGTGGAAGCAAAGGTGGAGAGTGAAGCAAGTTCGACTGCGGTCAGACCTATTTAATGGACAGTTTGTAGTAAGGACTTCAGTCCTTCACAGTTTGTAGTAAGGACACGGCAAATGCCGTGTCCTCCGTTATTTAACAAATTCGCGGAATTCCCCACCTTCAGGGAATGCAGCAACAGCGAAGCGCATTGCGGAATGAGCAAGGTGGGGATGGATAGCGACGGGGCGGTAGCCCCAATCTCTCAGATATAAACAGAAAAACTTCATCAACACATCTTACTAATAACCCTAAATTGTAGTAAGATATAGGTATGAAACACGCAGTTAAGGTACGAATTTATCCGACCGATGAGCAGAAAGAAGCGCTGTCTAAAGCGTTTGGTTGTGCCCGTTGGTTCTTGAATAACTCGTTATCTGAAACCAATCAACTCTACAAAGAGACGGGTAAAGGCTTATCTCAGCAAGGGATGAACGACCGCTTACCTGCACTCAAGAAGGAGTTTGAATGGTTGGCAGAACCTTACAGTCAAGTGCTGCAAAGCGTGTCTCTTAACTTATCGAGAGCGTTTATCAACTTCTTTGAGGGACGGGCATCATTTCCCAACTTCAAATCGAAGCAGGGCAAACAGACGATTCAATATCCTCAGAACGTCAAGATCGCAGATATTGGCTTGAAGCTACCAAAACTGGGAGTCATCAAGGCAAAGATTCATCGCGTGTTTGGCGGGAAGTTGAAAACCGTCACCGTGTCTCTTACACCATCTGGCAAGTATTTCGCGTCGTTACTATTTGACGATGGATTGCTAGAAGTTGAGAAGACGATTGACGGTAAAGCAGTAGGGATTGATTTAGGTCTGACGCACTTCGCGATTACGTCTGATGGCTCTAAATTTGATAATCCGAGAGTTCTAAAAAAGCATTCTCGCAACCTCAAACGCAAGCAGCAGAAACTATCGCGGAAAGTAAAAGGCTCAAATCGTCGGAAGAAAGCACGTCGCATCGTGGCACGAGTTCACGAAAAGATTGCGAACGTGAGAAAAGACTTTCTGCATAAGCTCTCGCGCAAAATGGTCAACGAAAACCAAGTGATCTGCGTTGAGAACTTAGCAGTAAAGAACATGGTGAAAAATCACAACTTAGCGAAAGCGATTAGCGATGCCAGTTGGAGTGAATTCACCAGAATGTTGAGCTATAAAGCAGGACAAGAGGGAAAAATTTATCAAGAAGTTGACCGATTCTTCCCGTCGAGTAAGACCTGCTCAGTATGCCTCAATCGAATTGGAAGTTTAGCATTAGAAGTCCGGTCTTGGCAGTGTCAGAACTGCGGTACAAAGCATGACCGAGACGTAAATGCAGCTATCAACATTCGAGATGAGGGTATGCGTATTTTGGCGTTAGGAACTAGCGCTTCTGCCAATGGAGGGAAGGTAAGTCCGAAGGTTGGAAGGCGAAAGTCGTCCGTATCTAAGGCGCTTCCCGTTGAAATTGGAAGCCCCACCTTCAGCGCCCGAAGCGCGTAGCGCGTAGGAAGCAAGGTGGGGGTAGTTCACCAGATAGATGAACCGCACAGAAAAACAGGAGAACAAGTATTTGGGAAAGGTTTATTTAGTAGGTGCGGGGCCAGGAGATCCAGGACTAATCACCCTGAAGGCGAAAGGTTTATTGGAATGTGCAGATGTAGTTATCTATGATGCTTTAGTCAGTCCGGCAATTCTGGCAATGATTAATCCCCAAGCAGAGCAAATTAATGCTGGTAAGCGTGCGGGGAGACATTCTTTGTTGCAGTCAGAAACAACTCAATTGCTGATTGATAAAGCGCAGGATCATCCAATTGTGGTGCGGCTAAAGGGTGGCGATCCGTTTATTTTTGGTCGCGGTGGCGAAGAGATGGCAGAATTAGTCAAAGCCGGAATCTCAACGGAAGTTGTGCCAGGTATCACATCGGGGATTGCAGCCGCCGCCTATGCAGGTATTCCTTTGACTCATCGACTATATAGTTCTTCGGTAACATTTGTTACTGGACATGAGGCTGCGGGTAAATATAGACCGGTAGTGAATTGGAATGCGATCGCTCACGGTTCCGAAACCATTGTAATTTATATGGGAATTCACAATCTACCTTATATTGTGGAACAATTAAGTGTAGCTGGGTTGAATTTAGAAACGCCCATTGCTTTGGTGCGGTGGGGTACGCGGCCAGAACAAGAAGAATTGATTGGTACCTTAAAGACAATTGTAGAGCAGGTAGAGCAAACTGGATTTGGTGCGCCTGCGATCGCAGTCATTGGACAAGTAGTAAATATGCACAGCGTTTTGTCTGGTTGTCGTCCAGTTTGATAGTTGACACAAAAAAGGGTGACGTACAGGCTCACTCTTTTACGAGCAAACCAAAAAATTATCTAACTGAGAGTTCAAACGTCTAGTTAGAGTACGTTTAATGATATGCTTCAAATCATGCAAGATACTGTCAGTAACAAACAAACACGGGGTTGTCCAAATAAACTAGATTTGGCAAACCAGGTTTTAATTTGCTTACAGGAAATCCAGTGTATTTAAGTTTCTCGAATCCAAAATGCTAATCCTCCGCCACGGCCACGAGCTGCAATAAAATCTTCCGTCACTAAAAAGAAGCCAAAGAAGGGCTGTTTAGCGATGGGCTGGTTGTAGAAATCTTCTATTTGAACTTTACCAGAACGCATTGGTCTGTTATAAAAAAGACGACCAAACAGACTGATAAGCATCTGGTTAAAGTCAAAGGCCAATAAATTTTTCTTACTTAAATATTGCACTGGCCCCGTGAGGTTCAACAAAACTGGGCCAAATTCAACCTGATTACCAATTTCGCCTCTGTCTGAATCCTGTTCCAAAATGGCATTAAAGGAAACATGCACTGTTATAAACTTGGGTACATACAGACCATTGCCTAAGACAATTCCCCCACGTTCTCTGGCTTTCTTAGTGCCAGTGGCAAAGCAAAGTTGCCATTTACCTAGAAGAGACTCAAACGGATAAGTTAACCGTTGCTGCTTGGCAGATTTTTCTGCTTGTAGCAACGCATTTACTAATATTTCAGCACTAGGGGGTGTGCTTCTTCCTTGATACGCAGCCGCAGCGTGGGATAGCACTGTCACAAAATCAAATGTCGCTTTAGATGTCAAATTAGCTGTCATAAAAGCACTCTGGATTTAACTATATTCTTTACTTTTTTGATGATTATACCGTTATGGGGAGCAGGGAAAAGGTATTTTCATAGTTGGTTGTGAAATTTTTTTAGGATTGAGTGTCTTGAATGAGGTAGATTGATTTTCTGTAACCTATGCGTATCAGGGTACGGTAGCCCAAGCTGCCGCTTCCCCTGCTTCCCGGCTTCTTGCTAATGACCAAATTCTGTGACAATGGTTAACAATAAGCCAAAATACTGAATCTAAGGTACTCATGAGCCAGAGTTCTCAAAACAGCCCTTTGCCACGCAAAGCCGTTCAATCATATTTCCAGTGGTTATACGCTTTCTGGAAATTCTCTCGCCCTCACACGATTATTGGTACAAGTCTGAGTGTTTTAGCTTTATATTTAATTGCCATTGCCATTAGTAATCCTACTCTTTCCCGACTCCCTACTCCCGACTCCCTACTCCCTCTCTTAGGCGCATGGATTGCTTGTTTGTGCGGGAATGTCTACATTGTGGGGCTGAATCAATTAGAAGATGTTGATATTGACAAGATTAATAAGCCTCATTTACCGTTGGCATCAGGTGAATTTTCCCAGCAGACGGGGCAATTTATTGTTGTTTTGACTGGGATTTTGGCGCTAGTTGTGGCGTGGCTAACTGGGCCATTCTTATTAGGGATGGTGGCAATTAGCTTGGCCATTGGTACTGCTTATTCTTTACCGCCTATTCGTTTGAAACAGTTTCCATTTTGGGCAGCGCTATGTATTTTTTCAGTGCGCGGCACGATTGTTAATTTAGGATTGTATTTGCACTATAGTTGGGCGCTGAAACAAAGCCAAGTAATTCCGCCTGTGGTGTGGGTGTTGACATTATTTATCTTGGTGTTTACCTTTGCGATCGCCATCTTTAAAGATATACCAGATATGGAAGGCGATCGCTTCTATAATATCTCTACTTTCACGATCCAACTCGGTTCCCAAGCTGTGTTTAATCTGGCTCTTTGGGTGATAACTGTCTGCTATCTGGGAATAATTCTAGTTGGCGTGCTACACATCGCCTCAGTTAACCCCATATTTCTGGTAATTGCTCATTTAGCGCTGCTAGTTTGGATGTGGTTGCGGAGTTTGGCAGTAGACTTACAAGATAAAAGTGCGATAGCTCAATTTTACCAATTTATCTGGAAACTATTTTTTATCGAATATCTGATTTTTCCTATCGCCTGTTTTTTGGCTTAAACAATGCTAGAAACCTTTCCTACCAGTTCTCTTATCCCTGCTGTTGTAGTTGTTCTCAGTCTATCAATACTTGGCTATTTCGCTTGGAAAACTTTGATTACCTCAGACTTGTTTCAAAAAGGAATCAATCTTGCTCAAGTAAAAGATTACCAAGGCGCAGAAGCAGCGTTTCGCAAAGTGATTTCCCTGAACTCTACTAATGATGTGGTGCGCTTGTTTTTAGGAGATGTTTTAAATCAGCAAGGCCAAGTAGAAGAAGCAACAGAATTATTCCGGGAAGTGATTCGCCGCAGTCCGAAAAATCCTGATGCTTACTTGCGTCTAGCGAATATTCTCATGCAGCAAGAGCGAGAAGAGGAAGCCAAAATAAACCTGCTACAAGCTAAAGATTTATTGCAAAAACAACGCCAACCTGAAAAAGCTCAAAAAATCACTCAACTGTTAGATAAAATGAGTGCTAAGTTAAGTGAATCTTAAGTCGAGTCAGAATTACGGAGATTAAATTTACTTGTTCCGTCTCCTAATTTTTTTACCATTCCC
>Ga0123338_10005664_pt1 | contig 10645 bp, 12 predicted proteins | sample grotaG_FD_89793 | JGI IMG/M metagenome (GOLD analysis project Ga0123338, IMG submission 89793) | Glacier valley bacterial and archeal communities from Borup Fiord, Nunavut, Canada, to study Microbial Dark Matter (Phase II) -... | ecosystem: Environmental > Aquatic > Freshwater > Ice > Glacier ...
ATGAGCACCGGTGAACGCCCCCTTTTCCCGTCCGAAGAGCTCACTCTCGATGAGATTTGCCGGTAATGACGTGCAGTTGACCGTTATCATCGGTCGTTCCTTACGAGTGCTTCGCGTATGAATGGCACGTGCGACCATGCCCTTGCCGACACCGGTTTCGCCAAGGAGTAGAACGGTCGCTTCCATGGGGGCCACCTGTTCGACCCTTATAAATACATTTGAGATAGCATTGCATTGACCAATTATCTCACCAAAATTATACTTCTCGGCAATTGTCTGTGTCAGGTAGACATTCTCGGCCTGGAGTCGGCTTTGCAACTTTTTAATTTCCCCGTAGGCAGCCTGGATAGACTGATTGGCTTTGGTCAACTCTCCAGTCCGCTCATGTACCTGTAACTCCAAGTTGTCATTAGCTTTTGTCAGATCCGCTTCCAATTTAGTGCGGACCGTAATATCAATAATTGCAATGAGAATAGCAGTAGACTTGATTCCAGATGTGATTGCCACGCACTGTAGCTGTCCATTAATTATCTTGCCATCAGGTCTTTTGAATTTGATTTCGCACCGCAAAACAACCTGCTGATTTAAAACAGCTTTGATATGATCGGAATAAATATCTCTTCCCGGTTTGTCAGCAATTAGGCTGACAAATGGCACGTTGATTAGATGCGGTCTGTCTGTTCCAAACAGTTTTACGCCGGCATGATTGACCTCTTGTATTGCTCCGTGTGCATCAACGGTGAAATACCCCATTGGGGCAAAGTCATAGAGTTCAGCGTACATATCCCGCGATATTTCCATCCCGTCCCTGGACTGGCGGAGTTCTTCATTTTGCATCTCCAGTTCTACCTGGTGAACCTCAAGTTCGTGAACAAGTCGATTTCTCTCTGGGTCTTTCAATAGAGGACGCTCTTTTGGCGGCACGCTCTTCAGCCGATCATTGGCTCGGCGGCGCAGGGCCTCTGTTTCAGACCGGCTCTTGTCTCTTTTTATCTCCATAAACCAAACTCCCGCCTTAAGTAAGCTCTTATGCCAAGTATTATCTTTACGTAATTATCGTCCCCTTCCGGGATTCGCCGACAGAATCGCCGGGTTTTATGATTATATCATCTAATTATTGAATGTCAGTTATGCTTGCCGTTTGTGTTTGATGGTGTGACGCAGACCCTACGGTTCAACGTACGCCGCCATATGTTAAAGTTCCTGCCATATATTGAGGCTATTTGCATCATATCGTCTCTAAACGTTCTCTCCAGCTGCCCTAACATCCTGTTATTGTGATGAAACTATCTTTCAGCAACCAATATATTATTGGCCGGTTATTTGCCCTTACTAGTATGAAACTGGCCATTTCAAATGGCAGTTAATTCTCAGGAATGTTGGGAGGTAGTCATGGCAAAAGAATATACATTCACCATCAAGCATTACCCGGTAAATGACCTATTGGAACTTGATTTACAAGATCATCTGGACAGCATGGCCAAATTTGGTTGGGAAATGGTCAGCACCCAGCAACTCATCAATGAACATAGTTCTACTACTCCGCAGTTGATTTTCTTCTGGGCCAAGGATGAGGAAAGATGAATCTCACAAAGGAGGCAACCTAATGGAGAACTTCAGACAGATTCTCGTCATCAGCAGGATGATCCCGTACAAGCGATAAAACACAGAAAGGGAGTCATTATGTCAAAACAAGAGGAATCGTGCGACATCAAGATCTGGTGTAAAGAGTGTGAGAAGAGCGATTACACAACAATTGGAGACAAATATGTTTGTACGTCCTGCGGCAAGAGTCTCCATTTGGATCATGAAGTGCATCACGAGATTTTCCCGCATGTAGTCGGCGACTCGGACAAGCTGTACTGACTAATGAGGGGATATTGTGAATCAGCTTGCAGCTTTGGCCCATTTCGACGCAAACGTTGGCCCACTGAGCATTCATAACATGGCTATATTTGTTACCTGATGGGTCCATCAGAGCGCCGATTCCGGGTAAATATTCGAAGCCGATTCACAGCGTCTGAAAAAGACGCGTAATTGAATCACGAAACAGGGGGTAGGAAATGACACGGAAAAGTAATTTGCCCACCATCGAATCATTGGCGGAGTTGGCATCTGTCCAACGGTCGCCGTGTCTCTCGCTTTACCAGCCGACCCACCGGAGTCGGCCCGAGAATCAGCAGGACCCGATCCGATTTCGCAATCTTGTAAAGGGGTTGGAGGTATCGCTCCGGCAGAAGTATCCGGCTGTCGAGGCTCGGTTGCTATTGGAACCGTTTGAAGCCCTCGCTCACGATGATGCCTTCTGGAATCATACGCTGGATGGATTGGCCGTGCTGGGTGGGCCGAGCCTATTTCAAGTGTTTCGGCTTCAGCAGCCGGTCGCCGAATTGGCCGTAGTGGCCGACAGCTTTCATACCAAGCCCTTGCGACGCTTTCTTCAATCAGTCGACCACTATCAGATCCTGGGATTGAGCCTCCAGAAGATCGAGCTCTTCGAGGGGAACCGCAATGCGCTTGACGAGATCGAACCGGCTCCAGGCGTTCCGCGGACGATCACCGAGGCGCTGGGCAATGATCTGACCGAATCCTTTTCTAATGTCACCTCCCACAGTGGTGTCGGTCAGGCGAGCAGACCAATGCACCACGGTCACGGCGGGAAAAAAGACGAGGTGGACATCGATACGGAAAGATTTTTTCGTGCCGTCGACCGAGCGGTGCTCGAGCACCATTCCCGGCCCTCGGGCCTGCCGCTGATACTGGCCGCGTTGCCTGAGCATCATGATCTTTTCCGCCGGATCAGCCACAACCCATTTCTGATAGCGGAGGGACTCACGATCAATCCCGATGTCCTGCCAATCGATGATCTTCGGGAACGTGCCTGGCAAGTCGTCGAGCCGCAGTATCAGGCGCGGCTGGCTGAGTTGAGCGAAGAGTTCGAACAAGCCCGATCCAAGGGGCTTGGCTATGACGACCTGGAGCAGGTTGCTCAGGCGGCTACCGCCGGTCGGGTCCTGACGCTGCTGATCGAGGCCGACCGCCAGATTGCCGGCCGACTCGACGGCGCGACAGGTCGAATCGAAGTTGCTGATCTGAGCCACCCGCAAGTCGATGACCTGCTCGACGATCTGGGCGAACTGGTCCAAAAAATGGGCGGGAAGGTTCTGGTCGTACCTTCCGAGCAAATGCCAACAAAAACCGGAGCGGCCGTGACCTTGCGTTATTAGAGCACGTACAAGCCGGCCTCGTGGAAACGGCCCGGCGAAAACTATGCTGTAGAAAAGGAGGTAAAAATGAAACAGATGAAAAACATATTGATTTTGAAGCAGTTTGGGAACGCGCGGAAAGCCGCTGGCGGAGCGCTCGGCGCCCTCTTCACCGCAGCCGCCGTATTGGGCGGACCACTTGCTCATGGAACTTTGGTTGAGTGGATGATACCGAGCGTTCTTGCGGCTGAAGTCGGGGAAGACGAGAAACCCTCTCATCCACCCGAGCGACTCTACGGCACTTGGACGGCCAAAGATGTGGACGCAAAAATGGGTGAGGTCAAGATCCGGCTCACCTTCCGCCGAGAAAAAAAAGTAAGTGTCCTGGCGTGGTCCGATATTCCGTTTGCCGGGCAGGTCCGAGATCTCACAGGGTCATTTTCAGTGCATGGCGATACGATTAGCTCAGACGCGATTCGGGATGGAAAAAAGGCGAAATTTTCCTTTGAAAGCGATCAATTGGTGTTGCGTTTCAAAAGCGGCAAAGTCGTGCGCTTCGACCGGGAATAGCGGTCTACTCGAGCCCCGATAGCGGGCTTGGCCGCCACGTTCGCTTTTGAGCAGGCGGAAGACAAAAAACAAAAATTATGAAAATCCAAATCAACACAGACAACAACATCGCAGGTCGCGAAGAACTGGCCGAGCAAGCCAAAGGCATTGGCGAACATCAACGACACCGTTTCCTCCAGCCGTCTTGTTTGGTGACTGGCGGCTGGACAAATAAGTTCAAACCGATGCGAAATTTATTTATTGGACACCCCCTACTCCGGTGCTTTGTGAGCAAATAGTGATACGCAGTGAAGGTCTGTTTTCCCACATGGGTGCCGTTGCGATAAAGACCGGGCACTAAGTTCTATTGTAGAAAGCTTTTAGGTGGCGTAATGAAAACAATCTTCAATTTGTTGTTTTTTACCAAGTATATATTATCAATACTCGTGGGATGCACCCTGTTGTTCGCAGCAACCAGCTTCGTTGCCGCTGAAGATTGTGTGCTATACGTCAGCGTAAAAGAAAGATGCTTTCCAGGGAGGCCTTTGCCGCACGCAGTGATTACATCAACAAACCAAGACAACAACAAAAAATACATCAACATTACCGACATATCAGGGGAGTGTGCCGTTATATTGCCGGAAGCAAGAGGTTATTCAGTGGAAATTAAAGCTCGCGGATATACCACTACGACTCTTACAACAATGAACCATTGCAATGATATTCAGGCTACTCTTGAATTCTATATCTTCTTGGCAGGCACGACCGCATGTCCTGTCTATGTGCGACCACCTCGCCTGCCTGACTTTAGGGAGCCTGCGCAGCTCATGAAACCTGCACCAGGCAAGTGATGTTCATCAGGATTTAATATTCATGGAAGGACATCTATTGTCAATCGGCTTTCAACATTGACCACCAATCGGCGTCCTGTTTGACCCACCACTTATGTAATATCGATATGTTATGAGGGCAGGTGGGTTAGTTTCGGCGCCTATAAGGGTCAAATACCAAATCCGGTTCACAGCATACGCTGTGAAGAAGTTACGTGTAGGGTTCTCCATACACTGCCATCAGTATTTTAGTGTGATGTGGGTCTGTACCGGGGGGGGATTAAATTCTAATTACGGATTTGAATCGTACTAATGAAAGGACTCAATGGTGTTCACTTTTTCCAGCTTACCTCAACTACACTTAACCGGGCCGTCATATTTGGCCGTTACGTCAAACACGACAGAATCCGCATTTAACTATCCTTCCATTCCTTATCAACCTATCCATTTTACTGTGTACAATCAGATAGTTGCAATCACAGTATCAGCAGGGTTTTTCTGGCACGCTAGTTGTAACATATCTTCTTAGCAGACCATTTGGACTGTCGTGTATTCTGTGAAAGTCGAGTTGTTGGTTAGCGTGTCATTGATGGTAACTAAAGCAAATAAAACAGGTGATAAAGGAGAAATGCGATGACAGAAATCAAAATTGAAAAGAAAAAACCTCTTTTGGCATGGATGCTATTAGTGGTCTTAGTTGGAATCCTTGCCGTTCTTGCCTATTTCCTGGTTTTTAATGATGGAAAGGATGTCATGAAAACAGCGGAAACTTCAAGCCTTATAAATGTAAATGAAAACAACAGCACGGTGGCGGCGTTTGTGCGTTTTGTAGAGGTTGGAAATAAAGAGATGACCCTAAATCATGCCTATACAAATGAAGCTCTTTTGAAACTAACAGAAGCAACAAATGCCATGGCTGATGAGATAAAGTATGACGTCAGGGCAGATATGGATAAGGTTAAAGAAGCAGCAAAAGTAATTACAATAGACAAATTCGATACTTCCCACGCCAACAGTATTAGAGACGTAACAAATCTTTTAACCAATGTTTTGGAGAAAATGCAGCAGGCTAAATATCCGGAATTGGCAAAGGAAGTCGCAGAACTTAGAAATGCATCCGATTCAATCAACCCTGATGTACTAACTCTGGATCAGAAAGATAATGTGAAAACTTTTTTTAGCAAAGCTGCAGACCTGCTCAAAAAAATGAATTAGGGCACCATTTACATTTAAGGAGAGACTTATGACTAAGGACAATAAAGATCTGTTTTATTTAGAGGAGTTGTCAGACTATGAAGTAGCTTCCGATTATTCCGATGTAAGAGGCTGGAATGTTATTGATGCCGACAAACGTACAATAGGAACAGTGACTAATCTTCTGGTAAGCAAAAAAGAGGAACGCGTTGTGTATCTGGATGTCGAGGTTGATACTACCTTGTTACAAGTTGGTTATGAAACTTTTCAAACTCCTGCAAGCGAAGGTGTTCATGGGTTTATAAACAAAGATGGTGATGACCACCTTATTATACCTGTCGGAATGGTAAAATTGGATGAAGATCAGAAGCAGGTGCTTACAAACAGGATTAACTATAATACCTTTACGAGTGCAAAAAGGTTCCATAAAGGAGCCGATATTGGTCGCGAATATGAATTGAGCTTGTTTCGCCATTTAATTGGCGATAAGGCGATTGAAAATAAGGATTTGGACGATTTCTACAATCGAAAAGAATTTGAAAATGTTTTGCGTCGCAAAAGATAATTTACCGGTAACGGAGAATACATTGGTCTCCACCTATGACAAAGTGATGCCGAGTTCTTATGAAATGCTGAGTTTGGAAAAACTCAAAGGGTAGAGTAGAGAGCAGGTATCATCCTGCCCTCCATCCTCAAGCCATGCATGCGGTTTTCCCGCACACGGCTTTCCGATGTTCTTCACGGCAATACATGCGCTTTCGTCGCCATGTGAAAACCGCGGCATTGGGGGACATCAACGACATCGTTTGCCTCCAGCCGTCTTATTTGTTGACTGGCGGGGCGGCTGGACAAATAAGGTCAAACCGATGCGAAAGTTATTGCTCAAAGTTAAGCATTCCACCGCGTGGCGGGTTCTCTGCCGCGCTTACGCTCGCTGGGTGGAAGCGTATGGCAACGAGGGCGCCGCCGCCTTTGCCTATTACCTGCTGCTGTCATTCCTGCCTCTGGTCATCCTGCTGGTGACCGCCGGATCGCTGTTCGTCGAGCGCGACGTGGCGACGCAGGCGGTTGTGCAGTGGGTCAAACATTACGTGCCGCTGACCGTTGAACAGGAACAATCCGCCGTGGGGACCATTGGCGGCATGCTGGCGGCGCGCGGCCAGATCAGTCTGGTGGCGATTCCGTTGTTGCTTTGGAGCTCGCTGCAATTCCTTAGCGTACTGATTCGGACCACGAACCGCCTTTGGCATTCGCCGATATACAGTTGGTGGAAGTTGCCGTTAAAAAGTCTTGCCCTGCTCGGCATCACGGTGAGCGCCGTGTTGATCGGCGTTTTGCTGCCCGGCATGGCGCGGATGTTCCAGGAATGGCTCACCACCCGGCTCGGATTTCCAGGTTGGATGTTCGCCATGATTTTCCAGCTCATTCCGTGGCTGGTTTTGTTCTACGGGCTGATCATGATTTATCGGCTGGCCCCCAGCCGGGCCACCCGGTTTACCGAAGTCTGGCTAGGCGCGCTGGCCGCGACGCTCTTAATCTGGATTGGCGAATGGCTGTTTCTGCTTTACGGGGTCCACTTCACGAGCTTCAACGCCCTCTACGGCGCCTTGGGCGGCATCGTGGCGTTCCTGATGTGGATTTACCTCTCAAGCTGCGTCTGCGTGTTAGGCATCTGTTTTTGCGCGGCGCTGGCGGAGATCCGGGTGAAATAAGCATCGGCCCGTACACGGTGGTAATTTTCTCATCAGGATTCATAGGGAAACTTATGATTTCAACCGTAACAGGCGTTTTGGAAATGTGGGGATTTCAACGGGAACAGGCAAGATCCTATCGCACAAACATGAAAGCATGAAACAGGAAGCTGCAGAGAATGCCGAAGATAAATTTTCTACAAAAAAGCCGTATAAAACCATAGACGAGTTCTTGTGGTACACTAGACCTGAAAAGGAAAATAAATATTATTATAAGCGCTGCGATCAAACATCTTCGGACGCATAACGAAAGGGAGGTGCCTCATGTCTAAAATCGAAACCGCACGGATCAACGACCTGCTTGGCCTGCAAATCGGGGCCATTCAGGAAGTGGCTCAAAAGCTAAATGTCGACAGCAACTTCCAGGAGCTTGAGGCCAACATTTCCGACCTTGAGAAGCGAACTGCCGACCTGAAGGTCAGTCTGGAAGCGATTCCCCACGATCACCCGTAAACAGGGGAAAGGACATCTGTTCGCAAGAAGGTTTGAAATCCGAATCATTCAAGAATAATTGATGCCTTTAGTTTCGGCGGGACAACAGCAAAGTGTGGTGATTCCCCTGAAGTGATTGAAGAAGGTCCCATCATCAACTTTGGAGCAGACCTTTCAATATTCAGGGTTGATTAGTGTGACTAACGCTGAATCATGCCTTTAACAGTATGTTCCGGAGGCCCATATTTTATTAAGGCAAAGGAGCAGCAATGAATAGTGACTCTCCGTGCTCTTTCACTCCCTCAGGTATTGATCCTCTTTGCATCAACACGATTCGCTTCCTCTCGATCGATGCCGTCCAGAATGCCAATAGCGGCCATCCGGGGATGCCGATGGGTGCCGCACCCATGGCCTACATTCTCTGGGATCGGTTTCTTAACCACAGCCCGGCAAATCCCGACTGGTTCAACCGTGACCGATTTGTTCTGTCCGCCGGACATGCCTCAATGCTCCTTTACAGCCTTCTGCACCTTACCGGCTATGACCTGCCTCTGGATGAGATCAAGCGTTTCCGGCAGTGGCAGAGCAAAACCCCTGGCCATCCAGAACGTGGCCATACCCCTGGAGTCGAAATAACCACCGGCCCCCTCGGCCAGGGATTCGGTAACGGCGTGGGAATGGCCATGGCCGAGGCGCACCTGGCAGCCCGTTACAATCGCCCCGGCTTCAATATCATCGATCACTTCACCTATGTAATAGCCAGCGATGGCGATCTGATGGAAGGGGTAGCAGCAGAAGCTGCATCGCTTGCCGGCCACCTGCGCGGCTCGGCAAGTTGATCTGTTTATATGACGACAACCGCTTCTGAGGCCAGAATAAAGCCAAGAACCGGAGTGATATTGCGAGAGCATCACCACACTACGAAAGGAGGTGAAAAATAATGTCACAGGACAAATGGGAATTTTACAAGGATTCCCAAGGTGAATGGCGTTGGAGACGCACTGCCCCGAACGGAAATATTGTTGGAGCATCGTCACAAGGCTACGTCAATAGAGCCGATTGCGAAGGAAATGCGCGGCGTAACGGCTGGGGTGGTTAATTCTCCAACTCACCGTCAATAAGCCCCCAAACTCTTAGATCTTGGCTTCGGGCTCTTCCCAAGAGCTGGCCTTTACTTTATGGCCGTTCCTGACGTGTTTCTGGAATGAAAGTCTTTTCCAACTGTTTCACCTCCCCTCTGGCTCGCCAACCGGAGGAGAAAAGCGAGGTTTAACCATACAGAAGGACCGGTCTGGCTTGCTTTTTCTAGTTTTACATGTCTGCAGCAGCGGCGTTTCCCGCCAAGATTCATGCATTTTTATCGGTGTTTGTGATCGGAATCCTTATTCTTAATCATCGCTTCTGCTCCTCTATTGGACCTTTCGAGGCGAACCGAATCCCAAGCTCCCCAGTAGTGGAAAACTGAGGCGGTGACGGAGAGATTACGAACAAATCTGGAACAATAAATATATGAGGTGACGAATATGGCGAAGAAAACGGTTGCACATCTGCTTGTTGACACTCTGGTGGCCGCCGGAGTGAAGAGGATATACGGGTTGGCCGGGGATTCCCTCAATGGCATCACTGATTCGATCCGCTCTCGGGATGACATCCGCTGGATTCCGGTGAGACACGAAGAAACCGCCGCGTTCGCGGCGGGAGCGGATGCCCACTTGACCGGGAGTCTGGCGGTTTGTGCCGGTAGCTGCGGGCCGGGAAACCTGCATCTGATCAACGGGCTATATGACTGCCATCGCAGTCGTGTGCCGGTGCTGGCGATTGCAACCCAGATCCCGAGCAGTGAAATCGGAAGCGATTATTTTCAGGAAACCCACCCGGAACATCTTTTCACCCAGTGCAGCCATTACTGTGAGTTGGTTTCCCATTCCGAACAGATGCCCCGTATCCTGGACATTGCCATGCAGACCGCTCTTTCCCGGCGCGGTGTGTCGGTGATCGTCATACCGGGGGATATCGGCTTGCATGATGCCGTCAAACATCAACCAAGGCAGCATTCGGCTGCGCATAAACCTGGCGTGTGCCCATCCGATAGCGAATTGGAAGAACTGGCAAATGTTCTCAATACTTCTAAGAAGATAACAATCTTCGCAGGAGCAGGATGTGCAGGAGCTCACAAGGAGTTGATTGAACTCGCGGGAAGGCTGAATGCACCAATCGTGCATACCGTGCGCGGAAAGGAATTCATCGAGCATGACAACCCGTTCGATGTGGGCATGACAGGCCTGCTCGGCAGTTCATCAGGCTATCATGCCGTAATGGACACGGACGTCTTGCTGATGATCGGAACGGATTTTCCCTATCGGCAGTTTTATCCCAAAGATGCAACGGTCGTGCAGCTTGACATCCGGGGAGAGCAACTCGGACGTCGTACAAAAGTTGATTACGGCTTTGTGGGGGATGCCAAGACGACTTTGCGCGCCCTTTTACCAATGTTGGTGGATGACAGGGATGATACGCATTTAAAGCGATCTTTAGAACAGTATCGGAAGGCACGTAAAGGTCTGGATGAGCTTACGGTTGAAAAACCGGGCGAAACACACATCCACCCGCAGTACGTTGCCAAAGTTCTGGACGAACTTGCCGACCAGGATGCTATTTTTACGTGCGACGTGGGTACCCCGAC
>Ga0123338_10005666_pt1 | contig 10643 bp, 11 predicted proteins | sample grotaG_FD_89793 | JGI IMG/M metagenome (GOLD analysis project Ga0123338, IMG submission 89793) | Glacier valley bacterial and archeal communities from Borup Fiord, Nunavut, Canada, to study Microbial Dark Matter (Phase II) -... | ecosystem: Environmental > Aquatic > Freshwater > Ice > Glacier ...
ACTGGTAAGAGAGACAATTCTGACCGTTGACGATCTGATTTACCCAATGTTTGTGATGGAAGGCAAGAACACCAGAGAAGAAGTGCCTTCGATGCCTGGAGCCTACCGCTACACCTTAGATCTGTTGCTTAAAGAAATTGCTGAAGTTGCGGCATTAGGCGTGAATGCGATCGCCTTATTTCCTGCTGTTCCCCCTGAGAAAAAAGACGATCTGGGCAGCGAGAGCTACAATCCCGAAGGCTTAATCCAGCAAACTGTGCGGGCGATCAAGCAAGCTACCCCCGATATTTTGGTGATTACCGATGTCGCGCTCGATCCATTCACCACGCATGGTCATGATGGGCTGGTAGATCAAAACGGCATCATCCTCAACGATCCCACGGTCGAAGTACTGGTGAAAATGTCGCTGTCCCAAGCTGCCGCAGGTACTGATATCGTTGCACCTTCTGACATGATGGATGGTCGGATTGGGGCAATTCGCCTAGCACTTGATGAGCAGGGCTATGAGCATGTGGCGATCTTGGCTTATTCCGCTAAGTATGCTTCGGCTTACTATGGACCGTTTCGTGATGCACTGGGTTCTGCGCCAAAATCAGGTGACAAAAAAACTTACCAGATGGACCCTGCCAATTCGCGTGAGGCTTTAAAGGAAATTTACCTAGATATTGCCGAGGGTGCGGATATTGTGATGGTAAAGCCAGCTTTGGCTTATCTCGATATTATTGCTAAGGTCAAGGCTGAGACCGACCTACCTGTGGCTGCCTATAACGTCAGTGGTGAATATGCCATGATCAGAGCTGCCGCCCAAATGGGTTGGATTGATGAAAAGAAAGTGATTCTAGAAACTTTGACCAGTATGAAGCGGGCTGGCGCAGATATGATTCTGACCTACTTTGCTAAAGAAGTGGCACTGATTCTGAGTACAGTCGATCGATCCTAGATTATTAGCTAGCTTGGAGCTTTGGACAAATCCAAATGGTAAACCTCAAATCTATGGATGCTAGTCAACTTTTAGAGCAGTACGCTGCTGGAGAAAGAGATTTTAGTAGGGTTGATCTGAGTAGTGTGTTGCTAACGGGGGCAAAACTACCGAATGTGAATCTCACCGAGGCCGATCTGGGTTTGGCGACGCTAGATTTATCTGACCTCAAAGATGCAGAACTAAATTTGGCTAACTTGAATGGCGCAAATTTGAGTGGGGCAGAACTCTGTCAGGCAAATCTGAATGGCACTAGTCTGAACCGAGCTTCGTTGATCGGAGCCGATCTGAGCGAAGCTTTTTTGATCGAGGCAGATTTAAGTGAAGCAATTTTACTAGAGGCGAATTTAAGTCGGGCTTTTTTAACTGGAGCTAATCTCACCCGTGCCAATCTGACTCGCGCCAATCTGACTCGAACTTTCTTCACTGGGGCACTTTTGAATGGGGCGAATTTAAAAGATGCCGATTTGTCTGATGCTGACCTGAGTAAGGCAAATTTAACTGGGGCAAACCTGATGGGGGCAAATTTGAGTCGCGCCAATCTGACTGATGCCAAATTAAATTGGGCTAATCTCAGTGGGGCTAAGTTGGCTGGAGCTGACCTAACTGGAACGTATTTGGTCACACTTCGGAGTGCCGCAGGGACAGACTTTTCTGATATCAGAAGCTTTCATCATAACGGCGCACTGCTAGATCAAGTAAATCAGGAACTATGACACTTTTATTGGCAGGCGATATCGGTGGGACAAAGACACTTCTGCGCTTAGTTCGGCAGCAAGTCGATCGACATGACGATCGACGGCTTTCTCCGATTTTTGACAAGGGCTATTCCAGCAATAGCTTTGCGAATCTAACTGATATGGTGCGGCATTTTTTCGCGGCGGCAACTGTTCAATTGGGCTTCACGCCAGACCCGATCGCCGCTTGTTTTGGGATTGCTGGTCCAGTTGTGAATAACACCTCTGAACTGACTAATTTAGGCTGGTCATTACATGCCGATCGACTCTCAAGTGAGCTAAAAATTCCGCGTGTCAGCCTGATCAATGACTTTGCCGCCGTTGGTTACGGCATCTTGGGATTAGAGCCGACTGATCTCCACACACTTCAGTCAGGAACCCGCCAAGAAAAAGCGCCGATTGCGATCATTGGCGCAGGTACTGGTTTGGGCGAAGGTTTCTTAGCTTGGAATCAGGATCGCTATGAAGTCTATGCTTCTGAAGGTGGTCATGCCGATTTTGCGCCTCGATCGACTTTAGAAATCGATTTGCTGGATTATTTGTTAGCTAGGCACGAACGAGTTTCAGTCGAACGGGTGGTTTCTGGGCTAGGCATCGTCACGATCTATCAGTTTTTACGCGATCGACACCCCGATCCAGATCTCAGCGAAATTGGTCAGCAGGTAGCCGATACAGTGCGGTCATGGGAGCAGGGAAATCATGATGTCGATGCGGCAGCTTCGATCGCTAGGGCGGCGATCAATCAAGTCGATCGACTGTCAGCCCAAGCAATGCAGATATTTGTGTCTGCCTATGGTGCTGAAGCAGGCAATCTGGCTTTGAAACTTTTACCTTACGGCGGACTATACCTTGCGGGTGGAATTGCTACGAAAATCTTGCCTTTGATCGAACAAAATGGCTGGCTCACCGCGTTCAAACATAAAGGGCGCGTCAGTCCTATGCTCGATCGAATTCCCGTTCACATTATTCTTAACCCCAATGTCGGCATGATTGGGGCTGCCCTCTACGCTGCCAATCTGGATCGCTAGGACGTAAGCTGCTCAAAGGGTCTGCTATGGCAATTAAACAGATTTTGATCGTAGATGACGAAGAACGCATTCGAGAAGTGGTGCGGATGTGCTTAGTCAAACTCGGCAAATGGGAAGCAATTACGGCGGCATCAGGACAAGAAGCCATTCAAATCGCCGCCACGCTCAAACCTGATGCTATTTTATTAGATTTATCTATGCCAGAGATGGATGGATTAGAGACACTACGCCAACTTCAAAATCATCCCCAAACGGCAGCGATCCCCGTAATCTTTCTCACCGCCAAAGCCCAAGACCCAGACACAGATCGATCGACGTATCAACAACTCGGCGTGGCTGGACTAATTGTTAAACCTTTCAATCCAGTCGAGATTTCGCTGGAGATCAGAAAAATACTTGGCTGGGATCAAGCGATCTCTTAACATTTCTTTACAGAATTTATCTGTTTCTGCAAACTTTCTCCACTTTGTTTGTCTAATCTAGATTTATTGGTGATGGGGAGATCGAGTCAGAACGCAATGAATTTACCGAGGTCAAAATGGCATTAAAAAAGTTTCCTGAATTGATTGATCTCACATTGCCAGTCGTGGTGCAAGTAATTGAAGATGTTTTAGGTGATTATCCTGAAAAGCCTGATCGGGTCTTTTTTTCAATTCATGAATTTCGGCAAAAGTTAATTACTCATATCCTCAACCAAGCTCCTAGCATTTACACAGCAGAGGCTAAAAAAACACACAGTTCTCCTGTTGCCCAACGTTTGCACTTAGAAGTTTTGGTGCGAGGCAGTATTCTCAAGGTTTTGAGAGAAAATGCTGACCAACTAGATGATCGGGTTTCCCAAAAAAAGAATGCAAACTATTCCCTTTGGCAGACCTCTGTTTCGATGTTTTGAGCGAGAATTTTGATTGGGTTTGTCCTATTTGCCTATCTCTCTCCTCCATGAGGAATTATGAATCACTGCCCCTGTTGTTCTGACCCAATGCTCCATCATGTTAGTAATCATCGGGAATACTGGTTTTGCCGCACTTGCTGGCAAGAGATGCCATTGTTGACTAGACTTTCGATCGAACAACCGATCGAACAATCTAGCCTAACTTCGGAATCACTGAAATTGAGTCTTAAACAGAGTCTTAAACTGGGCTTGCATCTTCCAGTCCATAAATGAACTCTGCTCTCTATTCGAGTCAGTTAAGCCAGTTAGTTTAAAGATTCTAATCAAAAAATTCTGATTATAAAAGTTTTCGATCGACGCTTAATTAGCAAATTTCCTCAAACCTCTTAAAAACCAATGAATAATCCTCTTTATTATTACACTAATTGCACACAAAAGATTCAGATTGCTAGAGTCTCCCATGCTGCCAAGATCTATTTGGAGAAAGTGATTTTCCCATTGCAACAGATCTTGTTTGAAGCTCCCCTAGAAGCTCAATTAGAGATTTCTATGCGTGCCGCAGGACATTTGGAAATTGGTGATCCTGTGTTAGTCGAATTAATTTCTTGTCGCCATCTTGAGGTGAGTCAGATTAGTGAGATCGGCGATGCCATTTTAGCTGCCTAGTTGATTATTAATATTTCGCTCTTTCTGAAGGTTTTAACTATGAGAACTGCGACTGTCGATCGACCTACTTTAGATGAAACTACTTATGGGTTCGGTTGGTGGGTTGAGATTTTTACCGCTCATCCACCGTGCTTATACTACTTCGGTGCATTCGAGACTGCCCAAGAAGCTGAGCAGTCTCAAGCAGGATTTGTCCAAGATCTGTTTCATGAGGGCGCAAGTGGGATATCGCACAGAGTTAACTTTCAACAGCAGCCTAGTCTGCTCACTATTTCTGGCCAAGAATTATCCACTCAAAAGTCAGGGTTTTCGATCGGTAAATTGCAGAATTAAGCTGCACTTCAAGTTCAAAAATATAAGGGAAATACAATGAAAAGGATTTTACTGATTGAAGACGATGACACCTTGCGAGAGATACTGGTTGAAGCACTTCAAGACGAAGGTTTTGATGTTTGGGAAGCTGATAATGGTCTGACTGGTTTTTCTCTTGCCCAAAAAATCATGCTGGATTTGATTATATGTGATGTTGATATGCCTGGAATGAATGGATTCAAGGTTTTCGATCAGTTGCGACAAAAAACAGCGACATCAGCGATTCCATTCATTTTTATATCAGGTAATTCCTACTTGGCTCATGATTATGCGAATCAGCCAAATCAAGCAAATGCCTGCTTATTGAAGCCGTTCAGTTTTCGTGAGTTGCTAGTGTTGGTCAAATGCCAGCTCCAAGATCCTGTACCTGAAGAAAAGCTAGCCCACATGTAATCACGCCTTCTATCGATAATTCCCCCCAGCACCTCAATTCCAAGTCACGCCTTCTATCGATAATTCCCCCCAGCACCTCAATTCCAAGTAACACCAGTAAAGTTAGCCCCTTCGGTATAGGCATTTTCGAGATTGGTATCGCTGAGTTTAGCTTTACTGAGATTAGCTTGGGATAGATTAGCCTTGAACAAGTCAGCACCATTCAGACTGGCACTAGTTAAATTTGCCTCGCTCAAATCCGCTTCATTTAAGCTCACCCCATACAGACTTGCTCCACTGAGGTCAACTTCGCTCAAGTTTGCTTTGGATAAGTTTGCCCCATTCAGTGTGGCGTGGCTGAGATCAGCACGATGTAGATTTGCTTCCTGCATGTTTGCGCCATAGAGACGAGCCTCGCTTAAGATCGCATCACTCAAATCTGCCTTACTAAGTTTGGCATTACTAAGATTTGCGCCATTTAATCTGGCTCTATGCAGTTTTGCTTTGTTTAAGTTAGCTTTAAATAAATTAGCTCCATATAGCTTCGCTTCATTCAGGTTTGCCTCACTTAAATCCGCTTCCCCCAAATCTGTGCCACTCAGGTTTACCCCTATAAGCGTAGCGCGATACAACTTTGTGCCATGAAGATCGGCTCCATTTAGTTTGGCATTGCTGAGATTTGCACCATAGAGGCTTGCATCAGTCAAATTTACGCCACTCAGGTCGGCATTACTCAAATCTGCGCCATTTAAGTCGGCTTTTGTCAGGTTGATCCCAACGAAATCACGTCTCCCTAATTTGTATTGATGAATCAATTCTGCACTTTCCATATCATTTCAAGACATAAGGAGCTAGCTTTACTATTTGAACACGATCTCAATTTATTCACCGAAACTCTTCATACCATTTGTTAGAAAAAATTTCGTCTCGATCGAGTTGGCGTTTAAGAGCAAACAACTCTTGAAGTTTTGGGTACATGGCATAGAGCTGATCCTTAGTGTAATAACCTCTGTACGCCAAATAGAACTTAGCATCGATCGATAGCAAATAATCCATCATTTCTTGCGTAAAAGCTGACATTTGGATATCACCTGACTTGTCGCGAGCAATTTTGTAATAAGCAACAAAAGCGTACATATCCTCTGTAGCGTAAGAAACTAATGCTTCGTTGTCGCGGTTGACTTTTCGGACTGTGACGTTAATTAGTTGGATGTCATGCGATCGAATTATTTTTTTGTACTCAGCTAGAAATCGATCGACTTGGGAAATCGGGACAAAATATTCTTGCAAAATATCTGTGGTGCTTGGATCGTTGAGGTCTAAAGTCCGAAATGGTGCTGCCATCGATGAGTTGCGGGTTAACTGGGTTGGATCGAGCGTCGGCCCGACATTTTTTTGCATAAACCACCGAAATTGCTTGCCCCAGTCGGTATTTCGCGAGGTGCGGTAGACCAGTTTCCGTAGCCAGATGCTATTTTCTCCCATGACATCATCCTTGAGATTGGGATTTGTAGCAGTTCGATCGAAATAATAGATTTGCGCTTCTTCTAAGAAATTTGACTGATCTACAGACATTTGCGCTTCTATGCCTTCAAGTTCTGGTCGTTTGACTTGGGACTCCATAAAAACTACCATCTCGCTACTCGGTCGATGGACAACTGTGTAGTTGTAGGTTGAGTTAATATCCGTTTTTAAATTCACCTCTGCGATCGCGCCAAACAGTCCCATCCCACCGATCGCAGCTCGAAATAATTCAGGGTTTTCAGCGCGACTACATTTAATCTCTTCGCCTTCAGGATTAATCAGTTTGAAGAAATTGACACTTTCGATGAGGGAGCCAAAACGCGGATCTTTGCCATGAGCATTAACTGCGATCGATCCGCCCACCGTAAAGATATTGGAATCTTGCATTACTCGCACGGCTCGATCGGATTTACCCAATTCATTTTGAATTTGCTTCCAAGTTGCACCACTCTGAACTGTGACTGTTCGATCGGTCTGGTTATATGAGATTCGATCGAACTTCAGCATACTGAGATGGATCGAATCAGACGAGACAATTTGACCTGCCATGCTATGCCTAGCACCCGACATCGAGATCTTTTTACCCTGCGTTTTGGCGAATTTAATTAATGATTTAATCTCTTCTATATTTGTGGGTTGAAATACCGCCGCCACCTGAGTTTGATTGAGTTTACTAGCATCATTAATTACAGTTGGAGTTTTAAGAGATCGATCGTTAATGCTTGAAATGCTGGTGATTGGAGTAGCAATTGTTAATTTGGCATCGATCGATGGGCGGTAATACAAGTCTTGGATTAGCCAACGATTATTTTCCGTATCCCAAACCAAAATTTTAACAATCAGAACACTCGATATCAGAACTGCTAGGAAGATAAACTTGCGCTTACGATTTTTTAGTCTGAGTAATTTCATTGCTCTGATCTCCCCTAAAGCATTGCATAAATAACTTGATAGATCAGGCGAAATAGCGTCGTCACAGCCACTGCCCCAACTCCAGCCAGAAATGCTAATAACACGATCACCGCGAACCAAGGTAACGGCACGTTGGCAATAAAGACAGGCAGAGCAGGTTTTAGGATCAACAACCCTGCGAACAAAGCGATCGAGGTAATGCCATTCAAGAAAAACAGCAAGTCTTTGTTATCCATCACACGAGAAATCCGCAGCCATAAGGCTCCCAAGGTGACGACAGCCCCAACCAGTAAAATCGCCATAGGAGCATTCAGCGTTACGCCAATAGTGGTAGAGGCGATCGAAAACAAAGCGATCTCAAACCCGATCGAAAACGCGGCAAAGAGCTGGGAACCAAGTGGCGGTAAAACTAGAGGTTGGGCTGGTTGAGCAGGAACGGGTGAGGAGATCGGTGACTGGGCAATCGGAGCCACTTGTGGAACTGGGGATACTGGTTGAGCTTGTGGTTTAGAGCTGGCATTTAAGCCACTAGCATTTAAAGCATTAAGTGCAGCTTGGGCAGAGTCGTATCGATCGCTCGGTGCTGCTTGGATCATTCGATCTAAAACATTTGCTAGTCGATCGCTAACCTTTGGGGCAAAAGTACGCCAAGCCCAAGTGTTGGTATGAGCATCGAACAACTCTTCAGGAAGTTTGCCAGTCAGCAAGAAAATGCAGGTCACACCAAAGGCATAAAGATCGGAAGCAGGAAAAACTTTATCTCCCCGCATTTGTTCTGGCGCACCATATCCAGGCGTGAAGATTCCTGTGGATTTTTGTCCGACTGGGGCAGATGCAACCTGTTTTACTGCGCCAAAGTCCAATAGAAAATACTTTTGATCCTGTTTGCGGATCATGATGTTAGAAGGTTTGATATCTCGATGAATTGAACCATTCTCATGCACAAACTGCAATACAGGCAGCAAACTCGTCATGATTTCTCGGACATCTGCTTCGTCGATCGAGCCATTCTGTTCGACAATTTGCTCCAACGTGAACCCATCGATAAACTCTTGCACTAGGTAGAAGAAGTCATCATTGCCAGCTTGCACCTCAAAAAACGCCAGTAGATCGGGAATTTGAGCATGAGCACCTAGAGTTTCCAGCACCTCTCCTTCTCGCTCAAACATTTGCTTGGCAATGTTCATTTGCTGAGGGGTTAGACCAACTGGGAGCAGTTGTTTGACGACGCAACGACGCATCGCAGGGGTGTATCGATCGCGAGCCGTAAAAGTCGCCCCAAATCCACCTCTAGCTAGGGGCTTTTCGGTGAGGTAACGCCCAGCCAAAATCAATGGCATACCGCAGTTAAGGCAAAACTTTTGGTTAACCGTTTTGACCGTATTCCCTGCATCTAGATCGGCAAAAGCATTAACAGGTTTCGTGCAAGTAGGACGGGTGCAGTAGATATCCACAATTCTTCTGTTGGTAACCTTAAACGATCATTCATGACTAGAATACCGAATCTAGCCAGAATACGTGAAGGATTCTGACTGGAAGCACAATAAACTTTTCGATCGAACGCAGATAATTTATCTCTTGCGAAAATCCCATTATGTGGTAAGCTAGCGCGCAAGTTTTGCCGTCTTTACTAGGCAGATATCATTCATTAGGCATAAGACCATGTTTATGTTAAGAGACTGTTCCACAACTTTATCTAGAGCTTGGTGGTTGGGTTTGCTAGCCTTGGCTAACGTCGCTTCACCTGCCATGGCTCAAAATCCTTCCTTCCCTGAAGATTCGATCGCTCCGTCCATTCCGATCAACCGTGCGGCAAATTTCCCAGCACCCAGTAATTTTTCTAACACCATACCCAGCAACGCTAACCAGTATGTTGTCTACGTCCTTGGGAATAATCCGATGGTTTTGCAACAGGTCAAAGCAATCGTACCTGATGCTTTTTCTGGCAGATTAGACAATGGTCAGTCAGTCGTGCAAATTGGACGTTTCAATAATTCTAACCTTGCTCAAAGACGGGTCGAACAACTCAAGCAAATGGGATTATCGGCTGATGTGGCGACAGTATCGACTAAAATAGCGACTAACATGCCTGTAACCGATCCTTTTAACCCAATATCCTCCCCAACAAATACTCTAGGCGTGCCAAATCTGCCACCTAGTAATTTCCCAAACAACGATCTCCCAGGTGTGCCTAGTGCGATCCCTCCCGCAGGACAGGGGACGATCGAAATCAGTCGCCCGCAGCAACCATATCAAGCCGCGCCTCAGTTACCTGGACCGACAGCTTCGATCAATCCACCACCTGAAGTTTCCCGCAATCGCTACTTTGTGATTATTCCTTCTTCGGCTGATGCCATTCTGCAAAAAACCAAAAACATTGTGCCAACTGCGAGGCTGACTGCTACTGAGCGGGGTACATACATTGAGGTGCAGGGTTACCCCGAACGTCGTAGTGCTGATACTTTGAGTTCTACCCTTCGATCGCAAGGTTTAGACTCCAGAGTAATCTACTTCTAAGCTCTGATAGCTAATGCTGCACGACTTTGCTTAACTAGGTCAGGAGAGTACATTATGTTGATAAGTGCATTGACATGAATCGTGGATCGCTCTAACTTGGAGACTTTAGGTTCTCGATCCCCTTAGTTACAGTCATAGATTCGATTCGATCGCCCATTTGAATCTTATCAACTAGTTCCATCCCATCCGTGACATAACCAAAAACAGCATAGGAGCCATCGAGGAAATTAACATCTGCTAGGGTAATGTAAAACTGTGAAGAAGCAGAATCAGGCGATTGAGATCGAGCCATTGCCACAGCTCCTTTGATATGCTTCAGCATTGGTGGCTTTGTAATGCCAGCTTCGTTAAATGTCTTGCTATAGACTGGGTTTTTTCCGCCTTCTGGCAGAATTTCTAGGGGGATTTGCCGCTCTTCTCCTGTAACTGGATCGATAAATCCGCCTGTACCATTCCCTAAAGGATCGCCCCCCTGAGCCACAAAAGGTGACGGTTCTTTAACAACACGATGGAAAATCAGGTTGGTGTAGGTTCCACGCTTCACCAAATCGATAAAATTACCTGCCGTAATTGGCGCGGCTGTCCCATCGACTTCGATCGTGACCACACCACCCTTCAGCTTCATCTGTACGGTGGCTTTGCCA
>Ga0123338_10005669_pt1 | contig 10641 bp, 10 predicted proteins | sample grotaG_FD_89793 | JGI IMG/M metagenome (GOLD analysis project Ga0123338, IMG submission 89793) | Glacier valley bacterial and archeal communities from Borup Fiord, Nunavut, Canada, to study Microbial Dark Matter (Phase II) -... | ecosystem: Environmental > Aquatic > Freshwater > Ice > Glacier ...
CTGCCACTAAAGCAATAAGATATACCGATTTAGCATTCGATGTTAGCCCAAAATCCCAAAAAACGCGACCGATATTTCCAGCCCAATTATTAACTAAAGATAGCCTGTTAATTTCGAGAGCTGACCAATTCGTTGCCCCGCCTACTGCCCTTTTATTTACCATTAAAATTCCCATCCAAGGTAGAAATGTTAGCAACGATACGGCACTTGCAATCAAGTAACTAACTACCTTTTTATTCAACGTAAAACCTTGAGTTCCTACTAGATAAATTCCGTGTCCGAACGCAACTAACAGGCTAAATAAATGAGTATAAATTCCCAGAATATTTGCTACTGCGTAAATGCTCCAACTGATCTTAGTTTGCAGCCGCATTGCTCGCAGCAGAGACGCACAAGAAAGCAAAATCAGTACCGGCCACAAACTGTAGGGACGCGCTTCTTGAGCGTAAAGTACCTGCAAGGGAGAAACTGCTAGCAATCCCACGGCTATCCACGCCACTTCCGGCGGTGCAAACAATTCTCGGCACAGCCAGTACAGCCCAGGAAACGCTAACAAACTCATCCAAGCTGAGAAACTTCTCGTCGCTGCCGGAGAATCACCGAATAGTTTTGCCCAATACTTGACGGCCAAAAAATACAGCGGTGGCAATTGAGGTTCTTCAATTGCCAAACTTTTAACAGTATCGCCCCAATTTTTTGTCTGATTGAGGCGCTGATATTTCATCAAATCTTTGGCCGCTACTAACTGACCGCTGCTTATTTCATGAAGCACTTCTATTTGCGTGTATCCCGAAATCCGCAGGGAAGTAAATACCTCATCGTACCAATAAAACTTTTTGTCGATGTTCGCGAAGCGAAAGAACAATCCTAATATCAATAAGACAACTACTAAAAACCGGAGTTGTTTTTCAATCAAAGTCATAGATTGTGCCAAAAAATACCAATATAGCAGCTCACCGTAACCTAAAATATCTAGCCCTAGTGTATTGTCAAATCTATAGGTTGTTCGATTTCGCTTACCATCCAATAACTTGCGTCATTTATCTTATGCTGTTAGCAAATTAGGACTGTCCTGGATGCACTGTTTACTCTCATGAACCGGGTTTTTTTAACTTCGAGCGATCGGCTACAAACAAGTATTTTTCTCCAACCCGGTTGATACATCCAGCAATGCTGAACAATCAATCGATATTTTTTTTGTAGCATAAATCACATAGAAAAGGTGCTCTGAGAACCGGAGGCTATCCCAAAAAAATAACCGATCGTCAAACGTCAGACAGTGAGGCCACAAAACTGTAATTTCAGCTAACAGATATTCAGTCGGCTGCCACTACCAGAATACAAAAAATTGTGTTAAAATAGCGACAAGTAAAACCCGCCGACGGGACTAAAAATGACGATCGCCCGCGATGGCAAGTCCCGGCTGCTGGGTGCATCAGAAAACCCAAATTGGTCAAGCCAGAAATTGCGTGAGGCCGGGGTACATCTACCAGCGTCTAGCCCTGCGATCCCGATTCAGCGGGAAAATTACCCCGTCCCAGCCACGAGGTTTAAAATTAGGTTAAAAAGCTTGACATAACAGCACCAAAAGCTGTATATAGAGATGCGACAAGCATCTACAATCCTACCTAGTAACTGTATGTTAAGTCGGGCGTAACCGAGGAATCTGAGCAGTTGTCAGCTTGAGGTAGATTGTGGTCTAACCCGTATAACCAGTTGTAGATCGCCCGTGGGGTTGCAAATCAAACAAGTCTGGCGATCGAGAGATGGAATTAGCAGGTGATGGTATAATCAACTGTAACGTCATGTGGGCTTGACCTGAATTGATGCTTGGGCGGTAGAAGGGCCAACCCTACGTTCAAGCAGGAACCAGACACGCCTACTGTGCATCAACAGTTATGGATAGGTTCTATTGTGACAGTTATTGTCAACAGGCAAGAAACCACAAAAATGAACAGTTGGGAATTGCTGATCTAGTTGAATTAGAGTGTGAAGGTGTGAGGAAAATGAACAGAACTTTTTGGAATTTATTGCTAGTATCCCCCGCTATTCTGGGGTTATCATCAGTCGTCAGTACCCCTGCGATCGCCGCTGAAGCGACCGCAACCGCTGAAGCCAACGGGCTAGCTACAGCAAAGTCATCTGAGTCGAAAATTGCAGCCCCTGCTGCCCCCGAAAAACTGGCTCTAAACAGCAGCACTCCTGCTGCCGAAAGCCCCGTCGCCCAAACCGCAGACACTGAAAAACTGGCTTCAATCGAACCAGACACCAGCGCGGCAGCACTGCAAACAACAGCGAGCGACATCCAGTCATCCGCCCCAATCGCTCCTGCCAGCACAGCAGCAGCGACTGAACCTCTGGCAGCAGTAAGCACAGCCGAACCGTCGCCCCAAGCCTCAAACTTGGTAGCGCCAAGCAGCCCGACAGAAACCGCTGCGAAAATTCAAGTGCCAGCAGTCGCCAGCACCCCAGCTACTAAGGTAGAAATTGCTCAGACAGCACCCGCTGGCATGGGCGGCCCTCTAGTCCCAGCAGCTCCCCAAGCCCTACCGACAGAACAGTCGGGAGCCATGTCCCAGGTGACATCGGTATCCCAGCTCTCCGACGTGCGGCCGACAGACTGGGCATTCCAAGCCCTGCAATCCCTAGTCGAACGCTACGGTTGTATCGCAGGCTATCCCGACGGCACCTACCGCGGCAACCGCGCCCTGACACGCTACGAATTTGCAGCCGGCGTCAACGCTTGCTTAGACCAAGTAACCAAGCTAATTAGCTCGTCAACATCTACCTTCGTCACCAAAGACGACTTAGCCATCCTGCAACGCCTGCAAGAAGAATTTGCAGCCGAACTCGCCACCCTGCGGGGACGAGTAGACGGGCTAGAAGCTCGCACCGCCGAACTCGAAGCCAACCAATTCTCCACCACCACCAAATTGGCTGGAGAAGTGATTTTTGCCGCCAGCGACACCTTCGGAAATGGTGTCGGCCTTCATGACGACAAAACAGTCACGACCCTAGGCTATCGGGTGCGCTTGAACTTATTGACAAGCTTCACCGGCAAGGACTTGCTCAGAACCCGCTTGCAAGCCCTAAACGTTCCCAACTACAGTGCTTCGACTGCTACGGGGACCAACATGGCTCGTCTAGCTTTTGATGGGAATGATAACAGCAATTTCCTACTGGATGAAGTGTACTATCGTTTCCCGATCGGCGCTGCTACAGTCTTTGTCGGCCCTAAAGGACTTGACCTAGATGAAATTGCAGACGTAGTTACTCCCTTCAACTCTACGGGTACTGGTTCAATTTCCCGATTTGGAGTTCGCAACCCGGCCGTATTCCGCGGAGCACAGGGAGCTGGCGCAAGTGTGACTTACAACTTCGGCAACATCCGAGCTACCGCAGGCTATCTCGCCGGCGACAGCGATGCTCCCAACCCAGCAAACGGCAGGGGCGTTTTCGACGGTTCTTTCAGCGCTCTGGGTCAGATCGGCTTTTTTAGCAAGCCGTTTGATTTGGGCTTGACTTACGTTCGGAAATACAATCGGGCCGGCGATGTTGGCATCATGGGCGGTACGGGCAGTGCCCTGGCTAACCGGCCTTTCGGTCAATCAGCCACTGGCTCTGATAACTTTGGCGTGCAAGTTAACTTCAAACCGAGCAGCCGCTTTCAGATTGGCGGTTGGTACGGTTACACCAAGGCTGAACAACTGCGGAGATCCAACAACGAGGCTACCATTCAAAATGGTGCTATCACCCTGGCTTTGTCCGACTTTGGCCGACAAGGCAACCTCCTCGGTTTTGTCTTCGGTGTACCGCCAAAAGTTACCGAGAGTGATCTCGCCAAAAACCGCAACACCTCTTATCACCTAGAGGGTTTCTATCGCTTCCAAGTCAATGACTTTATCTCAGTGACACCGGGCGTCTATGTGATTACCAATCCCGAGCACAACAACAAAAACGACAATATCTGGGTCGGACTCCTGCGGACTGTTTTTAGTTTCTAAGGTTTCCAGACATAGTTAGAGCTAAAAGCGGCAGGAAACTGCCGCTTTTAGTTATTGGTTATTAGTTATAAGCCAATACGGTTCAGATAAGACAGATCCCCCCTAGCCCCCCTTCCCAAGGGGAGGGACAAGAAGTTGCTCAAAGTCCCCCGACTATCAGGGAGATGCGAGGGGGATCTCCGGGGAATTAACAGCTTATAACCCAAGCGTAATTGGGTTATAAGCTGTTCTGCATTTAAATTATATGTTAAAAAACAATCAAACTCTTGTGGGGTGCGCGTCCAGCCCACCCTAAATATACAATTTATATCAATTCCGGTTGCACTCTTCGACATGATAGAGGAGACTGCACGTGCCGTGTCCAACTTTTGGCTAATAATTCCGATGCAACCGGAAAAGATATTATTGGTCATTGGTCATTGGTCATTGGTTATCAGAATCAACAACTAACAACCAACAAATAACAAATCACTAATAACCAATAACTATGAACTTTGGCGGCAAATCCCGAATACGGAGGTGTAGCCGTGCAGAAATGTGCTGCCACCGACGGGGCCGATTTCGCCGTTGCAGAAAAAGCCGCTCAGGGGGATGTTTTTGATGTATCGGCCGAACAGTCGTGAGTCAAAGTTCGACTGACCATAAAGCCCTTCACCGCGCCCCAGACAAGAGAACATCAAGGCGCCGGCGCTGGATGTACCGCTGTACTCGGCGGCCCGCTGATAGCGATCGAGCAGCATTTCTAGGTCTTCTGCGGAGGTGCGGGCGTCCCGCAGGTGAAATTGGATGCGCTGTCCGGGACGGACTCGATCGCCGATCGCAATTGCCCCCACTTTCGGATCTACTCCCAACAGATTGCGGATTAAAAAATCTCCCGGCTCTAATGTCAGCTTGAATTCATCGCTGACTAAGCCTACAAATAACGAGTGCTGCGCTAATTCTCGGTCTGTTTCGCTCAAAGTTTGAACTAACTCTCGCAGGGCCTCTAAGGGCGATCGCTCGATGCCCCCGCTGCCGATATCGTCGGTTTGTTCTTCGAGTTTCAGCAAAATATTGCGTTCTCCTTCGGTCACTCGATACGGATGCCCGATCGGTCTACAGCCTTGCGCGACGATCGTTTCCAAAACTATATTGCCGCTCAAAGCTACCCCAACCGTCCCTTCTCGGTACAACTGATAGTTGCAAAACAGCGCCGCGCCCCTGCCCGCACCGTCCCCTCCGGCCAGCCCGCCTATCTTCGCCGCACCCGGATAGGCATAATCTAGTCCTTGTAGCAAATCGTTAATCTTTGCGGAAAAGGGGTCGGCCAAGATGATAAACTGCGGTTCTTCCTCGGCTGGCACGCCCAACAGATCCACCCAAGTATCCGGGGGACTGTCTAAGTCCGGCAGTTCTTCTGCACCGACGTGAAATGTTCTGACATTCACTCCCGGTAAACGGGCCAGACTCAGGCTGACTGCGGGAGTTCCCTCGACTTCTTCGGTGAGGCCGCCCCGGTTCGTGCCGATGACTCCTCCTCCACCGCAGCCTAGGATCGCGGGTACCGGCAGCAGTTCTTGGAGTAAAGGCATCAGCCGAGAATACTCGCTGGCAAAGGCAGACGAGATAAATATCAGCGCCAAGTCGGCTGGCCCTTCTAAGTCGCGATCGGCTTGTTCTACAACTTCTTTCAGGGCAGATTCCAAAGACGGACGGGTTGATAAAGCGCTGACCCATTGCATTTGGTTTTCGGTGTACATTAGGCGAACTTCTCTATAAAACTATCTTTATACATTAGGCTACCCGGAACTGGCCACGCGAGCTAAGGCGGTATTGTTTGGCGATCGATTCCCCCTGGATCGCCGTTGTTGTGTTAACATAAGTTAACACGGGTGTCGTATAAATCTATTAACTGTTAAATGCCGTCTTCAGCTAAATCTTAAAAGATAAAGCTCAATACAGTTTGACACATCAACCTCGTGTAAGGTTTTTAACAAAAGTAAGGTCGGCTCGAAATGCATAAAAGCCTGTAGACTCTTCCCCCGCCGATCGGCTAAAGTAAAGCAGGAAGCGGAGACGGCTGCTCCAACCGCAGTTATGGATGGGTTTTATCAGGCGCAGCAGCAACAGCAGCGCATCTCAAGCTACTATTAGCTGGGTCGCCAGACCGAAACTGCAAACCCAACACAAACTAACATCCAAAAAGAAAACCTTTCTTAATCAATCAAAAGGTGAATATGACAACAACACCCCCGGGCAACATCCAAGAAAAAATTGAAGAAGAACTAGAAAGCGCTCGTACCGTCTGTGACGTGAAGGGCGCAACCTCTGGGGAATGTGCGGCTGCATGGGACGCAGTTGAAGAACTGCAAGCAGAAGCTTCCCACCAAAAGCAAGTCAAACCTAAGAATTCTTTTGAAAAGTATTGCGACGACAATCCTGACGCTGCTGAGTGCCGTATCTACGACGAATAAACGAGCAATTTAGCTCTATCCCTTCGATCCCGCGCCGGAATCTAACTTTTGGCGCGGGATTTTTTCATCGGTTTATGAAGCAACTAAGGAATGAAAATTAAATAACTTACAATTTTTTTTATTGTTCTTGTGGGATGGGCGTCCCGCCCGTCCAGAAAGGACGGGCGGGACGCCCATCCCACAAATATGTGTAAATTATTTAATTCGCGATCCTAAGAAGACCTAAAAAGACCACCGTCTTATCTGATCCCTGATTTTTGAGCGTTTTTGTAGTAAAATCTGTCACAAATAAGTAAGTATATTTTCCCAAAGATGTTTAGTCTTTTATTGGCAGCCACCGGACCTTGGTTTCAACCGCTAGTCTGGATGGATTATCGGTTGTCTGTGTTATTAACCGTTTCGATCCCGCTGGTAGTGCTGATTTGGGCTGTTTTTGCTTCATCTGAGGCGATCGTCCGTTTGTTGATGATTTATTTGCGGGTGGCGAGTTTACTGGCAATTACACTTTACCTGATGATGGCTGCGCTCCCTGTGAGCTTTGTGTCATCGGTGATGGGGAGAGCCTTGATTCCTGCTTGTCTGTGGTTTTGGCAGGATTTAAACGAAGAAATTGCCGATCGGCCTTCCTCGTCTTTGAAGTTGGCCTTTACAGCTTGGCGGTGGGCGATTACTGTTTACAGCGGTTTGGGCGCCCTAGCTCAAATTCCCTTCTTAACCTGTGCCTTTAAATCTCAAATTCAGGTGACAGACGAACCTTTTTGTCGTGTTTGGTTTGACCCACCTTGGCTGTACAAACAAATGTTTCATGCTAAAGCAAACCCTCAATTCTTGGGATTTCTGGGTTTGACAGGTTTAGCAATTTACGTACTTTACTTGTCATACTTTGTGCTAATTAGACTGGGAAAACAGGGGAGATCGGCTACCGGAAATTAAGTGAATTTTTAGTAAATATTTGCAGCCTAACTTCCAGCTAAAGTCTTCAACAAAAAACTCAAAAATCTCAACTAAAAATCCGGGGCGAATTTACGAAACAATCAAACCAATAAGAGGATAGCTGACGTGACAGTAATGTTATTGGAAAAGACTCTGATGGATAGCAAAGAGGCATACTTACAGTGCTTAGAAAGACTGATGTGGGCGTTCGATCGCCTGGAAGCAGAAGTCGAGCCAAGTGAACTTGGTCGGATTGCCGAACTGATAAGCTCCTCTGCATTTAAATTGCATATCAAAAAATAATCAAACAATGAGTGGGGTGGGCGTCCCGCCCGCCCTCAATATACAATTTAAATGCGCGACAGCTTAGTTTAGCCGATGATCGGGCCCTGGCGGTTTTTTCACAATCCCGAACATATTTTTGATGTGGGGGGAAATAAAGATGCGATCGAGGTAATCGCCGCTTTATTTCATGATATCGTCTACGTGCAAGTCGATCGCAGCATTAACTTTAACGTCTGCTACTACATCACGATCGCACTTATCAGCACTGGGAAACTACTGCTAAATACAATCTCGGAATTGCCAAGTTTTATTTGGGCTGTAAACTGACTGCTATCGCCATGCTAGAAGCTATTTCCTCGGGTTTGGGACTAGATGTTTCTCTGTCGATGATGATGGGAGAACTACCAAATCGAGTACCTCAAGCTGTCCGCCTGGAAAGCTTTTTTCCAGAAGTACAAAAACCTTACAAACCTCAAATTGGTTTAGAAACGGAAGTATTAAATTTATTAGAAAATGGGCGAGCTAAAAGCAATTGTAATACCGATTTGGAAAACTCGCCGCTGGCTACGTTTGTGGTAAAAATGGTGGGTTTTGACGAAATGCGCTATCAGTGCGATCGAACTCAGGAATTTTTTAGAGCAAATTTTGACGCCGATGACTTTATTACCGACTTTAATCCCATAGTTACAGAAATTGTCGTTGACTCAATTCTCAAGTTATTTGACAGCCGCAGAGCTACTATCTACCAATACTACAATATCACTTCTGAGTTAAAGTCCAAATCCCAGACCAATTTTCCCGTACGCCCTTTTCAATCAAATAGTTGACTCGCTCTAAATACAGTACAGCCGTTTTCTCATCAGGATTAATGGCTAAAACTAGATAAAAAGCACCCAGCTAGATGGGGATAAGTTTGTTGTTCAAAAGCATTGTAGCTCACGATCAAAATCTGGGCTGCACAACTTTTTCGTGGGACTTTCAGGACAAGGCGCTGTCACTCATCTGAGCTACCCCAGATAAGTGTCACTAAAAAAAGCGACTGTTAAAGCACTTTCCCCCACAGCTACAACTGGGGAATAGCAAGTGCAAACAAATTGCAAACCACTAATCCCCAATCAAACCATGCAAACCACAAACGAAACTCAAGCTAAATTACCTCTGTGCTCTTCCTTATCGACACTGCAACGCAATAATAACACCGTCGCCAATCAAGACGTGCGCTATCTCCAACAATCCCTCGTTAAAAACGGATATCCCGTAACAACTGATGGATTTTTTGGCCCCAAAACCGAACAAGCAGTCATCAACTTCCAAAAGAAAACTAAGATTACTGTTGATGGCATTGTCGGCCCTAAAACTTGGAGCCAATTAGGCGCTTGTGATACAGGCGGATGTTAAATCCAACTTAACTAATCCTAGGTTCACGGGTAGTAAGAAACCCGGTTGTTCCACAGCCGCCAGAAACGCTAAAAAATCCGGTTTCTGCCCGTAAACAGTACATCTAGTTAATATCTTTGGAAGGCTGCTCTGCTTTCAAACAATTTGCAAACAACCAACGTCAATAAAACCATGCAAACCACAAACGCAATTCGCATTGAATTACCTTCATGTCGCTATTTTCCCCTACTCAAACGCAATGATGCCGTCACTCAAAATGAGGACGTGCGCTACCTACAGCGACTATTGAATGCCAACGGGTACTCGATCAATACTGATGGAGGATTCGGCCCGATAACCGAACAATCCGTCATTATTTTTCAAAGAGGAGAACGTATCAAAGCTGACGGCATTGTTGACCCTAAAACTTGGAAACAATTCGGGGTTTGTGCAAACCTATTTTAAATAGTTCGCCATCCACACACTCTATCTGTAGGGTGCTCTTCGGCGCACCTTACCACTACTTTTCATCCAAAGCTTCTATCCCAGACCATCCTTCTGACACTCCATACATTCGATTTCTCAAAGAACGCTGATAGTAGGTTGCTGCTAACTTATCTTGAGGATTTGTTTCGCAAATCTTCTTAAATATTTTTTGCGATTTACTAAAATTTTGCTCGAAGTAAAGCTCCAGACCTTTTTCAAACGCAGCAGCAGTTTCCTGTTTGAGTTCAATGCTTTGTGCTGTTTCTGCATCATAAATTTCAAACACCGACACGACGGATTTTTTCCCTTTTACGATAACTTGATCGACAAATCGACACAGATATTGTTTGCGATCGCCCAAACGCTCTAAAATTGATTCAGTCACTAGGATTCCCGAGCCGTAAACCTTAGTCAATCCTTCCAAACGAGACGCGAGATTCACCGCATCAGCAATCACCGTGCTTTCCATCCGTTTTTCTTCGCCAATCGTCCCCAACATCAAAGTGCCCGCGTGCAAACCGATACCGATCGCGATCGGTGGGTAATCCCTTAGTTGTCGGTGCTGGTTGTAAATAATAACTTGTTTTTGCATTTCCACCGCCGCCCGAACAGCATCGTCTGCCGACTCAGGAAATAGCGCCATAATCGCATCGCCAATATATTTATCAATGAAACCTTGATGAGCACGAATTACCGGACTCACTCGGCTGAGGTAGCTGTTGATAAAACTAAAGTTTTCTTGGGGAGTCATCGTTTCTGAGATAGTCGTAAAGGAGCGAATGTCAGAAAATAAAACTGTCATTTCTTTCTGAATTTGATCGCCTAATCGCACATCAACAATACTTTCGTGTCCCAAAAATCGCAGAAAGTCGTGAGGGACAAATCTACCGTAAGCTGCATTAATTTTTGCTAGACGGATGTGAGTTTTGATTCGGGCCAGTAATTCATTTTTGACAAACGGTTTAGTTAAAAAATCATTGGCTCCTGCATTGAAACCTTGCACTAAGTCAGATACTTGATTTTTGGCGGTTAGCATCACAATTGGCACTTCGATCGCCGTGAATTTCTCCCGGACTTTCTCACAAACTTCATAGCCAGTCATC
>Ga0123338_10005674_pt1 | contig 10631 bp, 8 predicted proteins | sample grotaG_FD_89793 | JGI IMG/M metagenome (GOLD analysis project Ga0123338, IMG submission 89793) | Glacier valley bacterial and archeal communities from Borup Fiord, Nunavut, Canada, to study Microbial Dark Matter (Phase II) -... | ecosystem: Environmental > Aquatic > Freshwater > Ice > Glacier ...
ATAATAAATCCCAGACTAAAAAGAATGCTTGCAACAATAAAATCTGTTTTTCTAAAAATTTGATGCTTGGCATAGATAATTCCCCAATAAAGTCCTAGACAGAATTGAAATAAATAACTTCCTATAAAATTATCTTGTAAGAAAAATAAATAATTATTCGTATCATGATTTATTAAAAAGTAAAAAGCGAATAACTTCGTTATTATTGCTCCTATAAGTCCTAAAACTAATATTTTATTCGGCTGAGTTTTACAAACTAAAAATATCAATGGTGTAAGTAAATAAGCCTCTAAAATTACTGTAAAAAACCAAAAACCAGGGTTGATTGATTGGAATCTTATCCCGGCTATACCTATAAATGATAAGAAAAAATTTAGGTTTAAATTAATCTTAATATTAACAAATAAATAAAGTAAGCAAGTTAATATAAAAGCTAGTATATAAGGAGGATATATTCTATATAAACGTTTAAGTAGCCATGAATTCCAGTTAATTTTAATCTCCTCTATCTGGCTTTTTTGTAACTTAGAGATAAGAGCATAACTTGTGTTAAAACCAGCCATTAAAAAGAAGATATCTACAGCAGCATATCCGAGCTTTGCTCCATTACTATCTAAAATTGAAATTAGTTGCGATCGGTCTGGATAATTTTGAAAAAAGTGAAATATGACAATTGCTAAAATTGCTAATCCTTTTGTCTGATCAATCCAATTAAATCTAGTTTGGCGTATTTGATTGTGAGTATTCATATATCTGATATCTCGGAGTTTACATTCAGCTTGATATCCAGTAATTCGACTTTTAGATGGTGATTATTCGCTAATACTTACTGATAACCAGACTTAGCCAATAAGAGGATTTAGCAACCCTTGGTTAAGCTTAATACACAAGCAAGGTTCTGTCCACCGACAGCGTACTGGAGTATTTTCACTATATCCAATATCTACTAATACGTTCTAACCTTCAGTATCACCTTGCCGCTGCTGCGTAGAGATTATCGAATAACTCATTTTGTTTTTCAGCGTCATGGACATTAATCACTTGTGCTAAAGCTCCAGCACTGAGAGACTCGTAATGTTCTTGTTTATCACTTCTATCTAAAAATTCTTGTACTTGTTGTAATGCCTGCTCTGCTAAATCATTGTAGGTATGATTGACAATTTCCCAATATTCTTCAGTTTTAGTTTTTTCACCATTTAGCCAATTACCCCAATGTCTGAGTTTGTCCAGTGGTAATTCTAAAACATACCCATTTTCACCATGACGAACAATTTCTGGCAAAGCACACACATTGGTTGTAATTACCGGAGTCGCAACAGAGAAACCTTCAATAATGCTATAACCATAGGTATCCATTAATGATGGCATTAGTTGAAAATGACTTTGTGATAGTAATTCGATAACTTTTGCATTAGGAATTATGTTATGGAAAACGACATTATTTAAATCGAGTAACCTTAAATCTTCTGCATATTTATTAGCATCAGGAAAATCAGTAGGTACGCCGAAACCACACCATAGTTCAGATACTATATGTATAGTAATAGGCAAACCTAACTTTGCTGCTTTCTTGGCAAGTCTTAAAGCTACAACTCCACCTTTTCTGGCAATGTGGTTGCCGATAAAAATAAGTTGAAGATTTTGCTGATTTTGATAAGACTTATGCTGGTTAACCCTGACAGGAAAATTTGGATGTATAACATCTACTTTACCGATTATTTTTGATGCTACATCCCATTCTTGTACCCAGTTCATGAATCGCAATCTAGCATAATCAGATATGGCAATAATTCTTTTGCAGTTTTCTAATGCCAAACGATTATTGAGAAATTTATAGGTTAATTCTTCTAGTTTTGTTTGCGGATCTCTATACAAAAATCGATGATCTTCAAAAGTGACAAACCAAGGTTTATTAGTACAGATAATTCTATTAAAAGTATGTATTACTTGGTATCCGCCCCATACAGGTCGCCAAGGCATAAAACTTCCTAAAGGATACCAAACTTTATCTACAGGATATTTGCCTGTGAGAAAAGTTTTAGAACGAATGAGAGTATGTTTAGAATTACGAGGAAGATTAGGAACGCTGAGATGCTGTTGACCACCTATAATAACTTTCACCATTTTTATCCTAATTAAAATTTTGTTTTTAATCGTTTATTTGGAATTTGTGGTTGAGATTCAGCATCTTTTCTCTCTTGTTTATCTAGTTCTGGCAATTTAAAAAGAACTCCTGCAAAAAACCAATAATAGACAGCAATCGGATCAACATCCAGAGGATAGTAGTAGGTGTTGTAGCTAATAAACAATATAAACACCCACAAAGCTGCTCCGTAACTGCGGAAATTCCGGTTCTTTATGGAGCGATAGGTTTTAAAGCCAATAATTGTTAAACTTGTTACCAAACCCAGAAACGCTAGTACTCCAATAATTCCAACTTCATAAAGTACTTTGGGGTAGTAGGTTTCTACAAGCTTAGTTTTACCCAATGCACGGGTAGAATTAGTTGCTCGACCTAAGCCACTTCCCAGTGGACTGTCTACGTTTTTCCAATTCTCTTCAAATTGCTGGACGATAAAATCTTGAGGGGGTGAAGCCTCCCAGCGACCGGTAAAACTCTCGGTTCTCTCTTGCACGAGAGCAGGGTTAGTCACGATCGCAATTCCCACAATCAAGGCAAGTCCCACGCCTATGGGGATAAATCGTTTCAAGTTGCCAATTTGTCCGGTAAGCAATAGCAAAATTCCGAAGCAGATTGGTACTAAAGCTAAGGCGATTCTCTGTCCAGAGATGACAGCATTAATAAAGACTGTCACTAAAGAACCTAAACCAACTAGCCGCCATATTGGGGAGGGATCGGTGAAGCCGGTGGCAAAGGTAAAAAAGGTGCTGGCAATTAGGAACCATGCCCACTGCCAAGGAGCTACAAATGTCCCTGGTAGGCGAATAACCCCTTCTTCGGGACTATATACTAGCGCTCCACCAAAATAACATCTGGCTTCGAGTGTTGCTCTAAATAAGGCATCTCCTTCAAGACCTCTAGTGCCTTGACATACACCAGTTACAAGTAAGAAGTATTGAATAAATCCCAGCACACAGCAAATTAGTATGAGAGCAATCTGGAGGCGTGATAAAAATAGAAAATCCCGTTTATCCCGAATTAAATAGTAAGCACAGCCAATCAGGGGGACATAGCCTAAAAATACCTTTAGTCCCAGAATTCCCATACCTAATGGTATTTCTGGGGGTGCTTTTTCTAATAGTCCCGAAATAGGCGGGTTAAACTGCTGTCCACCATTGATAAACAACAGCGTTAGCAGACTGCAACCCAAAACAATATAAAGTGGGATTTTAATGCCTTGGGGAATAATTAGGGGTAATCTCTGTTTTCGGCAAGTCTGCCAAAGTGCAATTAGCGCTGGAACGTAAAATGCATCTTTAGCTAATTGGAGTATGGGACTATTGCCTAAGTAGTAGGTGATAGTACCCCCAATAGGTACGTAAATGATGAAGGCATATAGCGCTTGGCGCGGATATTTGTAGGAAACGGACATGATGATTATCCCCAAGACGCCAGGGACTACTGCTTTAATTCCAGCTATGAAAAAGAGCAGAATGCCAACGAAGACACCGCCAAAGGTGGCGGTGGTGAGTAAGCTAATGAGTTCTTTACGTGCTTGGGCTGCTTTGCGCTTTTGCGCTAACTGTTCTTTGAGGTTAAGGGTAGAAGTTTCCTTTTTAGCCTGCTTTTTTGATTTTTTAGATTGCTGAGATTTTGACTTGAATTTTGGCATGGTGGTGCTGTAGCCTATCAGCCTCAGAGAATCTATTATAGTTGACAAATTTCTTTGGATTGCTGTAACTCGTACAATCCGAATTCATCTCTAACTGATTGATTTAATAATTTGCAATTAAAAATGCTAAATCTTAATCTTTTTGAATTATCAAAAAAATTCTCTCCTGTTTCCAAAATCTAAATTAGCCAGGTATGATCCAACAATGCTAGGACTTACGCAAAGCTAGACATGGTAGGGGCAATACCCTGCGGGTTGGCGTAGCGTTCCGTAGGAAAGCTAAAGCTACATGAATTGCCCCTACCTAAAAATCATTCTTTTCCGCTATTGTTTGCGTAAGTCCTGAATACAAATACAAATGTCACAGCTTCTATAGATAACCAAGGCTGGTTAATTTGCAGAAGCTATGACGAAAAATTGGTGCTTGTTAAAAACTGAGATCATAGCTAATTTAGTCCATCAGATGCTGCTGGACTTGGGAAACTAATTCATTTGTCCAGTGATTGGCAAGGTCGGCGTTGGCTGCTTCCACCATAACCCTGATCACTGGTTCTGTACCAGAGGCGCGAACCAAAATTCTGCCGGAATCACCCATTGCAACTTCAGCAAGAGCGATCGCTTGTTGCAGAGGTTGGCAATCTTGCCATCCCAAACGGCGATCGCGATCGATAACTCGCACATTTCGCAACAATTGCGGATAGGTCTGGAAGCTTTGATCTACTAATTCGCCTAAGGAAACACCCGCCTCTTTCACCAAAGCTGCTATATGTAATGCTGTTAACAAGCCATCTCCAGTCACAGCATAATGACGGCAAAGAATATGACCTGATTGTTCGCCGCCTAGCATTGCCCCAGTCCGCAACATTTCGGCTTGCACGTATTGGTCGCCGACTGCGGTACGAATGAAGTTACCACCCTGTCGCTGCCAAGCTTTCTCAAAGCCTAAGTTAGCCATGACTGTAGATACAATCAAGTTGTCTGGGAGTTGTTGCTTTTGTTGTAGCTGGCGTCCCCAGAGATAGAGAATGTAATCGCCGTTAACTTGCCGTCCGGTATTGTCTACTCCTAAGACGCGATCGGCATCGCCATCAAAGGCAAAGCCGATGTCGGCGTTGTGTTCTTGTACTGTTGCTGCCAGAATATCTAAATAAGTGGAACCGCAGTTAACATTAATGCGATCGCCATCTGGTTCGTTATGCAAGCAGATTACCTCTGCCCCCATTTCTCTAAATACTGATGGTGCTAACCCAACTGCTGCACCCCACGCCAAGTCTAAAACAATCTTCATTCCTTGAAGATTTAGGCTACTGTTTAAGGGTTTTTTCAACGCCGAGCTATAATCCCCCACTAACTCCAAACGTGAGTAATGCCGGCCGCAATTACTGATAGCAATAGGTGATATTTTACCACGCAGTCCGGCTTCTATTTCTGCCTGCAATATTTGCGGTAACTTCCCACCATCGGCACTAAAAATCTTAATACCATTGTCTTCTGGGGGATTGTGGCTGGCAGAAATCATCACTCCGCCGATGGCTTCACTGATGCTGGTGAGATAGGCAACGCCAGGAGTGGGACATAATCCCAAATACCACACCTCTAATCCTGCTGCTGTTAACCCTGCACTCAACGCCATTGCCAGCATATCGCTGGAGTTTCTAGAGTCCTGTCCGAGAATGACTGGCCCTACTTCAGTAGCATGGTTACGTAAAACAATCCCTGTCCAAAAGCCAACTTGTAATGCTAGGGGCGCACTCAGTAATTCTCCCACTCGTCCGCGAATCCCATCTGTGCCAAATAAGGGATTTACTGGTAGTGGGATTAAATTCAGTGCAAAACTGCTCTCAATCCCTTTGCCCAATCCCTCAACTTCGGAAGCAGAACCCCCAGCAATGCCCGATGTCCGAGTTATAGATGAAACCATATTGTTTAAACACTCCACACAATCACACTGAAAAATAACACTTAAGACTTTATTAAGCAATTTTAAGATGCTTTTTCTGTTTAGAAATTCATTCCAGATTAGGCTGTTATTACGTAATAATACTGAATTAATCTGGCTTTAACTGTAAAATCTTTATAAAGTTAGTCTTGCTTTTTTACATTATTAGTAAAGTTTCCACATCTTAGCGGATTATTCCTTTTATGCCCATCAACGAAAATCGGCAGCAGCCCAACACATATCCTGTAATCGCAACCAGCCTCGCCATAAGGTCTGCCAACCAGGTAGACCATCGGATTTGCGGCCAAGAAAACCACCCAAACGAGCGATCGCTAAAAAGAATTCACCCAGAGTCAACTCACAATTTGTCAACCTAAGACGAGCAACTAAGACTTTTAACATAATTGAAGGGATGTACTCGTGTGCCTTCAGTTGGGAATTGCTGCGACTAAGTGCATCATAAGCTAATGAGCATTTAAGTTGCATAACACCAGGGCTGAAGCCCTTACTACAAGCGAATCAGTCTGGAAAAATGAATGACGATTAGCTTATCTGGTAAACTCCCTTGCGGGTTGGCAGCTATGGCTGCACCGATAGCGATCGCTCTTTGTGTACGACGAGTATCCCCTAATTCGGCATCTCTCCATTGCTCAACTGCCCAAGCATTGAAGTCTGTGAAATTTTTCAACTTCATACTCTGACTCTATTACATCCCTACCTCACTTTAAAATATGTTGGTAATGACAAACTTTTTAAGGGGGGTTGGGGGGATCAAGTCTTATCCGAACCGTATTAGGACAGGGTGAGGTTTTAAGGACTTTTAGATAACCGGATAAAAAACTCCCCACTCCCAACTCCCCACTCCCTTTCAAATACTAAGGATGCTTTAGATGGTTGCCCAAATCCAAGAACTTGAAGCCCAGCACTGGGTTAAAACCCGTTCTTCCCTCGATCCTAGCGAATCCACTTTCCTGATTTGGAAAGGTAAAATTTACGCCTTTATCCCAGGTGAGAAAAAACAACTCCTGTTTAAGATGCTGGGATTGAGCGTTAGCCGATGTATTCCCACAGCAGAAGCTAGCTGGGATTTTACTTCTAGAGAACTGACTTACTATCTCAACCCAAAAACAGATGAGGTTTTGTCTAAATGGGAGAATCCTTGGACAGGCGAGACAGTTCCAGTGATTCACGTTGCTAATAATCCTGTGCAGGGAACGTTTGAGGGAAATTTCCCCGCCCAAGTAGATGGTGACAGCACAACCTTCGTTTTTGATATATTTCCCTATTACGCGAATCCTTTAGCAGACGATCGCAAATTTGCCGAATACAGCCCAAATCCAATTTATCAGGCAGCCGAATTGTTTAAATTAACAGTGCCAACCGCAGATTTATTCAACCCAGCACTTAAATCAGTTTCTGAACTCAAACTGAGTTGGGATAGAATTGGTCAATGGCTTCCCTGGATGAAAATGGGCGATCGCCCCGGTCAACTGATCTACAGTGCTGTTGGCAGCAAAATCAATGGTTTAACAGAACTGCCCCCACTACTGCAAGATGAAATTAATAACCGTATTCCTTTATATAAACAAGCCCCAAAAGCATTGATAGATGGAGAAGACATGACTTCCTGGTTGTATTTCCAAAAGCACTTTCAGGCTTACTTGGCTGGTGAAATCTTCCCACTTCCCCAAGCAGAAGAATTATAAACTAGTAGAGACGCGAAATTTTGCTCGTAGAAACGCAAATTTTTACGTCTCTACTCTTGCCAAGAGATAGCTTATGAAAGTTCAATCCCTACAGCTAAAATATTTTAAGAAATTCCGATCTTCTCCAGTATTTGATTTCACCGATCCAGAAACTGGGTTAGCACGAGATATTATTGTTCTCATCGGAATGAACGGTGCTGGAAAAACAAGTCTTTTACAAGCGATCGCTTCAACTCTCGGCACAGCAACCGGACGATTAAAGGAACCCTCCGATTTAGAATGGGCAGGATTTAACTATGAACTGCTTGGGAGTAACTGGGGGAGATTTGAGCCAGAGGTGACTATAAAAGTGCAGTTCTCATCTGGTGAACTCCAAGCTGTGCGCGATTTTCAAGAGAAATTACGAGAAATAGGGCGTGATTTGCAGCCTCCTGCTGAAAAGCATATTGTTACTCTTAAATGGCGAAATGGGCGTGTTCAAGCAGATAGTGCTGCTGAATTATTTCAATTAAAAGGACGAGAATACGCTAAACAACTGTTCCGTGCTGAAGGATTTCAAGTTTTTGAACGAGTGGGTACAATTTTTTGGTACACAGAACAGAGAACTTCAACTAGCCTCACTACCGAAGATCCCGATCGCAAACTAGAAATCACGGAAGACCTTTTGCGCGATCGCCTTTCTAAGTGGCGACAATTCCATCAAGATGTAGAAACGGGTAGAATTCAGCATCTACGTCAAGGACAAAAGGATTTATCCGCCGAAATCGAACGCGGTTACAAAGCAGTCTTTCCAGAACGCAGTTTTGAAGGCCCAGTTCTGCGAGAGAATGTGGACGATATCTTGAGTGAACCCTGGTTTTATTTATATGACGACAAAAACCAGTATGAAATTTCTGAGATGTCCGGCGGTGAACGTGCTATTTTTCCAATGCTAGTGGACTTTGCAAGTTGGAATATTCATAACTCTGTCATTCTTATTGATGAAATTGAAATTTCGCCTCTTAACCTGAACAATCAAATAGATGTAAACCCAACCTTTGGGAAAGTACTTCACACACCTTTACCCCTCGTACACTGTTACCGCGCACATCCAACAACGGTGAAAAAACTCCAATGCCCATCTTATTCGGTACAACAGCGATAATTCCGCCACAAATACCGCTTTTCGCCGGAATCCCAATTTTATAAGCCCACTCACCTGCAAAGTTGTACATCCCGCAGGTATACATCACACTCAGAATATCTTTAATGTAACGCTTATCTACCGCCCGATCTTTGGTAATCGGGTTAATACCTCTGTTAGCAAGGGTAGCCGCCATCACCGCTAAGTCTTGGCAATTCACCATCACAGCACATTGCTGGAAATAAAGATCCAGCGACTCTTCAATGTTCCGGTCAATCATGCCAAAGTTAAGCATCAGATGCGCCATTGCGCGGTTGCGATGCCCTGTACTGCGTTCTGAGGTAAAAACTGAAATGTCAACGAACACATCCCGCCCAATATATCGCTGGAACATATCTAGCATTCGGTTGAGGCGTTCGGTTGGCCCAGAACCTTTGATTAAACTGGTGGTGGCGATCGCACCTGCATTTACCATTGGATTATAAGGTCGTTTCGATTGCTCATCCAAAATAATCGCGTTGAATGCATCCCCCGTCGGTTCCACGCCAACTCTAGTCAAAACATAATCCAGTCCATGATCTTCTAAGGCTAGTCCATAAGCAAACACCTTGGAAATTGACTGAATGGTAAAGAGTTGTTCCCAGTCCCCAACTTTGTAAACCTGACCATCTACTGTCACAATGCAAATGCTGAATAAGTCCGGGTTTACCTTTGCCAGTTCGGGAATATATTTCGCTACTGCACCCTCCCGCACTGACTTGTACTGCGAATGCAACTCGTTGAGAAAAGCTTTTAATGGCGATGGATTTATTTCTAAATCTCCTTGATTTGCTTGGTCTGTCATCAGGCTGATAGCATTTCCCAAAATACCTACTATATATAGTAAGGGTCTACAGCCGCACATCCCTACAGTTGCAAAAATTTTTGAACAGGCAGCTTGCTGTAAAAAATCATCCTTGAGCAACTACTTAGGGCTAAAAACAGCTACCGTGCTTTTTGATACCCTTGTATTTGTATCTCTAAGCGATCGCAAACATTTACTAATTTTTTGATCATTAATCACAAAAAATATTAAGCTGAGTATCGCCCTTTATTTTATACTCAGCAATACTGTCATTATAAGTTACATTTATCACTAATTTTAGTCTAGTCATTGAGAATAAAAGTCATAATTAATCTAAGTAGAAAAAACTTGGAAAAAAGATATAAAGCTTAAACTAATTTGCATAATTATCTCAGATGTAATTCATATCACGACTTATTCATAGGAAAATCTAAATATTTAATTAAATAAGTGATTTTAAGTATTTATGCCGATGTTATTCAAATAAAATTATATTATGTCCCTAGAGGAAATGCCAAAACAGATGTTATCTAGAATACACGGGTAGTCAGGAACTTTTAGAACTGATGTCAATAGGGTATTGTCACTTTGGAGTGCAATCAGCATAAAGTTTTTTATAAAAATTTGGGACTTGCAGAAAAAAACGTTACATAGCCAAAGTCCCCATTTGAGAAAGGTTTCGCCCTTAAAATTGGAATTGGAATTTGATCAGGTTGCCTAAAATTACGCTAAAACCCTGATCCCCAACCCAAAAGGTTCATGTTAATGTGTTGCAGTTATGAATAAAAAAGTGAAAGCGGAACGGGTTCGAGTTTTTCAGGAGGGAAATCACTTTCACAAGTGAAAAATTCCGCGAATCATAAAACTTAAGTTCTACAGTCGCTTTAAAAACGGACGCATGAATCAAAGACATTTCTGGACTATTGTTGCCCTGTTTATGACTGTTTTGGGGATACCCACAGTCGGTTGCACTCAAACCACGAAGGGAAATGCGCTAGCATCCCAAAAATCGCCCACCCCTGATGTAGTCAAGGTGGGAGAGTATCAATCAACAGCAGGGAAACAAACCTCGGATGCTGTGATTACAGAAATTCATCCTCACAACATCCGAGGACGTAAGGCAGCAACTCTTTTTATCAAAAATATTCCTGTTCTCACATTTTTAAGTTCTGTATCAAATACGAACCTTGAAAGTAAAAAAGTTGGTGTAATTGGAAATTCTGGG
>Ga0123338_10005677_pt1 | contig 10629 bp, 9 predicted proteins | sample grotaG_FD_89793 | JGI IMG/M metagenome (GOLD analysis project Ga0123338, IMG submission 89793) | Glacier valley bacterial and archeal communities from Borup Fiord, Nunavut, Canada, to study Microbial Dark Matter (Phase II) -... | ecosystem: Environmental > Aquatic > Freshwater > Ice > Glacier ...
AGGCTGACCAGCCGCACCTCGTCATGCAGTAGCTGCGCCAGCCAAGGCTCGCGGTTTTCCATGCAGAGTTCGACGAGCGCCGGCAGGTCCGCTGGGAGCGCCGCGGGGGCCGCGGTTTGTGCCACCTGCATCGGCGCGGCCGCTTCCATACGCACCGGCTGCGGCGTCGCCACCGGAGCATCGTCGCCGCGCTCGGTCAGGCGACGGACAAGCTCCGCCGGGTCGGGCAGTTCGCTTGCATGGATGATGCGCAGCAGCGCCATCTCGCCTGCCTGGAACGGCACCGGCGCGGCCTGGATCTCGGCAAGCCCCTTGAGCAGCAGTTGCCACAATCGGTGCAGCGCCGGAAACGACAGCCGCGCGCCCCAATCCTTGACCAGCGCACGCTCCTCCGCACTCATTGCCGGGTCATCGGCCCCGGCGACCTTGGCGCGCGTGATCGTATGGACCAGCTCGAGTAGTTCCTGCACCACCTGCGCCGGATCGGTACCGAGGTCATAGCCGTCCTTGAACGCCGACAATGCCGACGCCGCCTCCCCCGCCAACAACAGCGCGAACAGCGTCCGCACCGTGCCGCGGTCGGACAGCCCGAGCATTTCGCGCACCGCAACCGCCGTGACGCCGCCCGCGCCGTGCGCGATCGCCTGGTCGAGAATCGACAGCCCGTCGCGGACCGAGCCTTCGGCGGCCCGCGCGATCAAGGCAAGCGCCTCGGGCTCGGCAGAACAGTTTTCGGCCTCGACGATCCTGCCGAAATGTTCGGCGAGCATTTCGGCAGGGATCCGCCGCAGATCGAAGCGTTGGCAGCGCGACAGCACCGTCACCGGCAATTTACCGACTTCGGTGGTCGCAAAGATGAATTTCACATGCGGCGGCGGCTCCTCGAGCGTCTTCAACAGGGCGTTGAAGGCGTTCTTCGAGAGCATGTGGACTTCGTCGATGATGTAGATTTTGTACCGGGCAGAGGCGCTGGCATAGCGCACGGCTTCGATGATCTCGCGCACGTCGTCGACACCGGTATTCGATGCGGCGTCCATCTCGATGACGTCCATGTGCCGTCCGGCTGCGATCGCCACGCAGGGTTCGCAGACGCCGCACGGCGCGATCGTGGGGCCGCCCTGCCCGTCCGCACCGACGCAGTTGAGCGCCTTGGCGATAATCCGCGCCGTCGAAGTCTTGCCGACGCCGCGCACGCCGGTGAGCAGCCAAGCCTGCGCCAGCTGCCCGCGCCGGATCGCGTTACCCAGCGTGCGGACCATCGCCTCCTGCCCCAGCAGCGTATCGAAGCTGGCGGGCCGGTATTTGCGCGCCAGCACACGATATTCGGGTGCAGCAGCGGGGGCGGCGAAGAGTTCGTCCATATCAGACACGGTGGCCGTTTCGTGCAGCGATCGCAAGGAGTGGTGGGAGCCGGGAACGACCCAGAGCGGATTCGTTACGGCTGCTTCCTTCCGGACCTGACCGGGTTGGCGAGAGCTCTGCCCGCCCGACTCCCACGCGGGATATGGGGGAATGATCGCACGAGCGCAAGCGGCGGACCGCTGCCAGCCAAAACGAAGCAACCCCGGCACAAGACCGGGGTTGCGGAAAAAAACCTCATCCAACCCTCCCCCGCGAAAGCGCGAGAGGGCTGGCAGGCGTTACGCTGCGACGACGCCCGGACGGCGACGGCGAGCGGCATAACCGACCATGCCGAAACCGGTCATGAGCAGCGCCCAGGTGGCGGGCTCGGGCACGGCCGCGACCGAGATGTTGTCGAGCAGCGCGATCGGCGGGGCACCGGCAGGCGTGCCGTTCGACAGGAAGCTCAGCACAGCGCTGGTGCTGGTCGGGACGAAGTAGAACGACACGCTGCGCCACGGTTGGAACCCGGCGCTTGGGTTGTTGATGATCGCCGTGCTCTGCGTCACGCCGCCGAAGGTGACCGCGAGCTGTTCGGTCGTGGCACCGGTGCGGTTGCGCAGCTGCGACGCGGCCCAGTCGAACGTGACATTATAGCCCTTGCCCGCGACCAGCCCGGTGATCGTCTGCGACAGCGGGCCGTGGATGCCGGTGTCGCCGTCGAGCGCGACGAAGTTGCCGCCGGTGCCGAGCGTGTCGGTGGTGACACCGGTGCGGAAATAGGTCAGCGGATCGCTGTACTGATTGGCCGCCGATACGGTCGTCTGCGTTCCGCCGATGAACAGCAGGTTGAAGCCGCTCGCGGTCCAGCCGGTGACGCCCTGGCCGAAGCTGCCACCGATTTGCGAGCTGGCGGTGTAGGTGGTGGTTTCAAAACCGCCATTGGTAACGAGGTTGACGGCGGCGGCAGCCGGAACGGCGGCGGCAGCCGGAACGGCGGCGACGATAAGCGAGGTGGCTGCAATCGCTGCGAATTTCGAAATGAACAAGGTCAATACTCCTGACACACGCGGAACTGCGTTAACGGATTGGTAAGCAATCCTTATGCCAAGTTAATGAGATTATTAGTGAAATTCGTAAGTCATTAGAATTATGTGATAATCAGTAGTCCAAGCCGGTTTCGTAATGATAATACGGCTCTGTTCGGACGGTTAGCGAAGGACCAAGGGTGTCGGAAATGTTTACACTTCATTAGTTTATTGGATGTGAGCATTGCCGCGCCCGGCAGCTTAGCTTGACCTTTTGCCAAGCAGCAGGTAACCGGCCTGCTTCGCAATTGGCCCCGCACCCCTGGTGAAGCGGTGGCCGCGCCCGGCAGACTTGGTCGGACGGTGCGAACCCGGGGAAACGCCGTCGGCACTGTGCCGGCAGCATAGAGGCAAATTGGACGATATATGACGAAGCGTACAAGCGCGAAATACAAGCTCGACCGCCGTATGGGCGAAAACATCTGGGGCCGCCCCAAGTCGCCGGTCAACAAGCGTGAATATGGCCCCGGCCAGCACGGCCAGCGCCGCAAGGGCAAGGTTTCGGACTTCGGCATTCAGCTGCGTGCCAAGCAGAAGCTCAAAGGCTATTACGGCGACGTCACCGAGCGCCAGTTCCGTGCGACCTATGCCGAGGCCGTCCGCCTTAAGGGCGACACCTCGCAGAACCTGATCGGCCTGCTCGAGCGCCGTCTCGACATGGTCGTCTACCGCGCCAAATTTGCACCGACGATCTTTGCCGCGCGCCAGATCGTCAACCACGGCCACATCCTCGTCAACGGCCGCCGCTGCAATATCGCATCGGCACGCGTCAAGCCTGGCGATGTCGTCGAGCTGGGAGCCAAGGCCAAGGATATGGCGCTGGTGCTCGAGGCGATGGGCCTGACCGAGCGCGAGACGCCCGAATATGTCGCCGTCGACGGCCACAAGGCCACTTACGTCCGCGTCCCGACGCTCGATGAAGTGCCCTATGCCGTCCGCATGGAACCGAACCTCGTCGTCGAGTTCTACTCGCGCTAATCGGTCGAGACGACGCGCAGCCGCAGCTGCGCGTCGACGACCGCCGGGATCGTCGCGAGCACGCTCGCTGCGATCAATTCGAACAGCAGCCACACCCATAGTCGGCCGCTGCCCGGATCGGCCGCGCCCGGGCCGCCGATCAGCAACGCCGCCGGCCCGACGGCGAGCGCGGCCACCACAAGCAGCGCCAGCAAGCGCCCCCGGTTACCGCGCGTCAGTCGTCCTGCATCGCGCAACGCGAGGAACGGTGGCCGCCGCTCGGCAATCGCCAATGGCAGCGCCGGCAGCACGATGACCACGCCGCCGATCGCCGCGCCGAGGGCCAGCAGCCCCGCGGGGCTGCCCGCGCCCGCGACCAACTGGACGATCGCTGCCCCCACCCCCGCCGCGCCGAGCAGCAGCGCGACGCTGAATCCGGGCGGCGAGGCGACGATACCACGGCGAAAATAATCGCGCGGACCAAGCGGCATGCCCATCAACCGCGCCGTCGTGCCGAAGCTGACCAGCGTGGCGAACAGCGCCGCGCCCAGCCCGGCGATTACCGCAAGCACCGTGCCGACGCTATGTCCCGGGGTCAGCACCGAGGCCAGCAAAGCCGGCAATGTCACCAGGACGGCGCCCAGCATCAGGATCGGCGTCGAATCGGCAATGACGACCATGCCAATCTGGCGCAGCGCCAGCGCCACGTCGAAGCGCGCGTTCATCTGCCCTTTGCGTCGCGCGCTGCCAGCACCGCGGCCCTGAGCGCATCGATGCCAACCGCGCCCGACAGGATCTTGTTGCCGATGATGAAGCTCGGCGTCCCCGTCAGTCCAAGGGCGCGGCCAAGTTCGAGGTTCGCCTTGATCTCGGTGCGCAGCGCCGGGTTCGCCATGTCGGCCGCGGTGCGCTTTTCATCGAGCTTCGCCGCACGCACGGCAGCGATTGTCCGCTCGCGACTGAGCTTGCCGTCGGTTTCGAACATGCGGTCGTAAAACGCCGGATAGCGGTGCTGTTGCGCTGCCGACAGGCTGGCGAGTGCAGCCTCGTCGGATTCAGGCGACAACACCGGGAAATCGCGAAACACCACCTTCAGCTTGGGATCGCCGGCCAGCAGCGTCTTCACATCGGCATGCGCGGCGCGGCAATAGGGGCAGGCGTAATCGAAGAACTCGACAACAACCACGTCGCCGTCCTTGTTGCCCGCGTACGCCCCGGCAAATGGCGTTTCGATGGCATTGCGATTGCTCGCCAGCAGCTTGGTGACTTCGCGGGACTGCATGCCGTTGATCGCTTCGGGAATGATCTCGGGGTGCGCGAGCAGATAGTCGTGGACGATGCGCTCGGTCGCGGCGCGGTCGGTGGCCTTTTGGCGCGGCGCCTGCGTCGCCAAGGTTAGCGCGGTGACCAGCAGCGCCCCGGCGCCAAACCCTGCCAGCCCCGGTCGTTGGCGCAGCCATTGGATCACCGGCGTCAAAACCACTTCTTATGCTTCTTCTTGTCGAGCTCGTTTTTCGAGACCCCGGCGATGTCGTCGGCGCGAATCCAGTCGGGCGTTCCCTGCGGCAGCCCGAGCAGCGCGAGGCGCGCGTTCGCAGCCGCACTTTTGGCATTGCCCTCCAGATTATAGCGTTCGGCGGCCGCCAATGCGGCGCGCGGCTCATCGCCCTCGCGGTCGTAGATGACGCCGAGCTGATACCAGGCGAACGGATTGTCGCGGTCGCGCGCGATCGCCGAGCGCAGCAGCGGTTTCGCCTCGGCAAAGTCCTTAGGGTCTTCGGTGGAAATCAGCGCATGGCCGAGCAGCGTCGAGATCAACGGCTCGTTCGGCGCGCGCGCTACCGCTTTGCGCAAAACCGGCAGCGCCTCCTTGGCATGTCCCGACTCGAGCAGAATCTGGCCTTTCAGCTCAAGGTAATATGGGTCGGCAGGGTGCAGCGCGATCAACCGGTCGACTTCGCCGTTCGCCGCGTCCGGATATGCCGACTTGTGATAGGCATAGGCCCGGGCATAGCGTGCGCCCTCGGACAGGTCGCTTTCAGGGTAGAGCACGAAGGTCCGCGGCGGCTCCTCGACAAAGCCCGTCAACTTGCCCTTGATGCGCAGGAATTCGGCCTGCAGCGCCGGGTCCGACGGCGCATTATACGCGGGTGAGGTGCGGTATTCGGCATCGAGCGCCGAAATGCGTTCGCCGCTCAGCGGATGGGTGCGGTTGTAGCTGTTGTCCTGCTTGATCGCGTTTCGATATTCCTCGCCGAGCAGCTTCTGGAAGAAAACGATCGAGCCCTTGCCCGAAATGCCGGCGGTGCGCAGAAAGCCCGCGCCCGCCTGGTCGGCGCGACTTTCCTGATCGCGGCTGAACGACAGGAAATCGCTCTGCGCCTTCGCCGTTCCCAGCCCAAGCGCGGCAATCCCGGCATCGCCCGCGCCTGCAGCGATCAGTAGCCCGGCGGCGACCAGCGACAGCAACGAGATCCGCGTTGCCGGTCCTGCGCCCTCGCCGAACCGGACATTATGACCGCCCGCGATATGGCCGAGCTCGTGCGCGATGACGCCTTGCAGCTGGTTGACGTTGTCGGCAGCAACGATCAGCCCCGAATGGATATAGATGTTCTGGCCGCCCGAGACGAAGGCGTTGATGCTGGGGTCGCCGATCAACACGATCTGTACCGACTTCGGATCGAGCCCGGCAGCGACTTCGAGCGGCTTCGCGACCTGGCGGAAAAACGCTTCGGTCTCGGCATCGCGCAGGATCGACTGCGCCGCCAGCGGCTCGACGGCGAGCAGGCTGGCGACCAGCGCAAGGATGCCGAAGCGGAGGAAGCGAAGCATCGTCGTCCCCTGAAGTGCCGTCGCTGAACTTGGCGTGAAGCGGTTACCGGTCTGCGCTCAGCCGCTTGTCGAGATACGCGTCGACGATGCCCATCAGCTCGGGCATTTCATGCTCGAAAAAGTGGTTCGCCTTGGGCACCGTCGCATGGTCGATCGTGATGTGGCGCTGCGTCTTGAGCTTGTCGACCAGCTTTTGCACGCTGACACCGGTCACGACTTCGTCCGCGCCGCCGTCGACGATCAGCCCCGATGACGGGCATGGAGCGAGGAAGGTGAAGTCGTACAGGTTTGCCGGTGGCGCGATCGACAGGAAGCCGCGCACTTCGGGACGCCGCATCAACAGCTGCATGCCGATCCACGCGCCGAAGCTGAAACCGCCGACCCATGTCGTTGAGGCTTCGGGATTGAACTGCTGCATCCAATCGAGCGCCGAGGCGGCATCCGAAAGCTCGCCGATGCCGTTGTCGAACACGCCCTGGCTGCGGCCGACACCACGAAAATTGAAGCGCAATGTCGCAAAACCGCGCCGCACGAAGGTGTTGTACATCGCCATCACGATCGGATGGTTCATCGTGCCCTGCGTCGGGTGCGGCTGCAACAGGATCGCGACCGGCGCGCGTGGGCGGTTGGCGGGCTGATAGCGGCCCTCGAGACGCCCCTCGGGACCAGGAAAAATAACTTCGGGCATCGGACCTACGGGCGTTAAAGGGGGGCTGCTTGGCGCAGCGGATCGTCCCTATATAGGGTTGCTCCGCAAAGCTCCAATCTAAACCGAGTCGTTGATGCCCGAAGCCGCCTATCTCGACTATGCCGCGACCGCGCCGATCGACCCGGCGGCGGTTGCCGCCATAACGGCGGCGGCAGCGGCATGGGCCAATCCGTCGTCGGTCCACCGCGCCGGGCGGAGCGCGCAGACCATGCTCGAGGATGCGCGCGACCGCGTTGCCGGTGCGCTGGGATGCGCCCCCGGCGCAGTGATCTTTACCGGCGGCGGCACCGAAGCGATCGGGCTCGCGCTGGCGTCGGCGGGTGCGGCGTCGCTGCTGGTATCGGGCGTCGAACACGATGCGGTGCGGGCACAGGCGCGCGGCGCGACGGTCATCCCAGTTGATAGCTCAGGCCGTGTCGATCTCGCCGCGCTGACGGCGCTGCTCGCTGCCGCGCCAGCACCGGTGCTTGTCGCGGTGATGCAGGCGAACAACGAAACCGGGGTCGTCCAGCCGCTCGCCGAAGTCGCCGCGCTGGTCGATGCGGCAGGCGGCCGGTTGCTCGTCGATGCGGTCCAGGCAGCCGGAAAGCTGCCATTGCCGCCGGGCGATTTCATCGCGGTATCGGCGCACAAGCTCGGCGGGCCGCCAGGCGTCGGCGCGCTGATCGTGCGCTGCCTCGACGGCTTTGCGGCACCGCGTGCGGGCGGCGGGCAGGAGCGCGGCTACCGCGCGGGAACCGAGAACCTGCCGGGCATTGCAGGCTTCGCCGCAGCGCTCGGCGCGCGCCAGGCGGACCACGGCTGGCTGTCGCGCACCGCTGCCTTGCGCGACCGCCTCGAAGCACAACTCGACGGCGCCGAGGTCATCGGGGCGGCTGCCGAACGGCTTGGCACGATCAGCAACATTCGCATGGCAGGCGTTGCCGCCTCGACCCAGGTGATGGCCTTCGACCTTGCGGGCTTTGCCGTCAGCGCGGGCGCGGCCTGCTCGTCGGGAAAGGTCGGGCCGAGCCATGTGCTGGCTGCGATGGGTCTCGGCGAACGCGCGGCGAGCGAGGCGATCCGTGTCAGTATCGGGTGGCGCACGACGGCAGCCGAGGTCGACGGCTTTGCTGCGGCGTGGAATGCGCTCGCGGCGCGTCAGCGGGCTAAAGCCGCATGACGATGCCGATCTATCTCGATTACGCCGCAACGACGCCGGTCGATCCCGCGGTCATCGCAGCAATGGAGCCCTGGTGGAGCGAGCAGTTCGGCAACCCGCACTCGCCGCACCGCTGGGGGTATCGCGCCGCGGCAGCAATCGCGGTGGCGCGCGCGCAGGTCGCCAAGCTGCTCGATGTCGCGGCGGACACGGTCAATTTCACCAGCGGCGCGACCGAGTCGGTCAACTGGGCGCTGAAAGGCGCGTTGACGGTTACGCGACGCCGGATCGTGACGCTTGCCACCGAACATAGTTGTGTGCTCGAAACCGCGTGCTGGCTGGCGACGCAGGGCGGCGCGGTGACCGTCGTTGGCGTCCGCCCCGACGGGCTGATCGACATGGCTGCGCTCGATGCCGCGCTTGGCAACGATGTCGCGTTGGTATCGGCGATGCTTGTCAACAACGAGACCGGTGTCGTCCAGCCCATCGCCGAGATAGCAGCGCGCGCGCATGCGCACGGCGCGCTGATGCACTGCGACGCCGCACAAGGGTTCGGCAAACTGCCGACGCAAGTCGATGTGCTCGGCGTCGATCTGCTGAGCCTGACCGCGCACAAGATCTATGGCCCCAAGGGCGTCGGCGCCTTGTATATTCGCCCGGGACTGGCGCTGACGCCGCTGTTCCATGGCGGCGGGCAGGAGGCCGGCGGCCGGTCGGGCACGCTCGCCCCTGCACTTTGCGTCGGACTGGGCACCGCTGCGGCGATCGCTGCCGAACAGATGGCGCAGGACGCCGCCCATGCCTCGGCGCTCCGCGCAAAGCTGCTGGCGGGGCTCGGGGTACACTATATCATCAACGGATCGAGCGGCTTTATCTGGCCGGGAACGCTCAACCTGCGCTTCGACGGCGTCGATGGCGCGCGGTTGCTACAGGCCGTGCGCGGCATCGCCGTTTCGTCGGGGTCGGCATGTGCCAGCGGCAGCGGCCGCCCAAGCCATGTCCTCGAAGCGATGGGACTGACCCCGGCCCAAGCCCGGTCCAGCCTGCGCCTCGGCTGGGGACGCTTTACCACCGCAGCGGACATCGACACGGCGGCGGCGCTGTTAAGCGACGCCGCCTCGCGGTTGCGCGCGCTGGCAGCATGACACGCGTCCGGTTCATTTCCGCCGACGGCCAGCGCCAGATCGAGGTCGATGCGCCCGCCGGGACGCGCCTGCTCGATCTGGCGCAGGCACACGACCAGCCGCTCGAAGGCGCGTGCGAGGGTGCGATGGCCTGTTCGACGTGCCACGTCCTGATCGGCGCGGCAGACTTCGCGCGCCTGCCCGAACCGACCGCGGAGGAAGAGGACATGCTCGATTTCGCCTATGGCGTGTCGCGGATGTCGCGGCTTGCCTGTCAGGTCTGGCTCACCGACACGCTCGACACGCTCGAGGTGCGGATGCCACCCGGCAGCCTGAACATGGCAGGGCGCTAGGTCGCAGGAACATCGCCGACGCCGGTTCGTAGTCGGCGAATGCTTCGAGATTTCTTTCCGCGTCGGCTGCTGCAATGGCTGGGCCCGCTCGTGGCTGCAGGTGCGGTAGCGTTCGCAGTCGCTGTGCTCGTCGGCGTCACCGGAGTATTTAACCTCGCCGCGACCACGCCCCACCCGCAAGGCTGGGCGAGCTTCCTGCACTTCACTTTTCGCCGGTCGGTCGCGTTCCATGCGAGCGACATTGCGCCGCCAGCCGACCTTGCCAGCCCGGCGCGGATCGCGGTCGGTGCGGCGCATTATGCCAATGTCTGCGCCGACTGCCACGGCGCACCGGGAACCGGGCAAAGCCCGATCGCGCTCGCGATGACGCCGCGACCACCGTATCTGCCTGCGCAGATCGTCGGCGCGAAAGACCCAAATCTGTTCTGGATCCTCAAGCACGGCGTCAAATACAGCGCGATGCCGGGCTGGCCGACCCAGTCGCGCGACGACGAAATCTGGTCGATGGTGGCGTTCATCCGCACGCTGCCGAAGCTCGACTATGCCCGCTATCGCAAGCTTGCCTTCGGCGACCGCGTCGATCACCCGCTGCCGCCACTGGACTTTGGCGACGCGCCAGTGCTGCGCCGGTACGTCAGCTTCAATTCGGAAATACCGCAGGGCAATATCAACCGCTATCTGACGCCTGCGACCGGTCCCGACAGCTTTGCGCAGGACAATAACCCGCTGCCGACCTGTGCGCGCTGCCACGGCGCCGCTGGCACCGGGCGCGTGGTCGGCTGGTTCCCCAATATCGCGATTCAGACGCCCCAGTATCTGCGCCAAGCGCTGACTGCCTATGCCAGCGGCCAACGCCATAGTGCCTTCATGCAAACCGTTGCCGCGCAACTATCGCCGGCGCAGATCGACGCGCTAGCCAGTTATTTCGCCAGTCTGCCGAAGGCAAAATCGCTTGCCGCGACCGCATTGCCGTTGCCGCCGGGCTTTGTCGCGTTGGGCGAGGAGATTGCCGAACGCGGCATCCGTGACCGCGGCATTGGCGCATGCAGCGGCTGCCACGCGCTAACCGCCAGCGACGTCCGCG
>Ga0123338_10005681_pt1 | contig 10627 bp, 6 predicted proteins | sample grotaG_FD_89793 | JGI IMG/M metagenome (GOLD analysis project Ga0123338, IMG submission 89793) | Glacier valley bacterial and archeal communities from Borup Fiord, Nunavut, Canada, to study Microbial Dark Matter (Phase II) -... | ecosystem: Environmental > Aquatic > Freshwater > Ice > Glacier ...
CATCTGCAGCAGTTGAGGATATATCATCAGATCTTTCTGCCGTAGAACCTTCAGAAACCCAACAGGCCGGCTCACGTGTCTACAAGGGACGGAAGGTGACACTTGAATTTGCAGATGCAGATGTTCGTAAAATATTCCAGCTTCTTGCCGAAGTTAGCGGCAAAAACTTTATCCTTGGAGACGATGTTACCGGTAATATCAGTCTTAAACTTGTCAATGTTCCTTGGGACCAAGCTCTGGATATTATTCTTGACACCAAGGAGCTTGATTCCAGAGAATCTGGCAGTGTTTTGACGATCAAGAAAAAAGGGAAGATGAAGTCTATTGAAGAGGAACAAAACGAATATAGGAAAGCTCAGTTAAAGAATGAGCCTACATTTACAGAGTATTTTCCAATTAACTACAATAAAGTAGGTTCGATTAAATCACAATTAGAGGCATTGCTGACTCAAGGCATCGGTAGAATCAGTACAGATGAGCGTACTAACACAATTATTATTACTTCAGTACGTTCAGATCTAAACAAGATTAAGGCATATATTTCAATAATGGATATGCCTGAACGACAGGTTATGATTGAAGCCCGAATAGTTGAAGCTTCATCCACCTTTACAAAGAATCTGGGAATTAGCTGGGGGGTGCACTATCGTGATGGTACGGCCTCATTTCTTGGTATTAACTCCGTGGATAATAGTTTTGGCGGATTAACTACCCCTACGGTGACTACTGGCCAAACTGGCATATCTGGATCTAATATGGGGATTTCATTTGGTCGTATTGCCAGTAATATTCAATTGGATATGCGTCTGAATGCTGCCGCCACGGCTGGCCTGATTAAAATTGTTTCTACACCCAAAATTGCAACACTCAACAATAAAACAGCTAAAATAACTCAGGGGCAATCTATTCCTTATGTCAATACAACAGCCACAACAGGTGCCACCACTCAGTTTGTTCAAGCTGAACTATCTCTTGAGGTTAAGCCACATATAAACTCCAATGGTACTATCGGTATGGAAATTAAGGCAACCAACAATTCTGCTGGTACCGGCAGCCCTCCTTCGATAAACACAAAAGAAGCTACTACTGAAATGTTATTAAAGGATGGGGAAACTACTGTTATAGGCGGTATTTATAAGGAAGATGAGATCCATTCAGAAGAGGGTGTACCGTATTTAATGGATATTCCATTTCTGGGTAATCTGTTTAAATCTACTGAAACCAGAAAAATCAAATCTGAATTGCTCATATTTATTACGCCGAGAATATTAAACTAATCATTATTATAGAACTGACATCTGATCTTATATAAGTATCAATAATTCTACTTTATTTCTTGTTGGAGGTTTAATGAAAGCTTCACGTTATCTTACAATACTATTATCAATGTTTATTGTTTTAATGTTGCAGGGATGTGGTGATGATACCGGTGGAGCACTGTCAATGACTACACTTTCATCAAGTCAAATTGATGAATCATATGTTTATTCTGTTTCAACTAAAGTTACATATACTGCCCCAACAGGTAAGTCGGCTCAAGGTGTAGTTGTGACAATTGTAACAACATACTTAGATTCATCAGGTGTCTCTAAAACTGATACTGATTCAGTGACACTTACTTCAGATAGTAACTCTTTTAATATAGGGTTTCCAGTGTATCAATTTGATGACAAAATGAATCCCGTTAGCATTGTTGCGTCTATTGGCAATATGAAGGCTTCTTCTTATACTGTAATACCAATAAGACCAGTGGTGTAATCATCTGATCTGTTTTTCTTTAGATTGTCACCCCCTTTTATCGTTAGATTTTAAATTCAAAAAACAAAGCTGTGATTAGTAAAAGAGGGCACAATTTAATTGTGCCCTCTTTTGTGTGTGTTAATGTTTGTAAGTGACTATCAGAAGCTAATAGCTACTTTCAATGAATAAATAGGACGTTCCGCATATTCCGCCTCGGCCGTAATGCCAAATAACGGAAATGGTGTGATCTTAACACCTGCAAAGAGTCGTGGAACTGTTGTAGATTCACTTTCCAGCGTTGGCACCAATGTTTTTAGATTCCCCTTGGCTTCACTGTTGATCCACAACATCCCCGCTCCGGCGTAAGGAGTAATAAAAAGAATCCCCTTGCTGACGGAAGCATCAATCCCATAGGTTTGCAACGACAGGTCGCTTACGCCGGACAATTTTGTATAAGTAGCCCGGATTCCAAGTGCTGGTGTCGCTGCTGTGCCATCCAGTATCGACTTACTTAACTCCGCGCCGTACAGCTTGATATTGCTGTCCGGGATATAGGAATACATACCACCGATATCAATTCCAAAGGGAAGTCCTTTGCGGGCGCGTATCTTTGGAATAACGAGATAATCCGGCGCATCATTTCCAAAGGCTGAGTTCCAGTAACTGCTGTTTTTGTCGATGCCTACGGCTGATAATTCGGCACCGATATCAAAACCGGTAATACCTAAAGGCTCAGCCGGAGCCATATTCCGGTAGCCCAATGCGGCACCGGCTTCTTTGCTCAGGTTCTTGAAGTCATCCTGACTGATGGCTGTAGAAAAACTTATGTCCGCTGCCAGCACCGGTGAAGCTGCAAGAAGTAGTGACGCCGCCACTACTCCACGTAATAGACCTCTCTTCATGTAAACCTCCTTGAAATATAAGATAATTCACTCTAGCAAAGCGGACGCGCTGGGTCAACCACCTCATTCATCGGATCATGCGCAGCATAACGCATTTCCTGTATGTCAAACCCAGTATAAGGCAGCATTTCTGAACACTCTCTAGATTGCGCTCGGTTTGATGCCGGGGATGAATCCGGCAAGCTGCTCTGTCTGGCCGTTGTTGTTGGTTTATTGCCTCTCAACTTTTGACACTTGATATTACCCAGTGATCCATTGCTATATGGATTGTTTACATCAATTACTCGTGAAACGGTATAAAAAGCTGTAGAAACTCGATAATATGCCGATGGATAAAGAACATTGCTGCTGCAAGTACATCCAGATAACCAAGGGCAGGACGTGGCAAAAACTGTTGAGATAAAAATACCGGATGATATCGAGTTCCGTGTTATAGGCAATGCATTCGGTCTTTTAATCGTTTCCGCCGGACTGTTGGCTGGAGAAATGTTTCGTCTGCGCAGCTTTGACTACTGGCTTGATGATATTGTCCCCTTGTCTTTACTCGTCTTGTTGTCATTCAAGCTGTTCAGAAACTTTCTGTCAACTATGAATGCCTATCCGGATGTTCCCGTACAAAGGCCGCACCACTCTTCCGGAGCATCTCCATTACAGAATGAACATGTTACGGCTGGTCAGTTGCCTGCCAAGCCCAGCTATTCTGCTGAACAAGTTGTAGAGGAAGTAGCCAAGCGGATAGAAGCCCAGAAGGCTGACGCGCTTAAAAAGAATAAATCCTCCAATTAATGGGTGACATGCCGGAATCAAAGAAGCTCATATTTGAAAGTCTTGCCCGTCTGATGGAACGTCGCGGATTACTGTCGCACGACCAACTTGTGGATGTGCTGGGCCGCGGGAAAATTCAGGAATCTCGTCTGTTCTCTCAATATCACTCCGGTATAGCCCGCAGAGCCTCTGCCGGTGTTGAGCATGTTACTCCTGCCGAAATACTCGCTTCATTTAATCTTGAAATACCTGGAACTCATGGAAGATTTCTTACAGAAGATTCAATAACTGAAGAACTTGCTTCTGCCACAGGCCTTCCCTATTTTAAAATTGATCCACTCAAGCTTGACCTGCATGTTGTAACCGATCATATCCCCCGCCCGTTCGCCCTAAGAAACCTGATCGTTGCTGTTGGCGAGTGCAATGGAGTCATAACCGTTGCCGTGGCTGACCCGTTTAATGTGACAGTCATTGACGAACTGGCATCAGCCAGGCGTCTGGAGATCAGACGCGTACTCAGCTCAAAAAGCGATATCCTGAAGATATTGCGCGAGTTCTATGGGTTCCGTGCATCCGTTGCAGCCGCTGAGGAAGAGGTTTCAACTTCGGTAGATCTTGGCAACCTGGAACAGTTATTTAAGCTTAAAGGTCAGCAGGAAATCGAGGGAAACGACAAGCATGTTATCTCTGCGGTAGAATTTCTTCTCAATTACGCTTTTGACCAGCACGCCAGTGACATTCACATTGAACCGAAACGCGAGACGTCTCTGATCCGTTTTCGTATAGATGGCGTTATGCACAATATTCATATTATTCCAAAACCTCTGCACGCCCCCATCGTATCGCGCATAAAGATGCTCTCCCGCATGGACTTGGCCGAAAAACGGCGACCTCAGGATGGTCGTATCAAGACCAACCACAACAACAAGGATATCGAGCTTCGCGTATCTACCGTGCCGGTAGCCTTTGGCGAAAAGGTTGTTATAAGGGTTTTTGATCCAGATGTCCTTCTGCAGGATCTTGATAGTATGGGTTTTTGCCCTCGTGAACTAATGCTCTACAACTCATTTCTGCGTCGTCCTAATGGTATCATCCTGGTGACCGGTCCGACCGGAAGTGGCAAAACCACGACCCTGTACTCTTCACTCAGGTCGCTCTCTTCACCAGAGGTTAATATCGTTACGGTTGAGGATCCAATTGAGATGGTTATGGAGGAATTTAACCAGATCGGGGTGCAGCAGGGTATCGGTGTCAGTTTTGACAGCATTCTGCGCAATATTCTCAGGCAGGATCCGGATATCATCATGATTGGTGAAATCCGTGACCGCGAGACAGCGGAAAATGCTGTGCAAGCTGCCTTAACCGGGCATCTGGTCCTTTCTACGCTGCATACCAATGATTCTGCCTCTACCATAATTCGACTGCTTGATCTGGGTGTTCCACCCTTCCTGATCTCAGCGTCTCTGATCGGTGTCGTTGCCCAGCGTTTAGTGCGTAAAATATGCCCGCACTGTAAAAAACCACGTAATCTTTCCCAGGACGAATGTGATTACCTGCAGTTGCCGGGAATGTCATATGTGGTGTGGGAAGGTGAGGGGTGTAAGGAGTGTCGTGGTACCGGTTATAAGGGGCGTAGCGGTCTGTTTGAGGTCATGGATATGAATGATAGGCTGAAAGCGCTGATAACAGGTTCTGTAGAGCTTGCTGCAATTGTTGATGCCGCCAGTCGGGAAGGTCTGGTTTCATTACGTAAAATTGCAATCGACAAAATGCTGGAAGGAGTGACAACCTACGAAGAAGTTGTTTCGATGACAGGGTAGGGTGACATAGCAGGCATATGATATATTGAAAAGACCACCAGTATTTACTGGCGGTCTTTTTCTGTATTAAGCGGGAGGCGCTAAAAAGAACTGTTATCTGACGCTTTTAGCCTTTACCTTGTTCAGTTCCTGCCTGGCAAGAAAGTTTGCGGTGTAGATGTAGTCATCAGTGCCGTCATACTTTCCGTCGTTGTTCAGGTCATGCTTGTCAGGTGCCGTGGCGGCCTTCTTGAGATATGTGGCAAAATCTGCTTCTGTTGCCGCAACATCCTTGAGCTGTGGGGTGATCGTCAGCGGATATTCGATAATCTGGTAATCGTTCAGGACCAGGAGGCTGGCTTTCAGTGCGTTTGCTGCTGGAAGGGCCTCTATGAACCATTTAGAAGCGGCATCGTTTTTCTTGAGTGACACCAGCTTGGAATCGTTTAAGGCGAAATTAGCTGATCTGCCGTCCGTAGCCGACTGGTCGACAACTATCTTGACAACTGTTTTGCCGTCAGCTATTGCGACAAATGGTTCCTGGCGGAATGAAGGCGCGATTTCCTTTTTGAAGAGTGCAATCAGAATTGCAGGAGATTTTTCTCCCTGGTAAGCGCGGAATCGCTCAAGTACTGATTGATGTGCAGTAGTAGCAGTATCCACGCTCTTATCAGTTTCGGAATCCAATTCTGAAGTTGGTGGCGGTTCGTTTGGTGGCTTGGCGGAAGCCTCTGGCTGAGCAGCCAGGACAGGAGGCTCGTTGGCAGCGGCAGCAGGCGTTGTGTCGGATGGCATGCTGATTGTACCAAGAAAAGCCGTTCCTGAACTGCCTGTAGTGGTACTTGAGTTGCTGGCAGCAGGCTGGCTGAACGGTATGCCTGGTGAGGGTATAAAGCCAGATGCCGTAGAGTTTGCAATAGCCCCGGTTACCGGAGTCCCACTGCTGTCGATTATGCTGGAAGAGGCTAAGGTGACAGAACCTGCACCACTATGCGATGCGAATGAAACCGTGGCGATAGATCCACTGCCAGAGAGCGGCTTGGAGCTGATGACGGCAATTTTGATTGCCTTTGGAGCAAACTTCGGATTAGCAATAAATATTGCCCCGGTGGTGAGGGCCCCTTTAGTGACCGACGGTGAAGCCAGAGATGCATCATAGTTTAGAGTCAGTTCAATGCCGGCGACTCCGTCCATACTGTCACCATTGATGATGAAAATACCGTTGCCTGATGACGTAATTGACACCGATGCGCCAAATGCCAGTGAACCGAAGCTTAGGAGCATAAAAGCTGCTACGTTAAGACAAAGCCGTAAAAGGGTTCTCATGTTGGTCTCATTTATGGAGTTCATTATTATCACCGCTTATATGTTTCTAGTTATAGGAAGTCTCTATGGTGAGCCACAGATCTGAATTACTCACAAGTGAATCACTATAGACAGCTCCGTTCAAAAATAAAGCGTCATAAATTGTAGGCGTGCTGGCAAATGAAAAATCAGCGATTGTTGTTGCACTGAGCGGAAATGAAATGGTCGCAATCTCCAGTTTTCCTGGTAATTCTGGTGAGGTAATATTCAGATAAGGGGGACTATTTATGAGAGTAAACTCTACCGTGCCGGGAGATATAACGCTTGCTGTGACCTGAGTAGAAGTTGCCGGGACTGCAGGGAGGGACTCTGTCATCAGGTTTGTAGTAAGTGTTGGCGTTGGCGTAACTCCAGGTGGCAGGACTATTGTAGCACTAATCGTAGAAATCCTATTGTCACTGGAGGGTACATATAAACCGTTCAGATACAGCTTCACAGTTGCTTTGGGTGTCGGTGCTTTGGGTGTCGGTGCTGTACCTCCCCCTCCACCACCACATCCCGCAATATTCAAAATGAAACAGACACTTAATGACAGAAAAGCAACATACAGAGTTTTTTTCATAGCGACTCTCCAGGCCCCCTCTCCAGTGACAGGAGAGGGGGCTTTATCGTTTAAAGGTTACAGGTTGGCCAGCCCTACGGCATTCATCAGGATGATATAAGCATCATTAATATCCAATATGCCGTCACCAACCGGCTTGCCATTGCTGTAGGGTGAGACATCACAATGCTCGATATCTGCTGCCGTGGGGTTGATAAGCCCTTGAGAAGCCAGCAGGACCTTAAGGGCACTGGCCAGAGGGGTAGTAGTCCCGGTGAAGAGTCCATCCCGGAGTGACTGCACAACTACCGTTATAGGCCCTGCCGTTCCGGTTCCGCCATGTGGATCTTTTACCTTCAGGGTTATTGTATGCGTACCATACCCCATAGTTGCCTTGAGAATGTCGTAAGAGATGGTAAGGTTCGGGGTGGTAGTTGTAGCGTAGGGAACCCCTTTGCCATCCACATACCATGCATAAGTCAGGGTACTATTGTCACAGGTGTCTGCATCAGTACCCGCACCGGATAACGTCAGACTGTCATGAGGCAGGACCGTGTTTGTGGCCGGGTTGGTAATTGTTGCAGACGGGAGGTTATTAGTAACCGTCACGGTTTTGGTAATTGTGTCTGTTTCAGTGCCACCAGGAACGACAGTGCTTAACGTCAGAGTGACATTGTTGACTCCCGAAGGAAGTGATATCGGGCTGGTTGCCGCACTGGTGGAATATGAAGTGCCATTTATCAACCAGTTGTATCTGGACCCGGTAGTTGTTCCGGTAGAACTGCTGGTAAATGTAATGGGGCATGTATTTGCACTGGCGCCGCTAACTGGGTTTTCGGTAAAGGTAAAGTCAGCCGTCAGTGTGCCGGTTACAGTTACAGGTAGTACAGCCGAATCGACAACTCTTCCAAAGTTATCGGTAGCCTTGGCTGTAATGCTGTAAACTCCTTTCATTACGGGGGTCCAACTGTATGAGTATGGCGATGCTGTACTCGTAGAAGCACCGATGAACGTGGACCCGTTATAAAACTCTACTTTTGTTGCGGTCACACCGCTTGGTGGCGTAACGGTTGCATTCAAAATGACCGTTGCCGGTGCTACGCTCGTAGAAGCTGCATCTAAAGCGACCGAAACCGTCAATGATGACGCAGCATTAGGGATGGTATAGGCATATGTTGAGCCTGAGGCATTAAATGCTTCTACTGCATAAGAAGTATAATCTGATGACTCAGTACCTGTAAAAGTGTAGGAAGTAATGTTTGCTGGAACAATGTTCCCACCATTCAACGGGGTGTATGATAACTGATCTGTTGAGCCGTATACCCTGAAGCCAACCTCATTGGTTGGATCACCAAAGGGTGCGACAAGAGCAGCAGCAGGAGTGGGATAAGTTATAAGTGAGTTATAGTCTAAGGGGGTTCTGTCATCCCAAATCAGGGAGGTTGAACCGTTTACTGGGCCCACCGTGGGAATACTGGCAAAAGCTAGTGGCGCAGTTGTCTCAACATTCAGCACAATCGGGCGCATCATGTCCATCTCTTCGTGGCTCAGGATGTGGCAGTGCCAGACATACTCCCAACCGAAATCATACAAAATGTTGGTAACAGGCGTACTCCTTGCCTGTCCGGTTTTCCAGTCGACGCTATTGAAACCCATTGGTGAATCAATCGGAATGGACGGATTGAGCGGACGCTTACTGTTAGTGATGCCGAATGGAAGAGCTGGAGCGCGCGGTCGCACCGCAACGATGGTGTCTTCCAGTGGGCTGATCTTGACCGTATCCTTCCAGCCCAGCTCGTTTGGTTCCGGCATAAGGATCTGTCCATCCCAGCCGACACGGTTGATCAGCTGCACATCAAAGATATGGAAATGGATCGGATGGGTGTCGACACCATTGTGTGAAATCTTCCAGATCTGGGTACCATCAGCAAGATTCGTGGTGGCTGGGCCGAGAAATGGATCGGTAACGGCTGACGCTAATACCGTAACGTTTGCCTGGGTAGAGTTGTTAATGGTCTCGGTTGGAATGTCGCTGAAACCATACAGGACAAGCAGTGCATTCAGCGTCGTGGGGTTGGGCAGCTGCATGGCGAGGTTGCCACTCATTCTGCCGTAAACCGGGTCAAATGAAGCGCCCATTTCATCGTGAATCCCTTTGGGGTGTGTCGGTGCATTAACCTGTTCACCTGCCAAGGTTACAAACTTCAGAAAATGGTCATTAATCTGATTTATCCCCTCCCAGGGATAGTTGACCGGGAAGTACGAATTGGGATAGGCATCTTGATACGCGGCCTGACCGACAATGATAGGTTCCTGAGCCCGTTCAAAAAGAGATTTGCCGGTAGGGTTTAAGGAAGTAACCGGAGCTGGAGATGCGAACTCCGCTTCCAGGGAGGCTTTGCTGAAGTTGTAGGGAGGGTCCGTGCCAGCCGTCGGTCGCACGATAACCTGCATGACAGTGCGGGTATTCGGGGCATAACCGACTAAAGGACCGGTGCCTCCTTCCCAGACACTGGTGATCTTGTTAAACACACCTCCGGTGCCATACCCGCCGGAATCCCTCAGATCCGGAGCGCCGGTATAGTAATCATATCCCGCTACCCTGGCAGGCCAGGCGGCCGGGGCATCGTTATAAAGGATCAGGGTTTTTCCGGCATAGGGCCTGAAATCAACGATAACGTCGGCCCGTTCTGCGGGACCTAATGCAAGTCCCATCTTGTCAACGTTGCCGACCCAAAAAGCGGTAGGATCAATGTTGTAGGTGATCGGTTGTGGTTTAATCAAGACCGGCTTCGGCAGAAATCCACCTTCGGTGCCGATCTGAAGGAAGCTTGGTCCCCTTAATGCGGGGTCAGGTACACCGCCGTCGCGGCCATCCACCGGCCAGTCTGCAGGCCAATTGTTCTGTGCGGCAAGATGGGCCGATGCCGGCAGCATTTTAACTTCGGTAAGTCGTGATGCAGGACGGGTGTCGGGGCTGATCTGAGCCGGATCGGCCTTGTAAAAAGACAGGTTCCAGAAACGGTCGCTGGCGCCATTCAGGATGCGAAAACGATAGGCACGAGGATCTACGGTTAGAGTAGGGAAGGCCGTGCCGTTAACTACGGCACTGTCCTGGAATGCTTCCATACCCATCGAGACGTTGGGCGTTCCCGGAATCTTTTCCGACTGGCCCGGGGTCGTGCATTGTGCAAGTTCATATGCATTAGAGCTGCTGCACCGTTCATCATAATACGGATTTGCTACCGGTCCTTTGGTGACCTCGGTAGCCGGATAGAACCAGGGACCGTACATCCAGCGGCCGAATGGATTTACTCCTCCGATTCCTGCTGTAGAAGTCTGAGCAGGCATGTAGACATGCGGCAGCCAGAGGTCACCATGCACCGGAGTTCGTACTCCCGCTCCTCCGGAATCAGCGAGAGCACTCCCCCAGTTCCAGAGCGGGTCGGTGACACGAATTCTGGGCGTGGGTACTCCGGATACCGGATGGGGGACCTCTGTGGCATCGACGTAGG
>Ga0123338_10005683_pt1 | contig 10624 bp, 11 predicted proteins | sample grotaG_FD_89793 | JGI IMG/M metagenome (GOLD analysis project Ga0123338, IMG submission 89793) | Glacier valley bacterial and archeal communities from Borup Fiord, Nunavut, Canada, to study Microbial Dark Matter (Phase II) -... | ecosystem: Environmental > Aquatic > Freshwater > Ice > Glacier ...
CAGGGGGTCAATTGTAAACCATTCAAAAGGCATTACCATATTCATTTTGGTAATATTCGCCCTGAGTGAATAAAATGACTGGGCATCCCAGTCAAGATAAAAGCCAGCACGAACCTTTACTTTCTTATTCAGGCTGATATGGGTAAACTTTGGAATGGTATTCCATTGTTTTCTCTTCTGCAAGAGGTAGTTTCTAAAGCCCTTATACTTGGCGTTATACTTAGTTGTTAAGGTTAGCCCCTGTGATGGATTCAGAATCTTTTTGTATTGCTCGTTTTGATCTTTCAGCTGAGGAAGATCAGGATGGGCACCCTTTGCTAGGGTGATTACAAGAATTGCAATCAAAAACAGCGTTAAGAAAAGAATTAACCTGCTTGTCCATTGCAGTCTTTTCCATTGTTTAGGCGAGGAAGTTTGAAAAATTTGTTTACCGGAAGAATTACTCATTCAATAAATCGTTTATCCTGCAAAAATACAATCAAAATCAGCAATCTGCTAAAGTTCAAACTTAATGCCCTGGGCGAGGGGCAACTGGTCACCATAATTAATGGTATTCGTTTGACGCCGCATATAGTTCTTCCAGGCATCTGAGCCAGATTCACGCCCACCACCAGTTTCTTTTTCACCCCCAAATGCTCCTCCAATTTCTGCACCTGATGTTCCGATATTGACATTGGCAATACCACAGTCAGAGCCTTCAGCAGAAAGATAATAGCCCGATTCACGCAAATCTGTCGTCATGATTGCAGAAGATAACCCCTGTGGCACATTGTTCTGCAAGGCGATGGCTTCAGCCAAGGTTGAATACTTGAAAATATAGAGCAGGGGGGCGAAAGTTTCAGTTTCAACGATCTTTATTGGACGAATAACCTCAAGAATCGCTGGTTTTACATAACAACCAGATTCATAACCAGGACCGGTCAGTAATTCACCTTTGACAAGTGTTACGGCCCCTTGCTCCTCAGCAGTAGACAGGGCAGTAAGAAAGGCGTCAACGGCAGCCTTGTCAATTAATGGCCCGATATGATTGCGTTCATCAAGTGGGTCACCAATCAGAAGGGTGGCATAAACTTTAACCAGCCGTACTTTAACTGCCTCATAAATTTTTTCATGTATTATTAGCCTTCTTGTGCTTGTACAGCGCTGACCGGCAGTGCCAACAGCACCAAACACAATTGCGGTAAGCATCGTATCAAGATCAGCAGACGCAGTCAGAATGATGGCATTATTACCCCCAAGCTCAAGTAGTGAACGCCCGAGTCTACCTGCAACAGCAACACCAACCTGCTTACCCATCTTAACTGATCCGGTAGCTGAGATCAGGGGAATGCGCTGATCAGCAGCCAGCCACTCACCCTGGATTCGTTCACCAAGAACCAAGCCTGAAATACCTTCAGGATAGTCAGATTCGGCAAGAACCGACGCAATTAAGGTTTGACAGGCAATAGCCGTTAAAGGGGTTTTTTCAGAAGGTTTCCAGACGCACACATCACCACATACCCAGGCAAGGGCAGCATTCCATGCCCATACGGCTACAGGAAAATTAAAAGCAGAAATTATACCCACGATTCCAAGTGGATGGTATTGTTCAATCATCTGGTGCAGGGGTCGTTCAGAGGGAAGGGTAAGCCCACCAATCTGGCGGGAAATTCCCTGGGCAAAATAACAGATATCTATCATCTCCTGAACTTCACCCAAACCTTCCTGCAAGCTTTTGCCCATCTCATAGGATACCAGTTTCCCCAAAACTTCTTTATGTGCTTCAAGTACACGCCCGAACCTTAATACCATTTGACCACGTTTAGGTGCAGGTACAGTACGCCAGTAGTGCGCTGCAGACTGGGCAGCCCCGATAACCTGCTCATAGCCGCTACGACTGGCCCCATATAGAGAAGATATCGGCAAGCCATCAACCGGAGAATAACCAATTCTTTTTTCCCCTTCTTCAAATGCGTACCAGTTTGAACCAGTAGATGACTCAGTATGGCCTAACCCTATCTTAAAAGAGGAAAGGATTGATTGAATAGAATGCGGCATATTAATGGTATATTTGTAGATTAATTAGATAATTGGCATTAAAACAAATAAACAAAATTTATTGTGCAGACGAGTAAAGTCAGCCAGTAGAAAATAAGGATTGAAACAGCTGGTTTAAACATGTTACTTAAGCTGTTTAGCATTCATTTTCAGTTGTATTCGGATAACTACCAGTTAAATGTGCATAAGTTTTAAAATGATCGGTTAAATTTTTTAGTAGATTGTAAAATAGCGTAGAAGCACAGGTATTTTATCTCTTTTATTACTCATGAAATCGCCGAACCTGAACATTCAGGTAAAAACAGTTGAGTTGCTGTAGTGTTGTTAAATCGTTGGCGTTCTTTTTGATACTTTCAAAATAATTTAATGGAAGAAGATTTCGAATTTGACTATACCGAAGATGCTAAATTTTCGGTAGAAAGGTACGAAGAAATGCTTCGTAAGCAGGACCTGTATTTTTTTGACTCACAGGCATTTGAAAACATTATTGATTATTATATTGAGAAAAGTGATCCAATAAAAGCTTTACAGGTTGTCGAAATTGCGATTTCACAACATCCCTATGCTTCAGGCTTTTTAATTCGTCAGGCACAGCTTATGCTGATTACCGGTGAAACAGATTATGCTGTCGCCCTTCTTGAAAAAGCTGAGAGCCTTGAGCCCTCTAATCCAGACATATATCTTATAAAAGGATCTATTTTTGAAACCAGAGAATGGCATGCTGAAGCGCTGGAGCTTTATAACAAAGCACTCACACTTTCAGATGAGCCTGACGAAATTTATCTTCAAATGGCTTACGTTCATGAAAATCTTGAAGATTATCAGAGTGCAATAGATTGCCTCAAGGCTAGTCTTGAGCATGATATGGAGAATCAGGATGCTCTTTATGAGCTTGCATTCTGCTATGACATCATTGACCAGCAAGAAGAAAGTATAAATTTCTACAACCAGTATATTAATAAAGAGCCTTACTCATATGCTGCCTGGTATAATCTTGGTAATGCCTGTACAAAAATGGGAATGTTTGAGAAAGCTCTTGATGCATATGATTACGCCATATTAATCAAGGATAATTTTGCTTCGGCCTATTTCAACAAAGGCAATGCCCTGGTAAACCTTGAACGTTATGCAGAAGCCATTGAAATTTTCAAACATACCTTTGAATATGAGCAGCCCGATGCCGAAACGTATTGTAGCATTGGTGAATGTTATGAAAAGCTAGAGTTAATGGATGAGGCCAGGTCATATTATAAAAAAGCTGTAAAGCTTGATCCTAAACTCGCTGAAGCCTGGTTCGGCATTGGCATTACACTTGATTTCGAAGAGCGCTGGTTTGAATCGATTCATTTTTATAAAAAAGCACTCGGGTTTGATGATATGAACGCCGAGTACTGGTTCGCTCTGGGCGATTCAGAATACAAGCTTGGTAATATTGAACTGGCAGTTGAAGCCTATGAAAAGGTACAGGAATTAAGTCCTGATGATGAAAATATCTGGCTTGATTACTCTTCGCTGTTTTTCGAACAGGGAAAAGTTGTTGAAGCCATAGCTATGTTGCTAGAGGGAATCAATATTTTACCCGAATCACCTGAGTTACGCTATCGTATGGTTGCCTACCTCTTTAGTGACGGGCAAATTCAAGAAGCACTGGCTTGTCTCGAACGTACATTGGTCGGTCATCCTGAAAAGCATGAATTGCTGTTTGAATATCTTCCTCAGTTACAGCAAAACAAAGTCATCATTGATATAATTAACAGATATATTTTTTAATATTTCTGCCTTCTAATCGCAGTAAATTCTTTTAATTTGGCAACCCGGAGCAAAGTAAACCGGGTATACTCTATGAGTTACGAATTAACACAAATACCTTTCAGGGAGCCAAAGCCCAGGCAGAATGGTCTTACCATGGTAATGGACAAAGGGCTGAGTTTCAGAGAAGCAGAAGATTTTCTCTCTGTAGCCGGTGCATATGCTGATATAATTAAACTTGGGTTTGGAACTGCCTATGTGACCCCAAATCTTGAAAAAAAGCTTGATCTGTATCGTGAATATGGTATTTCAGTTTACTTCGGTGGTACTCTTTTTGAGGCTTTCGTAATCAGAGACCAGCTCGACGACTATAAGCGGATGGTTGAAAAGTTTCAGATCAAGATTGTTGAAGTAAGTGATGGCTCTATGAATATTGATCACCCTACCAAATGCAACTATATAACTGAACTTGCCAAAGAAGTCATCGTTATTTCAGAGGTTGGATCAAAAGACATTGAAAAAATCATTCCACCTTATAAGTGGATTGAGCAAATGAAGGCTGAATTGAAAGCCGGTTCCTGGAAAGTTATTGCTGAGGCGCGAGAAAGCGGAACTATTGGAATTTTCAGAGGTAATGGTGAGGTTCGCTCAGGTCTGGTAGAGGAAATTCTTACAAAGATACCTGCGGAAAAAATTATCTGGGAGGCACCTCAGAAAGAACAGCAGATCTGGTTTGTAAAACTGCTGGGTTCAAACGTAAATCTTGGAAACATCGCTCCAAATGAGGTACTACCCCTTGAGACAGTCAGACTAGGTTTGCGTGGTGACAGTTTTGATTTTTTTCTTAATAGGTAAACATGGTTCAATACGGTTTAATAGGTTACCCGCTTACGCATAGTTTTTCTCCGGCATTTTTTAAAGAAAAGTTCAGAATAGAAAAAATTAAAGATAGCAGGTATGATGCCTTTCCTTTGGAAAGTCTTGTGCAGCTATCTGATCTGCTTTTTCAAAAGCCTGATATCAGGGGCTTGAATGTTACAATTCCTTACAAAGAAACAATAATCCCTTACCTTGACCAGATTGATCCTCTGGCCAGTGAGATTGGTGCCGTAAATACCATACTGGTGAAACGAGGACGGCTGATTGGTTATAATACAGACATCTCGGGTTTTGAATCTGCAGTATGCCCATGTTTAAACAGTTCTATTACAGGGGCTCTTGTATTAGGCACTGGTGGATCATCTAAGGCTGTTGTTTATGCCTTAAAAAAAATGGGTCTTACAAGTATTCAGATTTCCAGAAAACCAGGAAGAAATCTGCTTTCTTATGGTGACATCGACAGTAAACTGCTTGATTCACATAAACTTGTTATAAATTGTACTCCTGTTGGTATGTTTCCACAGGAGCATCATTGTCCTGCAATACCGTATGACAGTTTGACAAAAAAGAATATCCTGTTTGATCTGATTTATAATCCCAGTGATACACAGTTCCTTCAGAAAGGCAAATTAAGGGGGGCACTGACAATAAATGGATTAGAAATGCTAAAAATGCAGGCCGAAGATTCATGGAAAATATGGAACAGGGAAGAATAAATTCGGGCGTATTTTTGCTCATAACTGCACTATCAGCTCTTATTTTCACCGGATGTGACCATAGCGGTTACAGTCCAAAGCCAAGAGGCTTTTACCGAATTGAATTTCCTGCTAAAAAATACGTTCACTACGACAACACCTGTCCATTTACTTTTGACTACCCTGTTTATGCAGATGTACAAAAAGATAGCTCTGCCGGGGCTGAACCTTGCTGGCTGAATATTGATTATCCGGCATTTCAGGGCACCCTGCATTTGAGTTATAAGCAGATCAGTTCACCAAAAATGTTTCATCAGCTGACAGAGGATGCACATGATTTTGCCTACAAGCATTCGGTAAAGGCGACAAGTATTGAAGAAATACCAATAAGCTTTCCCGACAGGCATATTTATGGTATGTATTATCAGATTGATGGCAATACTGCATCTTCAGCTCAGTTTTTCCTTACTGATAGCTCGCATCATTATTTGCGTGCAGCCCTCTATTTTAATGTCGAGCCACGTATTGATTCAATCAGACCAGTTCTTGACTTTGTAAAAAAAGATCTTGACCATATGATTGCAACCTTCACATGGAAAAATAACTAAGCCAGGATGATAAGTATTAAAATCTTCACATTTAACCCGATCAGGGAAAATACCTATATTCTATATGATGAAAGCGGTGAATGTGTAATTATTGATCCCGGTTGTTATGAAGGTTTTGAGCAGAATGAATTGGTTGATTTTATTAAAAGCACTGACCTGACCCCAATACTATTACTCAATACACATTGTCATATTGATCATGTCTTTGGAAATAAGTTTATTTTCGATCAATACGGCCTGTTACCTATATGTCATGAATTAGAACTCAGTATTTTACAGGCGATATCATCTTATGCCCCTTCAATGGGTCTTTTGTACGAAGTTTCTCCCATACCGAGACAATTTATTGAAGAGTTTGATGAGATAAATTTCGGAAATTCTACCCTGCAGGTTATTTTTAATCCAGGTCATTCTCCAGGAAGTGTGTCTTTTTACAGTAAGGCAGACAGGCTTCTGGTTAGTGGAGATGCTCTTTTTTTCGAAAGTATTGGCCGAACTGATTTGCCTGGAGGTGATAGTGATACGTTGCTGAAAAACATCAAACAGAAGTTGTTCTTGCTTGAAGGCACTACACGGGTTTTTCCGGGCCATGGCCGGGACACAACAATTGCACATGAAATTAAATTTAATCCTTTCTTCTGACCGTGAACGTTTCCTTTTTCATCGCTAAAAGGTACCTGATCTCTAAAAAGTCGACCAATGCGATTAATATTATATCGCTAATTTCTATCTGTGGCATTTTTATAGGGACAGCGTCTTTGATTATAGTACTTTCTGTTTTCAACGGGTTTCAGGGTATTGCGGTTTCTATGTATAATTCGTTCAGTCCTGAACTGAAAATTGAACCCAGAGCCGGAAAAACCTTCGAACCGGATAGTGCTCAAATCAAAAAGATTTCTGGCCTTAAATCAATCAGACTTGTCGTTTCTGTACTTGAAGAAAAAGCTTCACTGGTCTATAATGCACGTTCAACTATTGTTTTATTGAAGGGCCTTAGCCCTGAATTTGAAAAGAGCCATGCGCTTGATACAATGATGATCGATGGCAAAATAAAGCTTGAAGATGGGGTGGCTGATCTATGCCTGCTTGGTGCAGGAGTTCAATACCGTCTGGCTGTACAGACAAAATCACTGGAACCCATTACTGTTTATTCTCCGATGCGACATTCAACCTCGCTCATACCCGGTCAGGCGCCGGTTTTAAACAGGCTTGATCTGTTTCCTGAAGGAGTGTTCTCAATTCAGCAGGATTATGATGATGAGTATGTCTTGACTTCTCTCAGGTTCATGCGTCATCTCTTAAATGAACCAGTTAATTTAAGTTCCGTAGGTCTTTATCTGTGCCCTGGGGAAGATATTGAGTCAACGAAGGCAAAAGTCAGAGAAATTGCGGGTGCAGGGTTTACCGTTAAAGACCGGTTTGAGCAAAATCAAACACTTTTCAAGGTGCTTAATTCTGAAAAGTGGGCGGTGTTTCTCATTCTAAGTTTTATTCTGATGATTGCTGTCTTTAATGTAATGGGCTCACTGACTATGCTGGTTATTGAAAAAGAGAAGGATATCAGTATACTTTCTAATATGGGTGCATCCAGAGAATTAATCAGAAGCATATTTCTGATCGAAGGACTTATGATTTCTTTATCAGGTGCCATTGGCGGACTGTTTATAGGGCTCGCTTTTTGCCTATTGCAACAACATTTTGGATTTATCAGTATCGGTAATGCTAAAAGCTTTGTTGTTGATTCATATCCTGTGATATTGAAGTGGAGTGACTTCCTAAATGTTTTTCTCACAGTATTCAGTATTTCTTTACTTGCTTCGTGGCTTGCAGCAGGTCAAAGCTCAAAAAGCCTGGCCCACCTCACCCTTAACGAAGATTAAGAATCAAGAGATAAAGAAAGCCGCTGCCAGAAATACGCAGATTAAGAATCATTGGCGGGCTGCCCGGCTGAAAATAGGGGGCCGTTAATTGAAATTGTAGAACCCAAACGTGCAGCCTCAGCGAAGAAAAACTCAAAGGCATTACGTCCTTCCTGGCCAAGATCAAGAGAATACTTATTTACATATAGCCCAATATGCTTGTACATAACCTCTTCGTTCATCTCTTGAGCGTTTGCACGTATAAATTCAAGCCCTGACTTCGGGTTGTCAAATGCAAACTGTATGCTTCTGTTTAATACCCTGTCAATTTTTTCAATAACATCTTTTTTAAAACTACGTTTTACAACGATGCCTGCCAGCGGAATTGGTAAGCCCGTACGTTCCTGCCAGTATTCACCCAGATCAGCGATTTTATGCAACCCTTTATCTGCATAGGTAAACCGATTTTCATGAATCAGCAGGCCCAGATCAATTTTACCATCAAGCAAAGCGCTTTCAATCATTGAAAATAACATGACTTCCCTTTTAGCCGCATTTGGATAAGCCAGACCCAAGAGAAAATTGGCTGTTGTAAACTTACCGGGTATACCGATTTTGAGGTCTTTGATCTGTTCCGAAATTTCGGGATATGGTTTGGTTGAAACCAGCAGGGGTCCAACACCAAACCCAAGAGCACTACCAGAATTTAAGATGATATAACGGTCAAGCAGCCCGGCTAGAGCGCTACTGCTTAATTTTGTCATATCTGAGTCACCATTAAATGCTTTTTGATTCAATGTTTCAATATCATCATAACACACATCAAAAGTCAACCCCTCGGTATCGATTTTATGATGAATCAATGCATCGAACATGAAAGTATCATTTGGGCAAGGGGAGAAGCTAAGTTTTATGGTTTGCATATAATGGGGGTTTACTGGCAGATTCAGCGCCTTTTTAAAAGCATTAAAAGCAGTAACCTGAAATTGCAGGTAGCATGCCAGCTATTTTTATTAATTCAGCATTCAGATTATTAACAGCAAGGGGAATGTTCCAGTTTTCTTTGTTTCTCTTTTCAACAGGGTTTGATATAGCGCGAATTTGTAAACAGGATATCCTTTTCTGCAGGCAGCAATAAAAAAAAGCGGCACCTTCCATACTTTCAGTTTGAGCGCCAAAAATGGAAAGCCTTCGTTCAATTGTATCATCATGACCGCTCACTGTGTTTACCGTGATACCCGTAACGGGCGGGTAATTCATTAAGAGAGGTTGAAAAGAATGATTTGAATTCAAACGACCTGAACTGAACGGAAATTCATCAGGTTTAGACAGTCCTATCGTTGAGGCCTCAAGAAATGTAGTTCCATCTTCAGCACCAAAGTCAGCGAATACATCCTGAACGACCTCGACAACTGTTCCGTTAACTAAGCCTGGATCAAAACTTCCTGCAATACCTGCATTTATAGCCAGATCGAACGATTCGTCACCACCTGCCAGGAGATCAGTTAGCGCCCAGGTGGTCTTAATCATGCCTGGGCCTGTGACCAGTACCTTAAAACTATGACGGGTCTGAGACTTGCTGAATGCGATAAACCCGGCCACTTCAAATACTGTTGCCACCACAAGTAAAATGCGCATCAGTGTTTATCCTCATAATTTTTAATTAGGACCAGGGCAGTTTGAAGTTTTTCATATTCAGCTGATCCTGGTTTAATCTTCAATCCGACTAGTTCACTAACTACTTTAAGATAAGCTTTATAATTTTTTTTTGTCGTTATCGCTTTTATTTTCATTTCGTCTTTGTTGTATAAGATCAGGCTACACGGTATATTCCTTTAAACATCAAGTTAAATGTACTGCCTAATGCCCGCTTTCAGTAGTATAAAATGTTATTTACCGTAAACCTGGCAGTCATTAGGTCAAATGTCCTGATACGTTTTAATTTTCTTTACTTTTGCAATCTTAAAATAAAGTTCGAATGATTTATATTACCAGAAAAGAAAGTTTTAATGCCGCACATAAACTAGCAAGAACCGATTGGTCTGAAGAAAAAAACCTTGCTGTGTTCGGAAAATGTTCAAATCCCAACTGGCATGGGCATAACTATGAACTCTTTGTTACTGTGAAAGGCGAACCAGATCCTGAGACAGGCTTTCTCGTTGATCTTAAGGTATTAAAGCAAATTATACAAACCCAGATCATAGATAAAATAGACCACAGAAACATCAATCTTGACGTCGACTTTATGCAAAACAAAATGGCATCCACTGAGATTCTAGCAATAGAGATTTGGAACCAGCTCTTTCCTCATATTAAGGACGCTGAGTTACATTCGGTAAAACTTTATGAAACACAGAACAACTTTGTTGAGTACTTTGGGTAAAAAAAATGGTAATTCTTTGGCAAATCAAACAGATGATGATGATCAGTTCGGTTATGAAAAAGTTGAAAGGTATAATATGGACCAGGTAGGACTCATTTCAGAAGGATATCGTACTATTCTTACTGAAATTGGAGAAAATCCTGAACGGGAAGGCTTGCTAAAAACGCCAGAACGCGCGGCCAAGGCACTACAATACCTGACCCAGGGTTATGAACTTGATGCCGAAGCAATTTTGCGTTCGGCCATGTTTAAGGAAGAATACAGCCAGATGGTGATTGTAAAAGATATCGAACTATATTCGCTTTGCGAACATCACTTATTGCCCTTCTTTGGCAAAGCACATATAGCTTATATACCAAACGGACATATTGTTGGCCTGAGTAAAATACCCAGAGTAGTTGATGTTTTTGCAAG
>Ga0123338_10005684_pt1 | contig 10623 bp, 9 predicted proteins | sample grotaG_FD_89793 | JGI IMG/M metagenome (GOLD analysis project Ga0123338, IMG submission 89793) | Glacier valley bacterial and archeal communities from Borup Fiord, Nunavut, Canada, to study Microbial Dark Matter (Phase II) -... | ecosystem: Environmental > Aquatic > Freshwater > Ice > Glacier ...
AACCAAAAAATGGGGTATTGGATTCCTGACTAGACCTGCCAACGGGTTCCTTTCGTGTCTACGCAGGCGGCACGCCCGCCCCAATTTAGATGCAATTGCCCTGCCTGACCCCCTAGCCCTATTGACAGGCACACCAATGTTCGGTATAATTAGCTCTATAGAACCTATGTTCTATATCAGCCTCCTGTACCCTACACCCGGCAGATCATCCGCGCCCCCGTCGGCAGCAGCCTTTGCAGCGCAGCGGCGCGTCAGTGTTAAGAGCTAAAGAGCAGACCGCAGCAAATAGATACAAGGTTTTCTGGAGAAGTGACGATGGAGAGAATTCTAGATCAGCAGGCTAATACTATCGAAGCGGTGCTGGCGGCGCATGGCCTGGACGTGCAGGTGGCAGGCGGCACGTTGTCGCCCCGGCTGATCCACTTCACGCTGGCCTTGCCGCCGGGCCTGCGTCTGGGTGGCCTCACGCCGGCCTTGCCCGACCTCGCCGATGGGTTGGGCGTGGACGCGGTGCGCCTAGCCCCGGCGGTAGATAGCGGCGCGCCCACCCTCGAAGTGCCCCGCCCCGATCCGGTGCCGGTGCGCTTGCTGCCGTTGGCGCGCAGCGTCGCCGCCATCGCGCCGCCCTGTACCGCCACGCTGGGCCGCGACGTGAGCGGCGCGCCGCTGTTGCTGCGCCTTGACGCGCCGGAGGTCGGCCCTGTGCTGATCAGCGGGGCTGCCGAGGCGGGCAAGTCGGCCTTGCTGCGGAGCATGGCCCTCTCGCTGGCCCTGCACAACGGCCCGGACACGCTGCGCCTGCTGCTGGTGGATCTGAGCGGAGCCGGGCGGCGCGGCGCACGCGGCGGCACCTGGGCCGATCTGACGGGCCTGCCGCACTTGGTCGGCGAGGTGGTGCGCGAACCCGCCGAAGCCCGCCTACGCCTACGCTGGGCCGCGCGGCTGGCAAGTGGGCGCGCGGCGCTCGCTGCCGCAGGCGAACCTATCGAAGGTGCGAACCTCGTGGTGCTGATTGACGGCCTGGATGCAGCCCTCACTGGGCGCGACGGCGCGGAACTGGCCGAAGTGGTCCAGACGATTGCCGGGGGCCGGGATCTGGGCGTGCAATTGGTGGCTGCCGGCCACGATGCGGCTCTCAGCGACTTGCTCGACTGGGGTGCACGCGTGGTCGGGCGGGTGCCCAGTGCCGAATCCGCTGCCCAGGCCGCTGGGGTGCGCGGCACCGGCGCGGAGGGGTTGCTCGGCAAGGGCGACTTTTTGGCCGTGTTGGGCGGCGAGGTGATCCGAATGCAGGCCGGTTTCGCCGGCGGCGAGGAGATTCGGCGCACCGTCGCGCTGTTGGCCGAATGCGTAGACGACGAACTGGCCGCAGCGGTCGGCGGGGGGCGCGCCGGCTGGAACGCGCCACGCGCCATGCCCCCCGCCGGAGCCGCCAACAGTGGACACCAGGGGCGCGGCACCGTGCGCCTCGTGAAGTCGGGCTCATAGGGTAGGGAGACGCTGATGAAAACCTTTCTCGCCGCCATGGCGATGTTGTTCACCACGGTGCTGGCAATCTGGGTCGCCTTTCGCTTGGCTCCCGAAACCTGGGCCATGATCGCGGGCGTGGTGTTTGGCCTGCTGGCCTCGCTGCCGATGTTTGGCCTAGTGGTGCTGTTGCTGTTGCGCGGCAACCGCCGCGCCGCCGCGCCGGAGTCGGTCGCGCCGCCCATGTACTACCCACCACAGCCCTACGCGGTGCCGCCCGGCTACGCGCCATACGCGCCGCTGCCCGCCGCGCCGGAGGGCTATTACCTGCCGCCCGCCGCCTACGCACCGGCCCGGCCCGCGCCCGTGCAAACCGTAACGGCCCCGCGTGCGTACATAGACCGAACGCAAGCGCCCTATGCCCCCGCCCCGTCCTACCCGTGGGACGCGACTCCGCCGGCCTGGATCGAAGGCGAAGCCTACTCCGCCGACGAGCCGGCGTGGGATACACCGAGCGCCTATCCCGCCCCGGCCCGGCGGCGCGAAGCCCGTATCCTGGGCCATTAACCGATAACTGCTGACGCAGGGAGAGCAAGCCATGTATCTGGTTTGGTACGACAACTCGAAAAAGACCACGCAAGAGAAGATTGACGAGGCGATTGATCGCTTTCAGGATCGCTTCGGTTTCGCACCCGACCATTGCTTGATGAATGTAGGCAGCCTGATCGAACATCCACACCTAGATGTGCGCGGGGTGCGCTATGTGCGGCCCGACTATTTCCAGGTCGGCTGTGAAGATGAGACCATGGCTCGCGCCCTGGCCGCTCGTGCCGTCGTGCCGACCGCCGCCCTGGTGCCGCTGGATTTGGCCGGCGGCGCGGGGCAGGGGCCGCAGCGCATGATGTCGGCCACCGCAATGGCTGCGCTCGCCCCCGCCACGCCAGTGGTGAAACGGCCACGCAAAGGCACCCCCGCTCCCGTGACCGTTGCTGCGGTAATCGAAGCACCGACGCTGCCAGTCGCGCCAATACCGGTCGCCGAAGTCGCACCCGTCGCGCCGCGTGCCAAGCGCGCCACCAAGCTAGTGGCTCCTGTTGCCGAAGTACCCGCGCCGGTTATTGAACTTGCGCCCGTTGCAGAAATCGCGCCCGCCGCGCCGCGTGCCAAGCGTGCCGCCAAGTCACCGGCCGCGATCCCGGTGGCCGCAGCACCTGCGCCGGTTATTGAACCGGTGCCCGCTGCTGAGACGGCTCCCCCTGCTCCGCGTACCAAGCGCGCCACCAAGCAGGCAGCCGAGATCCCGGTGGCCGCGACTGCTACCCTGATCATGGAACCTGCTCCGGTCGCTGAGGTTACGCCCGCGCCGCGTGCCAAGCGCGCCGCCAAGTCGGCAACAGAGACCATTGTAGCCGAGCCGGCAACACCCGTAGCCGAGATGACTCCCGCCGCTCCGCGTGCGAAAAAGGCTACTAAACTGGCGATGGACGGAGGGACAGCAGCAACTCCTCCGTCTATCGCCGAAATTGCGCCGGTCCTGCCGCGTGGCACACGGACGGCCAAGCCCTCGGTCGCGGTCGCCCTGCCACTGATCGCCGAAGTCGCGCCACCGCCGGCCCCACCCGCCCCGCGTCGCCCCCGCCCGGCTGCGGTCGCTGCGTCGCCGCGTGAAGGCTTGCGCCAGACCTCGATGTTCGGCGACGACCCGCCTGCCCCGGCCACCGTGGAGCGTGATGTCGCCGCCACCGTCGAAGCCGCTGCCCCGCGCCGTGCTGCCCGCAAAGCGAATGCGGGGCTGCGCCAAGCATCCTAAACCAGAACAGCGGCAAATACGAGCGGCAGGCGCGGCTTCCCTGCCGTGCTGCTTGGCTACAGGCTCAGTAGTTTGTGGGAGGGGGCTCCGTCCCGCGAGCCGGGCCCGATCCCGATGTAGCCGGGGTGTGGATTGCCGCAGGGAGCGCTGGTACTAAGACCGGCCGCGCGGGGCGGAGCCCCCTCCCACAAACTACTGAGCCTGCCCTGATCTAGCCCCTGCCGGGGTGTTGCAGGCTAGCCTCGCGGGGCGGAGCCCCCTCCTACAGTACGCGATTCCTGATCTCGTCCTCCGCGTCTCCGTGTTGAGCAACAGGGCTACGGCCCGGCGGTGCCCTCGGCGGGGGGCGCGGTTTTGGCTGGGCGCATATGCGGGAACAGGATCACGTCGCGAATTGAGGCTTGGTCGAGCAGCACCATCGCCAGGCGGTCCACGCCTAGGCCCAGGCCACCAGTGGGCGGCATCCCCACCATCAGCGCGTGCAGGAAGTCAAAGTCCATCTGGTGCGCTTCGTCGTCGCCGCCACGGCGGGCCGTCACGCCCTCAGCGAAGCGGCGGTATTGGTCTAGCGGGTCGTTTAGTTCGCTGAAGGCATTGCCCATCTCGAAGCCACCGATAAACGCCTCGAACCGCTCCACCAGTTGCGGGTCGGTCGCGCTGCGCTTCGCTAACGGGGAAAGCGCCGCCGGATAGTCGATCAGGAAGGTCGGCTGGATCAACTGCGGCTCCACCAATGTGCCAACCGCCTCGTTGAGGATTTGCGACCAGTTCATGTTCGGCTGCAATTCCACCCCCAACGCCTGCACCCGCGCATAAAAGCCGTCGCGGTCGTCGTAGTAATCGGCAAAATCCAGCCCACTCGCGTCGCGCAGGGCATCGCGCATCGTCACGCGCCGCCAGGGCGGGGTCAGGTCAATCGGCTGGCCGCGATACTGGATCTGGAGCGTGCCACACACCGCCTGGGCCAGCGCCGGGATCATGCCCTCCAGCAAGGCCATCATGCTGTGATAATCTCCGTAGGCTTCGTAGCACTCCATCATGGTGAACTCAGGATTGTGGCGCACATCTATGCCTTCGTTGCGGAAGTCGTGCGCGATCTCATAGACGCGCTCAAAGCCACCCACGATCAGCCGCTTCAGGTAGAGTTCATCGGCGATCCGCAGGTAGAGATCCTGATCCAGCGCATTGTGGTGGGTGACGAAAGGCCGCGCCGTGGCCCCGCCATAGAGCGATTGCAGCACCGGCGTTTCGACTTCCAGATAGCCCTGCTCGTCCAGATAGCGGCGCATGGCCCGCACGATGGCAGTGCGCGCCTGGAAGACGCGACGCACATCCTCGTTGGCAATCAGGTCCAGATAGCGTTGGCGATAGCGCAGCTCTTGGTCGTGCAGGCCGTGCCACTTTTCGGGCAAAGGGGTCAGGCTCTTGCCCAGCAGGAGGAAAGCTTCGACGTGCAGGCTCGGCTCACCGGTCTTGGTGCGGAACAGATAGCCCTCCACACCGAGGTGATCGCCCAGATCCAGCAGGCGCTTGAAGGCTTCGTAGTCGTAGGGCGGCGCAGTCAGGTCGTCGCTGCGGAAAAACAGTTGCAGCCGGGCCGCGCCGCTGCTGATGTGGACGAACGAGGCTTTGCCCATCATACGGCGGCTCACGATGCGCCCTGCCGTGCTGAGACGCAGCCGCTCGGTGGGTGGGCTGCCGTCGGTCGGCAGCGGGTGGTCTGCTTCCCAGGCGGCAAAGGCGGCCAACGCCTGCGCCGGGCTGTGGGTGCGGGCAAAGCGCGGCGGATAGGGGTCTAACCCGGCGGCGCGCAGGGCGGCTAGCTTGATCAGCCGCTGCTGCTCCTGGTCGCCAAACTCCAACCCCGGATAGGCTTCCGCCGTCAAATCCGCCGGTAATTCAGAAGGATCGCTCATAATATCCCTAACGCTAAAGTAAACCGGTCGTGAGAAGTGCCATTATAGCGCAGGCAAGCGGCCCGCGCAACATAGCGGCAATCGTGTCGAGGCTGTTGCGGTCGGCATCGTCCAGCAGGGCCAGCCAGACGTGCGGCGGGCTGAACAGCGGGTCATGGGCTTCGATCAGGCCAATCGCGCTCTGCAAGGCGCTGTGCGCCTGCGCTTGCAGCGCCGGCGGGTAGGCGGCTGCGGTGTCTTCGTTGTCTACCGTGTAGGCCAGATCGGGACCAACCAGCACGCCCAGATCCAGGCCCACGTATTCCAGATAGCCTGCCCGCCGCACCGGGGCTGTCGTAACATCCACATAGTAGCCCTGCACCTGCGACTCGGCATCCAGCAGATAGGCCAGGTTGTAGTGGCGCGCCGGCCAGAACAAGCAGACGGCCGGCGCGTGGGTCAGCCAAGTGTGGGTATCGCGCAGCAGCACCGCCGCCTGCGGCGGCCGATAGATGGCGACACAATCAGGGCTATCTGCCAAGACCCAGCCCGTCCAACGGCGGTGCGGTTTGCGGGCGTAGTTCAGCGCCAGCACCTGGATGCGGCGCAGCCCAGCCAGGGCGATCCAGGCCGGTTGTGCTTCAGACATAGACATACCCAATAGCTCGTTTCCCGCGCGGAGTCCGCCCACTGCAGAAGCCCCAACGATACTGCTGCGTGGTGCCGGTGCTGTCCACCGGGCCGGCCCCCTCCTGCGCTGCGGGGGCCGACATCGCTCCGATCCCTTATCACACGTATCTTACTCATCATACGGCGCGCTGCACGGGCCGGTTCACTCTCCTGTCATATTACGCTGCGCTACCCTGGTACGGCCCAGCGCGAGTCGCCGCACGCAACCCAACGGGCTCGTGGCTCGTTATGCTTATGACGCGCTTCGCCCGCCCAATGTTGCAGGGCGGCGACGACCTCTCCCCCCACCCCTCCCTTCGTAGGGGAGGGGAGTTAGACGGGAACGCGCCGTTACTTCGTGGGAAAGTGCACCGTATACTCCCTCTTCCTTCGTGGGAAAGCGCACCGTAAAAACTCCCCCTTCCTTTGTAGGGAAGGGGGTTGGGGGGTTAGATCGGCCAGCACCGACCCCTCCCTCTGTAGGGAAGCGCACCGTCTAACTCCCCTCCCCCTTCAGGGGAGGGGGTGGGGGTGGGGTCGTCGGACCACGGCTATTGCCAGAATAGAAACCGCCGCGCTATAATACGGCAGTCCGACAACAGACAAGGGACCTCGGCGGGACGGCGCGGCCCAGTACCGGCTGAGTGGGCCGGCAAGCGAAAGGGTAAGATAAAGATGATGCACCGTGTTTGGCGCAAACCGCGCAGCGCCGGCGGGATAGCGGCGTTGCTGCTGCTGGCGACCCTGCTCCCCGCGCCCTGGAATCGGCCGGCTCCCGCGCAAGCGGCGCTGGCGATCCGCTGGGGCTTCTACGTGACCTACAACCCCAACTCGCTGGTCTCGTTGCAAGCCCATGCGGATCAGTTGAACTATGTCTCGCCGTGGTTCTACAGCGTGAACGGCGCGGGCAGTGTAACCGGCAGCGCCCAGCCGGTGGTCAATGACCTACTGCGCGCCAAAGGCATCAAAAACCTGCCCATGATCCGCAACAGCAACGGCAATGCCAACTTCCACAACGCGCTGCTCGACCCAGCCATCCGCAACAGCATGGTCGCCCAACTGCACACGCTGGTGCAACAGAACGGCTACGACGGCATCACCATAGACTTTGAGGCGATCAGCCCCGGCGACGAGGTGCTGCTGACGGCGTTCATGACCGGCCTGTACCGCGACTTCAAGACCATCGGCAAGACCGTGGCGATGGCCCTGCCGGCCAAGACGCGGGCGGCGACCACCGGCTGGGCCGGCGCGTTCAACTACGACGCGCTCAAACCCTGGGCCGACTACTTTATCGTCATGGCCTATGACCAGCACTATCCCGGCGGCGCGCCCGGCCCGGTCGCGCCGCTGCCCTGGCTAAACGATGTGGCGAACTATGCCGGAGCCACGCTGGGCAGCGAAAAAATCATCTGGGGTATCGGCGTATACGGCTACGACTGGAACACGTCGTTTGTGCCGCGCCGCGACGGCGAACCGCGCACTTGGGCCGAAACCCAGGCGCTGGTCCAGCAGTTCCCCACCGGAGCTACACTGGATTATGATTATGTCAATCAGACACCGCACCTGAGCTATGTGCGCGACAACCAGCAACACGAGGTTTGGTATGAAAACCGCCAGAGCTTTGATGCCAAAGTCAGCTTTATCCAGGGGCGCAACTTCCCCGGCTTCGCCGTGTGGCGGCTGGGCCAGGAAGATCCGGCCGTCTGGGGCAGCATCGGCGGCCTCCGCAGCCCCTGCACGGCCATCGCCGGCTTCGCCAACACGCCCAGCCGCGTCTACTTCCCGCAGACCGGCCACAGCCTAGGCGGCGGCTTCCTCGAATACTGGCGCGCCCACGGCAGGCTGGCGATCTACGGCTACCCGCTGACCGAGGAGTTTGCCGAAGCCAGCCCCAGCGACGGCAAGGTGTACACGGTGCAATATTTCGAGCGCAACCGCTTCGAGTTCCACCCCGAACTGCGCGGCACGCCCTATATTGTGCAACTGGGCTTGCTGGGCAACCAATACACCGCGCGCCGCCAATTCCCCCTCAGCGACCCGGTGCCGGATAGCGGCACGCTGCGCTACTTCCCGCAAACCGGCCACCGGCTGGGCGGCGGCTTCCTCGACCTCTGGCTGACGAAGGGCGGCCTCGCCCAGTTTGGCTACCCGCTCTCCGACGAGTTCGCCGAGCGCAGTGCGACCGATGGGCGCACCTACACTGTGCAATACTTTGAGCGCGCCCGCCTCGAATACCACCCAGAGTTCGGCGGCACGGCCAACGAGTTCCAATTGGGCCTGCTCGGCGTATGGGCCGTCCAACAGCAGGGCTGCACGCCGTAGCGTAGGGGTCAGGGGTCAGGCGGAGCAGCCCGCACCGACAGGCGTGGCAGTAGGCGGGGCTGTGTCCTCCGACAAGGTAGGGGCTGTGTCCCCCGACAACGCGATCTACCTGCACTGATCACGGGCCGTGCAGGCAAGTGGGACGGCACCCCACAGACCCCCAGGACACAGCCAAGCCTACACCCAGACCGCAGCCCGCGCAGGCGGGCTTCGTAGCGGTAGCCGCGACTTTAGTCGCCCGTCCCGCCCGTCCCGCCCGCCGCGCCCGCATCCGCCGGCAGCACGCCAGCAATTGTCTGGATCGCCTGCACCGCCGCCTCATGCACCGAGCCTTCGGGCGTGAGGCCCGCATCGCCGGCGGCCAAGCGGCACAGGGCGGGCAGCGCGTCGGCGGCGGCGAGGTCACCCAACGTGCGGGCCGTCCAGAAGCGCACTTCGGCGTTGGGGTCGTCCAGCAGCCGGATCAGGTGGGGAATAGCGGTTGGGTCGGCCAGCGCGCCCAGCGACAGCGCGGCGTTGCTGCGGACCTCCCACTGTGCGTCGTAAAGGGCGCGGATCAGCGGCTCCACCGCACGGCGGTCGGCCAGCCCGCCCAGCGCGGCGGCGGCTTCGGTCCGCACCACCGTGTCTTCGTCGCGCAGCGCAGCGATCAGCGGGTTGAGCGCGCGCGCATCGCCCATTTGACCCAGCACATAGGCGGCATCGGCCCGCCGGTCATCCGTATCCAGCGCATCGCTTTCCAGGTCATGCACCAAATTGTTGACCGTCACCGCGTCGGATGCCTGGAGCAGGCGCGCCATCAGGTCGCGCACCGACTCGCGCAGGGCCGGCGACAGCGGCGGAATGTCTGCTGCGGCGGGCGGGACTTTCGGTTGATCATCCATGGTTGCCGGCCTCCTCGGCGGCGAGTGTGGCGACCAGTTGCGCCGCCAAGCCCGTGTAGCGCGCCGGGGTGAGAGCCAACAGGCGGGCGCGGTCGGCGGCGGGCAGATCCAGACCGGCGATAAAAGCGTGCAGCGTGGCCGCAGTCACAGCGGCCCCTTGCGTCAGGGCTTGCAACTGCTCATAAGGATGGGCGTGGCCGGCTTTCCGCATCACGGTTTGCACCGCTTCGCCCAGCACTTCCCAGGCATCGTCCAAGTCGCGGGCCAACGCGGCGCGATCTACGGACAGATCGGCCAGCCCCCGCGCCGTCGAGCGCAAGGCCAACACGCTATGGCCCAGGCCCACGCCCAGGTTCCGCAACGCCGATGAATCGGTGAGATCGCGTTGCAGGCGCGATAGCGGCAGCCGCCCAGCCAAGTGCAACAGCACGGCGTTGCCCAGTTCGGCGTTGGCCTCGGCGTTCTCAAACTGGATCGGATTGACCTTGTGCGGCATGGTGGACGAGCCGACCTGCCCCGCCGCCACGCGCTGGCGAAAGTAGCCCAGCGAAATGTAGAGCCAACAGTCGCGGTCGAAATCCACCAGGATCGTGTTGAAGCGGGCTAGCGCGTGGCAGGCTTCAGCGATCCAGTCGTGCGCCTCGATCTGCGTGGTCAACGGGTTATAGGTCAGGCCCAGGCTTGCGACGAAGCGGCGGGCGATGGCCGGCCAGGGCGCACGGGGGTAGGCAATAGCATGAGCGTTGAAGTTGCCGACCGCGCCGTTGAACTTGCCCAGATATTCCAGGCCGGCGATGTGGCGTAATTGCCGCCGCCAACGCCCGACAAAGACAGCCAGCTCTTTGCCCACCGTGGTCGGGCTGGCCGGTTGGCCGTGTGTGCGCGCCAACATCGGCACCTCGGCCTGGGCCACCGCCAGGTCGGCGACCGTTGCCACCAACCGCTCGGCTTGCGGCAGCCAGACCTCGCCGATGCCCGCACGCAGCATCAGCGCATAGGCGAGGTTGTTGATGTCCTCCGACGTGCAGGCGAAATGGACGAACTCAGCTACATCGGCCAATGATGTGTCGCGCAACCGCTCTTTGATGAAATATTCGACCGCTTTCACATCATGGCGGGTGGTCTGCTCAATCGCTTTGACACGGGCGGCATCCACGTCGCCAAACTCGTCCACCAAGCCGTGCAGCAGAGTGATTTCGCAGGCAGTGAGCGGGCGTACTGCGGGCATCCAGTCGCCCGCCGCCATCGTGAGCAACCAGGCGACTTCGACTTGCACGCGCCGCCGCATGAGCGCCGCTTCGCTGAACTGGGCCGCCACGTCGGCCAGTTGCCCGGCATAACGCCCATCAAGCGGCGAAAGGGCAGCCAAGCTCATACGGATGCCCTTTCGCCGGCGGCGGCTTTCATCCCCCACGCATCGCGCAGGTCGGCGGGAATATCGTACTGCACCCCTTGCCCGCCCGTGAACATCCGCAACTGCCCCATCAGCATCGCTTGGCTGGCCCGGTCTAATACCTTGCGAATTAGGGCGTTGCTGTCCGCCGCCCCCTCCCACAAATGCCCCGCCGTGGGCACA